>ENA-UOUE01001594-UOUE01001594.1-compost-metagenome-genome-assembly--contig:-NODE-1594-length-13733-cov-4.803621_pt1 | contig 13733 bp, 8 predicted proteins | sample MGYA00238146_ERZ747223 | MGnify/ENA primary metagenome ERZ747223 (study PRJEB28781, sample SAMN06268865) | compost metagenome | isolation source: single cell | place: USA: California, Emeryville, Joint... | reverse complement strand
AGTTCACTACTACTCTCCTATGAAGAGATCCAACATCAAGAGAAGGATTCAAGCGAGGAGACAGAAATAAAGTTTTTCTTGTTTTGTGATTAGTACGAATTAAATATATGCGTAAACTCATTTCATCTTTCGAGTCTGCATGATATATGAATATGTTTCTTGAGTAATCTATCTCTATATTTCTCATTTAATTTTTATATATAGACAATTCAATTAATTTCCAAAAAAACTTGTTTGCTCCCTAAACGTCTAGATTATTAACTTCATCAATCATCATTAGTTACTGTAATAAAAAAGTTTTTTGAGTAATTTAGAAAATATGGTTCGTTAGGTCATTATATTTATTGATTACATGTAAATTAGAAGCCCAGAGAACAGCAACCATTCGATTATTTGAGACTTTTTGGAGTAGCATTAGGATTAAGTAAGATGATATTTTGCAGGTTTCTGATCAAAGCAAATATTTCAAACTGAAAAAAAAAGAAAATGAGAAAATCAATAAAATTAGCAGGATTATCAGCTGTTTGAGAATAGAAATCTTTAGCATGCTGTTCTTGATTTGATTAAGATTATCAATCATCTGATCCGGAACTGATGAATCTTTCCTACGATTTTTTTGGGTTCATATTTAACCGTGGTTTGGTATTACAATATTCTTGAAGTATATTTGGTCTGATGTGCGTCTTCGAGAATGAATGGAGCGATTAATAGAAAAGCGAGAAGCTCATTTTCTTTCGCTGAATTGGTTCAATGCGATAAGAAATTTTTGCAAATACCTTATTTCGAATCGTTTGAGCAACTACAGTTATTGGTGGAGAGAATGAGGAGATTTACTTTTGAATTTCAGTTTGCTTGAAGCTATTTTTTTGGAGGCGAATTTTGAATTTTAATAAATAACTCTGATAATTTGGCAAAATTTATTCTTCGTACTAATCTAAATAAGTTTATTAAATAATTAATCCGTTCATTTTTTCAATTGCTACAAAAAGCATTTCAATTCAAGTCTAAAATAATAAAAGAACTTAGTTCTTTTAAAACTGGTAAACGAGCATTCTCTAATCTTCTCAATACTTGTATAAATAAAGTCTTATGATTCGCAGGAGAAGTATGAATCAGAAGCATCGACTATACCACATGTAATGAAAAAGAAGGCAACAATTCAACATTCCAGCGTTGCAAGAGCATGAACGGGTTTTCTAACTCAACGCGTTGTTATTTTGGAGTATTGGAATTCTTTATAAGGTATATACAATCATTCTGACAGTTTTTTGAGACGCAATCATTTTCTTCTTGCATTTAGCTATTTCAAATTATTTGATCAAAATAAATGAAAATAAATTTTATATTGCATTTACAAAGTTCCGTCGATTTACAACTGAAAGATTTTCATAAATGACCAAGAGCTCAAAGAATCACCAGCCACTATATCAAAAGCTCAGCAAGTACTTGATTATAACTCCAGAGGGTATATTGGATGAAACCGTCTCATCTTGAGTTTCCAAGGAAGATGATTTAGTTATCAGACAATTAGATGAAGGGATTTATTCCATTCTCAAAGAAGGGAAATTGATCGTTGACTCCCTTAATAAGCTCGCCAGCGATTATGGCTATGTTATAGTCCTGAACTCTAACCGCAAAGAGCATCAAATACTTCAAGCTTTAACAAAGCTTGCTGAAAGTTGTAAAAAAGAAGGTCTGGTCATGCAAAGACATCCAATAATTGCTGGTATAGTGGTCAGAGACCGTGAACATTTTCCGCAAGTCAGTGCAAACAACCTAAGAGTCGTAACAGATAGATCGCATAGGATAATGATCGCTAGCTATGGTTTGCACTCCCAAAAAGAAACAGATATCCTCGATGGATTCTCAAAATTGTTTTCCAATCTCAATTTAGACTCAAACCGTCTCCTGTTTATTGATAATTGTTCTGAATTTATCAAGGAAGCGACTCAAAGAAGGTGGAGAGCGCGAGATGCGAGCTCAACTTCCTTCAAAAAAATTCTTGAAGAGTTGTATCAGGAGGAAACCAAAGCAAAGACTCCTCAGAAGCAGACCTGAGAAGAAGAAAAAAAATTAGCAGTCCTCAAGAGCAACAAGGGTGAATCTTCTATAGCGTCTTCATTGCAAGAAACCCAAGCTCAAAGCTTTCAGAGTTCAAATCAAAGTCAAATCACTCAGAAGAATTTCATTGATCTAAATGGAGAAAAGAAAATAGCGATTAATGCCGCGAGTGCTACATCCAAAATTGAAGATTGTGGACCTAGAAGAGGAAATTCAGATGTTGGTGAAGAAATATCAGCTGGGCTATCCAAGAGTAATAGTTCTAACTTAGTATCATCGCAAGAATCTGCCTACCAATTCAGGATAAGCGAATCAAAAGATCGTCTACCTCAGCAAACTAAGGCAGTATTTTGAGATCGTTAAAATAGATCCTGAAGAAGCATTCACCTTGGAAGAGCATCTTCGGGGAGCTGAAGTCGTCCACAGTCCACAATGCTCCGAGTAGGAGAGGAGCTGTTATTGCCACTTCTGGAGAGAGGATCAATTATAATGAATTAAATGAGGTTGATCAAAAGGAGTTTGTGCAAACATTGAAAGAAATAATAGAGGTTAAGTCTTCAAAACTTGAGGAAATTTTCTTGCCTTTTATCAAAATCGACGGTCGATTCCGAACAGCATTCGAGGAGCTTCAAAACTGAAAGCAGCAGCTTTTATTCGCTTTCGTTGGTGAGGTGAGAAAATTGATTACCCTTCAGATCAGAAAACTTGAAAAACAGTTAGCCGAGAAACATGCCACTACTTGGGATTAACCATTGAATGAGCTCCCAATAGAAATGAATCAAAGAGTCGAACTGTTCAGAAGTAAAACGCAATTAGAGGCATACACAACTGCCGAAGCTCCTAATTCAAAGGATACGAAACAGTTTCAAGTGTCTCAGACAAAAGAAACATTTGTTGGAAGAGAGCTTGAGTTGTCTCAAATAAAAAAACTTTTCAACGCTAATGATGGGATTATTGAGTGTGCAATTATTGGCGCTGCAGGCTTGGGGAAATCTCAGCTGGCAACTGAATATATAATAAGAAATCAGAACGAAATGTATTCTGAAGTAGTATGGCTGCATGCAGAGCAAAACGATTTAACCGTTGATCAAATGCGGATCTATCTTGAGACGTGCTATAAGATCAAATTTGACAAGAAAGAAGAAAACAAGAAGTCGGTAATCACTAAAAGATTTTATCAAACTCTGGGTAATGTGGTTGGCGGAAGGAGTAAGAGTATAAAGAAACACTGTATAATTTTCGATAGTGCTGACAATATGGAGCAATTGGTTGAATATCTGCCCGATAGTAGCAGCTATCCAACCTTGAAGGTTGATATTCTGATTACCTCTCGATATAAAAAATAGGATAAGCTAGTGGAAATGATGATTGAAATGCAGGCATTTGGAATAGAAGATATGAAAAATTATGTTAGAAAATGTTTGGCTGGTTCTAGAGTGAAACAAGTTGATGATGAGCAGCTATCGAAGGATGTGCTCGCATTTCATGAACTCATTGGCGGTCTGCCATTAGCTTTCTCGCTAGCAATGGCATATATCCAACAAAAAGAAATAATCATCTCTAATTTTTGCGATTTATTTGTGAAAGAAAATAACAAGGAATTTATATCTCAGAAAAATACAATATTCGAAGATAAGACAACTGAAGAACTTGAAGACCATTCAGAAAATTTGAATTTCATCTCAACAGTCCTGATTCTGGCTTTGGTAGACCTGAAACGAAAAAACCACAATGTTGAGTTTGTTTTAGATATAATAGCTTACCTTTCTCCAGATAACATCAGCACAAATCTGGTCTTTGATTGTTGGATTCAATGCCAAAATAAAGAAAATATTAGTTCGCAATTAAGCAGTTCCAAAAAGCGTTCTACTCTTAATCAACTCCTAGGAGAAGAATGGACAAAATTGTTGGATATAGAGAACGCTCATAAGGATAAAGAGTGCACAGTTCTTGCAGAGAATTTCGAAAAGGCTTTAGAGCTGTTACTTTCCTATTCAATAATAGCAGTTAATCCGGTCCAAAACCAATTGATTGAGCTCGAAAGCGAATTCGCCCAACAAGTGCAGAACATTAACATTAATGTGCACCAATTAACACAGCAAGTAATAAGGCTGAACCATCAACGAAGCGGAGTCTACGAAAGAAATTATGAAAACGTGTTTCGCTGGGTGTTTGCTGAGTTGGATTATGATATTAGAGATATGAGAGATGTTAGGAGAGCAGGACTTTTAGTTCCTCATGGAATTTACTTAGAAAATCTTCAAAACCACATCAGTGACCATGAAATGGCTAAATTCCAAGAAAAGATTGCCGACCAGCAGGATGAGGTCGGAAAATATAGTATAGCCTTGAAATATTATGAAAAGGCTCTGTTACTTAAAGAAAAACATTACGGCAAAGACCACCCTGAAACTAGCAAGGCGCGAGTTAATCTTGGGAATGTATGGGAAGAGTTAGGAGGCTATGAGAAACAGAGGGATCTTTTCACTCGCGCACTCGCAATCACCGAAAAGCACTATGGTAAGGATCACCCTGAAACTGCCCATGTGCTCACTCATCTCGGAAATGCATGGGGAGAGTTAGGTGATTACCACAAGCAGATAGATCTTTTAATTCGATCACATAAAATAACAGAAAAGCACTATGGCAAAGATCACCCTGAAACTGCTCATGTGCTCACTGATCTCGCAAATGCATGGGGAAATTTAGGTGACTATCACAAACAGAAAGATCTTCTAAAACGAGCTCTCAAAATCTAAGAGACACACTATGGGAAAAATGATCCTGAAACTAGCATCACATATGTCCATCTTAGTATTGCATGGGGAAATTTAGGTTATTATGAGGAAAAGAAAAGGTTGTTAACTAAAGCATTGAAAATCCACAAGAAATATTATGGTGAAGATCATCCCGATATCGGCAACACACTCTCTCATCTCGGCAATGCATTGTACAATCTTAATGATCTTGAAAATGCTCAGCAACTCCTCTTACGAGCTTTACAAATCAATAAGGACTTTTTCGGTGAGAAACATCCTCTTCTCTGCCCGATATTAACCGACCTGGGAAACTGTTTTCTGGCATTGGAAAATCATTCACAAGCAGAAAATTATTTATTGTCTGCGCTAACACTAAATGAGTCATTTTATGGAAAAAACCATTTAAGCGCAAGGCTGACACTTACTAGTCTTGGTGACCTTTATTATCAAATGAAAGAATTTGAAAAAGCTTTAGATTATCAATCTAGAGCATATCAAATCTCAGAAGTAAATCTAGGCGAAAGCCACAAACATACAATCGAGGCAATCAACGAGATCATAAAGATTACAGAACACATTCCACCAACGGAAGTTCGATCTGAAAACAAATTTGCATGACTCACGACTGAGAAAGTGTTCCTCTTGATATTTAATGACTTTGCCTTGATGATAATAATTATTGTGGTAAATGAAGCTTGTAATTTTTAATCATCTTATAGTAAATTTATTTTACATCTTGATCATTCATTATTTCATAATATTGGCATTTATCAAATAAACAACCGGAAAACAAAGCAAATAAATAACAAAAATCCTTTTCGATTTCAACAAATAATATAAATGAACTGAAATTCCCGAAATATCGCTATCATTCATAATTTACTTCGCGGATGATCAACTTATTAATTGAAAGGGACAGACTTCCTATTTCAGTTCATATTTTCCGCTGAATTCTGCAATTTTTAACAAATCACATTATTTTCGAATCGTCTTAACAATACGGACATTATGGCAAGGATTTCAGTTGATGTTTTAGTTATTTTCTAACCTGTTTTATTGGAAGCAGGTTTGGTAAGAGAATAAATCAAGTTAAGCAGTTGACAAAAACTAAACAGGTTTATTAAATCGTTAGAGTAATTTAATTGATTTTATTTGGAGTTTTCATAAATCTCTTTTCGATCAAATTCTCAAATAGCAATTGAAAATAGGTACGATCAAAACTGGCAAGCCAGCGTCATCTAATCTTCTGGAAAGTAACCTTCGACATACTAACGTCTTTTGCAATGAATGCAAAAGAAATGATAAATGTTACACAAAATTTAATCTCATAGAGAGTTCGTGAATTTGGAATTAGGATCAGATCGGTCTGTTTCAATTGAAAGAGAATGAGAATCTCAACAACCAGTAAAAGACAGAGTTTCAATCTCTAATTTTTCGGAAAAGCTCATAGACGAACTTCTGACTCTTATTCTGAAATGTGGTTTTGAATAGACTCTCCAAATAATGTCTGTTTAAACATAGGAGAACGAGAATTTTTGCTTCCTTTTTCAAGCAAAAAGAAAGAATAGAATACATTGCTTCAAAATTGAATTTCTCTGATAATCTATCACTCAAATATATCAAGTCATTGGAAATGAACATTAATTCACCAAATCAAAGAAATTTTATTTTATTCAAGTGTTTAATAACTCTAAAAACCAACAGCAAAATGCTTAAAAGAGATCAGAACATAGAAGAATTACTCGAAATCGAGGAGAAAACACCTTCAAAATTACTTGCATGGTGCACTCAAACGAGTAATAAAGCCAGCGTTCTCGATCTTAAGACCCAGCAAGAATATCCAACTTTCGAAGGAGTCTAACTTACTAAGAGAGGTTTCTTGTTTTCACTTGAAAACCAATAATAATGCTCTTCCTTGAGGCCCATCTCATACTACTCATGTTAAAGAAATCTCAAACTCAACTCTTCTGGTCTCTCTCCAGCATTCCTTTATCGACTCTGCCAATATGGAAATATTTGACCTTTCAACCCAAGGACGAGGAAATAAAATTTACTCCTTTGAAGAGGTTAGAGGGGGTAAATATTCCAATTCTTTGAGTTTATTATACTATTCTTGCTCCATGATTTCTCACGACACATGATTTCTACAACACGAGCATATGATTGTTTTGTAGTCACAGGATTTGGAGATGCAGCATACAGTTCACGGCGGAATTTTCTCGCTGCGCTCCCTGGTGCAGGAAAAATTGCATATCACCTCTTTAGCATCAGGTCCAATGAAGAGAAAGACTGCCGACGTGTGCAATCGCTAAGAAAAACATCATGGCCTGCCCACTGTGATATTGGAAATTGTAACTTTTTCAATAGTTTTTTATCAATGATTATTTTCTGTGTTTTTCGGCTGTTGCCTCCTAGCAATATTTCCTCACTGAATTCATTATAAGGTAATGCTATAACAAGCTTCGACTTCGATCTCAGTGGAAAGTCTATAGCCATTAATGATCGCAATGGTGTGTGCGTAATACGAGACTTAAATACTAATGACTATGGTTTCCACGTCAACCTCCATGCACCTAAACAACTAGGTAATCTATTTGCTAACTCCTTATCATCTAGTTTTCTATACCGCATTTTCTCTATTTCAATTCTCAACGAGTCTGAATAGCTCTCTGAAATTATCTATTGTGAAATTTTGAAAATCTGTTGTTCGTTATGCTTAGATCCGTGTTGCCGAAGCAGATGGAGCACGAACGCTGGAGAGCCACTATTGTTCGTCAAGTACAATAGAAAGCAGCTCAACGTATTGGATGCTGAAAAACAAGTTCTAAACTTGAAGGATCCCATTGAAATTGACCTTGGTAATTTCATCTGGTTTTTCGAGGCCAATTAATATTCCATTGTTTCTGAACGATTGGTAGTATCAAATTTTTGCATTGATGTTTGCCCAATCAATGGTAATTTGCTAGTTGCAGGTGGCTGCGATAAAAGAATAAAGATTTATGATCAACGAGAGGCAAAGATTGTGAAAAGTTTTGAGGGCATTCATTCAGGTGAGGAATGCTAAATTAACAAATTGTTTAACAAAATGTAAAGATTTAATTGTTTGTGTGATGGGATATAAATGGAGTTAATTTGGCGAGCTACTCTTGTGATAAGACTGTTAAAGCATTTGACTTTAAGTCGGAAAAGGTAACTCAGACAAGATTTACACCAGATGAACGTAACTTTCAAGTTTCCATTTTTTTATTTGATCTCGATTGTTTTAATAACTGATAGACCGGCTTCACTCAGTTTGCTTCATCTAGTTGAGCATTGCAATGCTAGATAGGAGGAGGGGAGGAGGATGAAGAAGAAGATCTCAGAGAAATTAGGGAATAATTTAGTTCGTTGGTTAATCCTCATTTTTCTTGGGTATATATTAATTATCTCTATTTACAAAAAACAAGCAGCAATGATTAACTTGATAAAAACTTAAATAGAAAGTGTGCAAAATTATAAAACTGAATTTTATTGATGAGTTTTGAGAAATAATTTTGAAGTTCGCTCTTTTGCTAAGCTGAGAAGCACGCGCATGAAATTTACATTTAGAAATATTTAGCCAGAATACTTAGTTTTTTCCAGAGTTTAGCATCTACAAACTTTAACTGCATTAGTATAACTTTCAACATGGGATGAATGTAGGCTCTAAGTTCTTCTTGTCTAGTCAGAGTTTATTATTGTTAGCTAAACAGATGTAACAAATCAAAAATTGATAAGAAAAATTTTGGAAAATATTCATTTTTGATAATTAAAAGGTAACTAACCTAGTATATGTTAAGGTTCAACTTCAATCTTCAAGCATTTCCAGACTCATTTTACTTTTTTGCTCGAGTTTTGATTAACTCTGCATTCGAGCTTTTTTAACATTTTGATCAAATACACATAAAAATCAATAAAAAGTCTTGCAATTTTACACAAAATATACATCCCAAAGCTGCTTTCTAAACAGGCAAAAAAAAGAATTCATAAACGGTAAAAATTTCTTCGCGGCATTATTGATAACATAAAAAACAAAAAACTAATTACGGGGTCGAATTGCAATAAGTAATAGGCACGCATGCTTCATACTCTATGCATTTCTTCTCCCAAGATACGTCGGATTTTTCAAACACAGGTATATCATAGCAAGTATTCAGCTTACACCCACACGGAAAGTTCCTAAAGCTCTCTCTAATCCTTCTCCCGTTGTCACTACAGCCAAGATCACCTTTACATTCCTCGCTGAGGCTGTCATCCTCCAATCCCTTGAGAAAATCATAATGGCACTCGCATGGAACACTCACCATGTCTCCAGACTTTGCGACACATCCAGAAGACCCCCAACCCAGTTTCTGGTGACGACGAGCACACATCTCATACATCATACATTGCCTATCGGTGTAGTCGAGCGGAGGACGACAAGCGAGACATTTTTGTGTTGGCTGCCAGAGATTTTCATCGCATTCCTTCTCGCAATTTTGATTAAACCCCCCTTTTTCTATTAATCCGCACCAATTCCCATACTCTCTGAATGGACCAGACGCATTGAATTTAGCTCTAAAGTGGGCAGAGCTCTTCATTGGGCTTGTATCATATGAGACCTCCGGTTTTCCGAACTTATGGCTATACTCATAGCACTCTCCTGATTTGGAAAGCTTGCTCTTCAGGTGATAAATGTCAAATGGCTCGATGACTTGGACTGTGACAAATTCAGTGGAATTAAGCTCTCCGGCTGACAGGTCCGGCCAATGGAATTTAAGTAGATTGCCCGTTAAATCAGTGTGGATTCCAGCAGAGAAAGCTCTGGCCTGTGGAATCAATTCGGAGCTCTGGTTAGTTTTAATTGTGAAACAGTGTACATGATCAAAATCTCCTTCGAAAACTGTATACAGTTTAATATATTTATCGTCGAATTTATGCTGAATAATTTGAAATGAGCTACTTTCATTTGCTATTTGAGTAAGCAATCTTCTGCCTTTGTAAGCTTTCGGAAGATTCTTGACGAGGAAGACTTGATTATGTGGGTTGTCGACAAAGACGTCCCATTGGAGGCTGGCGTTGCGAGAAGAAGTCACTCTAAGAAAGGGGTATTTATTGTAGTTTACGAGGTCGTAGTGGTAGCTGAAAGACTTGAAGAATTTAAAAATGAAGATGAGAACTACGATGATGACGATGAGTTCAACAATGCATATCGTTGTTCTGAAAGCCTTTTGCCAAAACGAGGCTGATGGCTTCTCGGAAATTCGTTCCGTTAAAGGAGATTTCCCTGTGAGAGGTGCATCTATCGAAATTTGTCCGGTATCCATGATTCCAATTGCGATAGAGATTTAATTAATTTTGGTCAGTTATAGGATGAGTTTCGAGAAGTAATGTACCCTCGATTTCTACAAAATATTCTTAAAGTGTAAAATCCTAACGTTGATTTGGTTTTTTCGAAAGAAATGCTATGAAACTTAACTTACTTCGACTCGAGAATCAATGTCACAGAGTTATCGCGATAATGATATGGGGAACTGTTAATCTGAAGCGGATAGTGCCTACTTAGAGGTAGAGTGTGGAATTATCACCACAATAAGACATTTTTTTAGCGGTTATTGAAGATGTATTTATTTTTTATTGTCGTACGAACGCTTCTATTTTTGAAATTTCGATAAATCATGCGCTGAGATTTTCTTCGAAAGAAGAATCAGTATTAACTGATTCAAAAACGCAATTAAAAAGTCTGATTTGGGAGTTGCAGCTTCTTACTTGTGTTGTCTCCTACAAGAGGATTTTTGAGCTCTAAAGATATCGATTCATTAGATAAGCTGTACCATAAATGAGATTTCATCATAGAATTTAATACCTGACTCTTGATTTTACAACTGATGCAAGCGATTGTATTGATAGTTGATAAGAACTATGATTGTGAAGGTCATTCCTCCTTCAAAAGGAAAAGTACTCCTAATTAGAATTTAAGAATATTCCAATTTTCGAAATTCTCTGGTCATTTCAATTTTTAAATATTTTTCTCCTATTGAGCACAGGGAATTGAATGTCAGTTTAGGTTGGAGATTTCTATAAGGATTCGCTTCGGTGGTTAGATTGAATGTTAATTAAAGAAATGAGAGGCTTGGTGTGTTAGAAGGGTGTAAAATCGGCTGATTATGATAAGTTGAGGCAAGCGACTTGAGCTTAACCGACGAGCTTATCATATTGATTAGAGATTGTTATAACTCAGTCAATTCCAAATTTTCGTTGAAAACCGCACATTAAAAATGCTATTTTGATATATTAAAGGGCTTCTAGATACATTATAACATTGCAAAGCAAATTAGTTAGTACCCATATGTTTGAAAAATTTATTAAAATTGTAAAGAGAGTTGGTGACTTTCAGAGAGAAACGTATCAATTTGTATAAATCAACCTCAAAGCTAAAATACTACCGAGAAAACAAATGCCTCAAAAAATTAGCCTTTATTCCATGATTAATTTTTGAATGAAAACCTATTTAGAGGTGCACAGTATCGTTATCTGACTCAGAGCGAAAGACTCGAGCATAATATATTGAGAAATGATTCAAGAGAGAAATTTGGACACTCTCAATATTGTAAAAGCGAAAGAGAGCAATGAATTATCATTTCCCATTCTTAATAGCAATTCCATTACATATGGCTTGCAAAAAGAGTCTTTTTTATTCTTATATAGGAGAGAGCACACTGCATTTATTCTTCCAGACACAGATATGCCACCCTCAGCATTCACTTGGCAACAGTCAATGCCATCAGTCAGAATCACAATGAAAAAGATAGCAGGCACTCCAACGACAGTCAGCAGCTTCAACACTAATCTCGATGAGAGCGCCGGTTGGGAATGGCTAAAAGAGAATGTAAACAAAGAAAGTGTGAAGCCTTATTGCCCTCAATCGGAAACTGATGATTCTCTGAAAAGAAACGGCGACACAAACGTGATGATACTCGAAGATATCGGAAGCAATACATCTTCTGACAAAAAAGCGCTTACTAAAAAGGAATTCAGGGAATTAGTCTTCGATATGGCTCAGCAGGGCTACACAAGCCGAGCTATTGCTGAAAAATTAAATGTGAGCTTGTTTAAAGTCAACTACGGCTTGAAGGTCCAAAAGAAATTGAGAAAAGCTCGTTTGCCTCAAGGCCTTGAAAAGTTCAAAATACCTGACTTTAAGACTCTTCTTAGCAGAGACGCCGTTGCCGAATTATCAATGAAACTGCATGAACAAGGAGGCTATAAGCTCAAAGACCTCGCCGCTAAATTTAATATCCGGGCGATGACTCTCCAGAGAATCGTTGCAACTTACAAAAGATTCGGAACTACTGAACCTCCAGCACCTTCTCCTCAAAAAAAAGTTCATCAACAACACAAAGAATTTCTGATTCGATTGCTAGAAAATAAAGAGAAGCCTATGAGCTCAATCCCTGAGATCAGACGTCATTTTGAGGCTGAATTCAATCTAAAAGTGAGCGACACGACAATCTGGACTGCGATTAAGTCGTTAGGGTATACCAGAAAGAAAGCACGATTGCTCCCAGGAGACAGAAATGGGAAAAGGATGATTGAACTTAGGAAGCAGATTGTCATGCAGATGATTTCGAAATGGAACGCTAAAAAGATCCCGATATTCTTAGACGAAACGGGGTTTCAGAATAGCATGTTCTCGGGGTATTTTTATTCAAAGAAAGGCGAATGGGTCTATCGGAAGTCTCGGGTTGTGAACACTACGATGATAAGAGTTATATTGGCGATAACTCCAGACGCGTTCCTTGGATATCAATGCTTTAACGGAGGAATTACCTCGTCCGATTTCTATGCGTTTCTGTGTGAGCTGTTGAAGCATAATCGGGAGATATATGATCACTTGGACGATTATGTGTTCGTGTTGGATAACTCTGGTCCTCATAGGCATGCAGATTATAGTCAGTTCCGGGAGTTTTTGCAGATGGTGTATTTGCCTCCTTACTCGCCGTTTTTGAACCCGATTGAACAGGTGTTTGGCGAATGGAAGAGGTTTTTCAGAGGGAAACCGATCAGAGGATTGAGCGACGTGATGAATTCTGTTCATGAGACGTTTAAAAGACTTGATCGCTCGTTGCTACCGAAGGTGTATGCTCATTCGCTTGCGTTTTATCCGAAATGTCTGAAAGGGCTACCGATTGATTGAAGAAAGAATGGAAAATGCGATATATGAGAGAATATTATTTCCTGGTACGAGAGTATTATTGCATGTTGATGTGTTTGTGTATCTATTTGGAAGCTTAACCTTTAAGAATTACGTAATTCGAATGACTTTAATCGTGAAGCTTTCGAGGTTCTGAATTTAATTCGAATTATATTAATTCAGCCTGCGTAAGAATGCACTAAGTCCAGAATGAGTCCAAAGCGCACGATCTTAGAAAGGAGTTCAAGGAATTTATGACCAAATTACTTTAGTGGGCTCAGGTTTGCAGGGCCAGTTGTGGCAAAATTAGCAACAATACGCCCATTTTCAATCATTTACAGAAAATCGTTGCAGGGAAATAATAAAGAATCTTTCCAGGCCTCTTCCAAGTTAGATAAAACTTAGAGCAGGTCAGAAATATCTTGAAAATCTAATTTTAAAAGTTAGTCTATTCAAACTAAAGAGCATCTCTAACTCTAAGAAAATCATTTTTTTTTATTTAATTGAATTAATAGAATATATAAAAGGTGAATTACCACTGAGTTAGAGATATATATATCTTATAAAAAACCAACATAGACGATATATCATGCATTAAGCTGATACAAACATTATGCTGATATTAAATTCGTGCTAGGAACAGTAAAAAAGCTTAGTTTCTGATGTTTCTGGTTATTCTTCTTCTGAGGTTGGATCTCTTCATAGGAGTGTAGTAGTGAACG
>ENA-UOUE01001592-UOUE01001592.1-compost-metagenome-genome-assembly--contig:-NODE-1592-length-13774-cov-11.903263_pt1 | contig 13774 bp, 15 predicted proteins | sample MGYA00238146_ERZ747223 | MGnify/ENA primary metagenome ERZ747223 (study PRJEB28781, sample SAMN06268865) | compost metagenome | isolation source: single cell | place: USA: California, Emeryville, Joint... | reverse complement strand
GAAAAAAAATTTTCCTTGATGAAAGATAGCTGCTCTGATCATATAATTTGGCTCTTGAATAGCGTAAAACCCATTTAAGGATGTATAGTTCCATTTGACCTTTCAAATAAGTCTGATATGAAATAAGACAACGTTGTAAAAGCAAAGGCTATCCTGAATTCGAAATTTGCCTCCTTCAATTTTTTTTTTATTCTCAGTTCTTGTCACTGTTGTGAAACTCATATCGCTCGAGCTCGCTTGAATTATCTTTTTTGAATTAAATCCTTAAACCGTTTGGGGCGTAAGACATGCATAGAAATCGTAATTTGAAGGATGAAAACTTTAAAAAGCAATTCAAAAAAGTATTTATGTACAAGTAAGAAATTGTATGTATTATGATATATTCGATTGAAAATATATGAAGGACATGAAGTGAGGTTCGAAAAACCAAAGGGGATTCAAAACTCTGATACGCATTGTTTAGAAGTGCAAAAAATTATAAACATTTTTAATTACTCAATCAATGACATTCTAGAGAACTTAGAGTTCAGTGAGAGCGAAGAGTCCTGGCTAACCTTCGGATCGTGGCTTCGCTTCCGCTCTTTCTTTTTTGATTCAGCCTTTCTTTGTCGATACGCACGCAAAAACGAGCTCGGAGGATCAAAGAGGGTTTTGGGGAAATGTATCCTAGTAGTACACTTTTCTTCGTTGATTACACCACATCGTTGGAGAAAACGCATCAGTGGGAACGTAAAGTCTTCATACAAATCGAAATCTAGATGGTCCATCTCTTTCGGAAGAAGCAGCTCGCTAGTACCTCCGCAAACATCTAGTCAACCGATCACATTAACCAATGAAAAGTTTGAAATAATTACTGTGTAAATCTGCGGAGTGTGTATAAGGAATAAGCTTATCCTGTTGTCCATGAATGAAAAAAGTTGGGCATCTAACCTTTGCAATCGCCTCGAGATTATTAAATCTTTCTTTTATCATATATTGTGCCCATGTTCCGGCGAGATCCTTTACAACTGCTCGGATCGAAGTGAATGCCGACATTAAAATTAATGCGCCCACTTCCTTCCGCGACGCCAGGTACGAAGCAGGGCCAGTACCGATGGATCTGCCATAAAGCAGAATATTCTTGGGATTGATATTCAGTTTCTTGATCAAGTACTCATAAACCGCTTCTGTGTCTTCAATTATGGTTTGTTCGTCTGGAGAACCCTCATACAGTCCATATCCAGGGTATTCTATAGCCAAAACGTTTATCTATAGTGATAAATCAAGAAGTTACGAAAGATCTAACAAAAATATATATTACAATCAGGTTGTTCCTGAGGTAAGTGAGCAAATCTAGCGCGAGATTGACGTCTTCACTGTTGCCATGGAAATAAACTAACACTTTGTCAGATTTGGCCGCAGGAACTAATAGCAAGCATGGAATATGACGCTCAATGTCTGATGAAACCTCCGAGTGAAATATGCTCTTGTTTTTTTGCTTTGGAGTTTCGAAAGGCTCCTGAAACGAATCATAACGTACTGCCCTCAGCTTCGTTGAAGAAGAGGTTGTTTGTGAAAAATCTGGTTCGAGATACGAAGATTGAAAAGACCCCGTTGAAGTGAGCAGCTTTTTAGTCAGCGTTGGCTGTATTTTTAGAATTTTGCTCTCGACTGTTGCTGTGAGGAGTCTTGCATCCAGAATTGGGTTAGAAAACGTTCTTGTTGGATACCTAACCATATTGGTAGGCAGGTTCTGCTTTGAAGCACCATATTCATCAATGAGTTTGGGGTCGAAGCTTGTTTGACTCAGATTGCAATCCTCAGAGTTGTTAGAATCACGCTCTTGAATTTTATGCATCCTTCGCTTCTTTGTGATAGCTTCTAGCGTGTTTCGGGGAAGTTGGGTGTTGAGATAAAGCATGGTGGTGCTCAGGAACGATTTTTCTGTTTCATCTCCCAGAGTACCACAAGTATCTTCTCTTTTGTTTTCAGATGGGGTTTTATATTCCTCGTGCTCAATGAGATTTAACGTAAGCCTTGGATAGTCGTTGTTTTCTCCATCCGGCATTAGAGTGTTTGTAAAAACTAAACAATTTGGTGAGGATTGCTGTCTTTTGCTGATCCTCTTCTCTGTTTTTGATGCTTGAGATAAATATTCCTCAGGATCAATTTCTTTATTTTTGAGTTTCTGACTCAGATTCGCAACCGTAATGTGTCGTTTGTATTGGAGCATAGGCGTGTCATAGCTGAGGGTGGAATTAGCTCGATTCCTGCCACCAGCAAACGATGTGCTCGAATGAGAGAGTAAATTAGGGTTTTTTTTGTGCTTTGGAATCCAGATGAGCTTTCCTGAAAGTGAATCAAGTGTGTAAGAAGATTTTGGAGCGGGGAATAGAACCGAGTTTAGATACATGAGATCGTAGATGTTGGCGAGGTGTGGAAGGAAAAATATTTACGCCTAAAATAATTTTATTTCAGCTTTATGGTTTAGTTATAAAAAACATTCGGACCACCATGAGCCGTTTTAAGCTATTTTATCTCCAAATTCTTCGCATTAAATGACTCCAATTTCAGCGTAACAATCTTCGAGCAGACGCCAACTCTACTGTTTTAGCTAAATAATGAAAAAAATGTAAAAAGTAACCCTAAGGCGTTTTTAAATCTGGATTATTAAAGAATTAATCACCCACTTTGATAAGCAACCAAATTGAACTGTATCCTGAAATATTTAAAGAATATGCTTTTTCGTTGAGGTTTCCACAAATTTCAATTTCATTTTTCCAATGCCTTTTGCGGTCTGGCACATTTTATCAATGGAATTTGCCCTTACAGATATAAAATCTTGTCATAGCATCAGAAACCTTAAAGCAAATCTGCACAAGACGCGAAATGCTTTTTTTTTAGAGGCAGACGAACGAATAACACGAATATTCAATCACAGCAAATTTTCATTCAAAAACAATACCACCGATTACTAAAATTAAATTTGGTTGCTCGAGAAACTCTGCGTGGTTATTTAGGTTCTTTGGTCTCTTCGTCATCGGTATAATCTTCGTCATAGCCAGAGAGATCACCACAGGTTACAAATTTTTTGAGCTTTAGGAAACTCTGTGCGGCTTTAGGATCAGCATCATTCTCTTCAGTTTTTTCTTCCTCCTCTTCGTTTACTACCTCCATCGTAGAGAAATGTTTAGGCTTGTAATCAGCTGGCGGGTCAAAATCTAAACAGACGATAAATGCCTCGACACTCGCAGTTCTGCTGCTCTTTGGTTTCACGATGTCGACTTTTTTGAAGAAAGTTTTGAATTGAGAATAGAGGAATTTGATGTCGCTTCCTTTGAAAATCTTTGCAACGAAAACTCCAGATTTTTCCAGCATGAAAGTTGTAATATTCATCGCAGCGACAAGCAATTGCGACTGGATATATTGATCAATATCATGAAATCCTGTGACGTCTGGTGCTCCATCACAAATAACTAGTTGAGCTTTATTACCCTTGAACGCCTCCAAAACTCTGTCTAATGTTTCTTTTTTGGTAATATCTCCTTGGATTGCATGGATATGTTCGATTGGAGCAATCTGTTGAAGGTCCACTGACACCGCTCGAATGTCCTCAGCGTCTTTTGGTCTATGTGGTTTAAAGACAAGGATTGAAGTTGGATTGGAGAGGTTGGACGGAAGAAGTTTTACTTGAAGCCCTTTTCTGTTAATTTTTTCGAAAGGATCTGCGACCAAGATCCAGGAGCACAGCATAGATCAACGAATCTTTCTGGTTTTTTGAAAAGGTTGTACTCTTCGTCGAGTTGAAGGAGCTTGTAAGCGCTACGAGCTCGGAATCCATCTTCTTTGGCTTTTCTATAGTAAATATCCTAAGAATAAATGCTCTTGATGAAAGCTCATAGGTAAATATGGCTTACTCGCTTATCCTTAGTGAATTTTCCCATGGAGTCGGAGTAGAATCAATTAGATTGGTTGAAGGAGGAAAAATTGAAAAAGATTTGTATTGGCTATTTTGCCGAAACCTGATCAATAAATTTATTGCAGTCAGATTGCCAATTTAACATTTTACTCGACGAATCAACGAAAATCGAAGATCGGCAAACATCATTGAGGAGGATGGGTCTTACCATCTTTCTGCAGTCAGAAAAAAAGCTTCTCTACGAACGCTTCGAGACATGCAAGAAAAAATTGGAATTACTTTTTGAACAAAGAATCTTCGAATTGGATATATAATTTCACAAAAAATTTAAATGAACGTAACAAAACAATTGCAACAAAAATAGAAAAATGACTGGAACACCTGATTCCTATCAAAAAATATATAGCAAGATTAATTTTTCAAAAATTGACATGAACTTGGAAACATTGTAGATAATATTTGATGGATTTCGCCATCAATTAATAATAGCAAAAAGCCATTATTACACAGCCTTCAATAAATTCAGTCTGTGCTGCTTGGTTGCAGTTCGAGCTGCTTGATCTTTTTTCTCATTAGCTTCTTTCTTTTTTCTTTCCTCCTCCTCCGCCAAGGGAGTCTCTTTTTCTCCTCCTTGCTCCAACTGCTTAAGTTTTTGCTGTTGCTCAGCATTAATTAAGCTGCTTTCTAATGCAGACTTGCGCCGCTCGACTATTTTATCTCGAGTTCTATCGAGCTGACGTTTCATTTTTATACTCACGGCCACTCTGATCTTGAGGCTTGTCAGCGCAGAATGCACGTCTTGCTCAGAAGTTTTGAACTCTTCATCGTCTTCAAAGACATTCTTGACTGTATAAGTCCCGTCTTCAGTGAGCCAGGGATGAGCCTGTAAACATTAGCAGTTAATGGAGGTTTTCGAGCACTGAATGTTACCATTATCTCATTTACGGTCATCCGCTCTGCAGGGTTTTTCTTGAGACAGCCTTGGATAACTTCTACTATTTTCTTGTTGATATGCTCTGGATACTCTGGCCTGTTTCAGGTGTGAATAATGGGTTTAAGTCAAGAAAATTAGTTCGTTACTCCTCCTTCATGACCTTGTTCATGAGCACGTATTGATCCGACGCGTTGAAAGGAGGCTTGCCAGTCATGAAATAATATAGAGTCGCTCCCGCTGCCCAAATATCCGCTGGTTTGCCCTTATAAGCTTTACCTGTTGTTAGCAAAATCGATTTTAGATTAGGTTCAACGGGTCTGAGTTACCTTCAAAGGACTCAGGCGGGAGAAATAGTTTCGTTCCTGCATTATTCTTCAGCTCATCTGAGTTATGTTCCATGATTGAAGAAACTCCAAAGTCAGAGATCTTTAGACAATCAAACTCATCGATTAACAGGTTCTCGGGCTTAATGTCTCTATGTATGACATGGACGTGATTGTGGAGGTAATCCAGCCCAAGAACGAGCCCACGGAAATATTTAAGAGCTTTTTCTTCAGTCAAGACTCTCTTTCCGGGAGGAATCTCGCTAATGATAGAGATATCTGAATTGTCCATTGCTGAAAAAGCGCTTCTGTCCAACGCCTGCTTATTTTCGTACTTCCAATACCCTTTGGACATCACTGCACCTTTCCTGACCAAATCCATAACTAAATAAAGCTTCTCCTCTTTAGGATCATCGATAACCTCCCAGAGAGTGACGATATTCTGATGATTCTAGATATATCATGAATTGTTATTAGAAAATTATTCAAAAAGCTCTTTCATGTTTACTAATTTCTTCATAATCGCGATTTCTGATTCAAGAGTAATGAGAGCGTCTTTCGTCTTGCTGATCAGCTTTCGTTTCAGTTTTGCTTTATTTGCGATTTTCACAGCCTAGCAAAAATAGTAAACAACTCAGCGCTTGTCGCATGAAGCAGTTTGTTACGAAATATTTATGAGTCACAGTGTCTTGCGCAAGCTTCACCTTACCAAACCCTCCTCTATAATACTGTGTAAAGCAAGGTTATTGTCATGAAAAATTACTTTCCAAGGTCTTTGATCAACAAGTACTGGTTAATTTTCTTTTGTCCTTCATCATCTATCGTCTTGTCAAGCTTATTCGTTTCGATAACTCCTGTCAGTGTTCTCTTGAGAACCGCTCCTTTGAGCATCGGAGACTTCGGTCCTGACCCAATCTCGCTAGGAGACCTCGTTATCTGTTTCTTTCTGTCCTTACTTGGGTCATTCTCAACGGGAGGCACAAGCAGATGATTCTGGCCGCTTTGAAAGCTGGATAGCCTGCTGAAAGGAGCTGAATCCTTTCTTTGGGTGGACGCGAATTCCTGAATAACCTCAGGAACAGGTCCTAAACCGCTACTCTTTGATCTTTGGATGAATTTAGGGTGTGGACGCGCGACTGGCATAGTCAATCTATTCTGTGATTCTTGCTTCGGCTCGTTATTATTCTCTGGGTTCGTCGCTTCGGTGGTTCCTTCGGATTCTTGAGAGAATTTGGAAGTGCGGAATGGTTTGAACTTATTGCTGTCAGCGGGCAGGCTCAGATGCTTTTTCGGACTTCCTTCTTCCAAGAAGACATCAGAAGGCTGTCTATTGATGCCAGGCTTTTCGGTCATAAACATGCTTTGGTTGAATTCGGTGATATCAGGATGTTGGCTGCCACGAATGGTACTGAGGCTCGCAAACGATTCTTTCCTTGAATAAAGAGCATTAGCTCCATTCTCCTTGCAAGGAGAGTCTTTTCGCTGAATCGGAGACATGTCGAGCAGGTTTTTCCTTCCTTGCCAGAAACTCTCCCTTTTATCTTCGGTGATCTTATTTCTATGAAGGTTATTTATTGGAGAAAGGCTATGACTTCTTGTTGGCGTGGTTACACCTGCGAGAATCTGGTCCTGGCTGTAAAGTCTAAATCGGTTGGTCGCTTTCTCTTCGTATTCGATTTCATCGTTCTCGTAAGTGAACACATAGTTGGTGAGATTAGCGACAGAAATGCCATCCTCCATGCCCATGAAAGAGCGGTAATATGTTTCATTTAGCCGGCTCGGAGTGGCAGAAATCATGCTTTGGTTGTTAAAAGTTTGATGGCTTCCGATTCCATTCATGCCGTTAGAGGACGTGACAGGGGTGTTTCCCACAGGAGTCGGAATCGAATCGAAATCGAGTTGATTGTTGCGGTTGCTGAGGTCGATTTTTCCGATCGGCGATGGGCTCAACCCAGTTATCGTAGTGTGATCAGCGCTAAGCATTTTCTCGAACTTATGAAGGGGAATTCTTATCGGCGCATGTTGATTGGCCTCCACACTATGTACTTTTTCAAGTTTCGTTGGAAGTAGTTTGGGCTGGACTTCATTTTCATCGGGCTCTTCTCTCGTCATAGCAAGGAGATTTTTATTCCTATGCATGTTACTGCGCTTCGGAACTTCCTTTGTTGGATCGCTTCTCGACTTGCTGATATCCTGATTAGTCACCGTTCCTTCCTTTGGCACTTGAGAATTATTTTCTTTTGAGTTCGCCGGCTTCGTTTGTGGAGCCTCAACCTTTGGTTTCTCGAGTCCTGAATCCGAGTCTTGCTTTTGGACGCTATTCAGAACAAATTCAAACTTGTCGGTCGCTCCAGACGCTTGCCTCAGGATCGGCTTCATAGGTTTGCTGAGATTGTGCTTGTGGACTGATATTATCGGGGAAATATCATCTTCCTCGTTTTTGACAACTTCAAGGAGGTTTCTTTTGAATTTGTCCTTTATCGATAATTTCGTTGAGGAACTGAAACAATTTTTCAATGAATTCTGATGATTGACAGGTGAGCTTTGAGTGTTCAAAGTTTGCAAGTTCTCTGTCTTTTCTTCCTGAGCGATAAAATTTAATTTCGAGGCGGAATGCGATCTTCCAGACCTCTTCGCTGAAGTCGGTTCAGTTGGGACTCTTCCATACGAAGGCTTTGTTTCCTGGGTCGAAGGAAAACCGTCTACTTCAAGTTTTTGCAGAGGCAGAACTCTCACAGGAGAAATTCCTTCCGGAGGTTTTGATTGAAGATCTGTTGGAATCATGCCGTTGCTTGCACTTCGATTGAGCTTAGACTTTTCAGATACCTTTACTATTTGTGGTTCAATTGCAGTAGCTTGGTGAGACACACTTGAGAAATCAACGAGATTATTAGAAGTAGCTTTTGCTTGCGGTGATATCCTGCGGAGCCCTGTACTGAGCTGTCTTCTATAACCGTTTGGGTCTGGAGCAGTTTTCTCTTTCGTGGGTTGTATGCTCTCCCTTTCATGACTAGGGCTTTGCTCTTTAACTACATCAAATCCGGCGATCATATTAGAAGGCTTTGGACTTTCTGACTTGAAACCTTCGAGTAAGACGTTGATTTTGGGCGCAGATTGACTGAAAATGGAGTTCAATTTCATTTTTGGCTCCTCAGTTTTCTGATTTTCTTTATCTAAAAAGTCCTTTGTTCCTGCGGACGAATGCAGTGTGGTTATTCTTGTGTCATTCGCTCTTAGCTCAGCTTCACGCAATCCTGCATCTTCGATAGATGGATGGAGCACAGGGCTATTCACATCAGAAGAGGGCTGTTCTGATCTAAGTTCATACGGCATAAGATTGCCCGATGAATAGGGCTGCGGCCTGTGAAAGCTGCTGAAAGATTTAGTTGTCAAACTCCTCACAGAGTTATTTCTCTCTAAAAAGAACCCTGATGGACGATTGACAAAATTCGGAGTTGTGGTTCGCTTGAATCCGTAGCCTCCTAATATACTACTTGTATCAGCAGAGCGCTTCCTGGTACTATCATTGGAAGCGATGCTTTTTGGTGAATTTTCCATGTTTTGTTTGGAGCTGGAGCTTTCCTTATCTTTTTCACAAAAAGAATCTCCGCGGTTTTGGAAGGAAAATTCATTAAATGACTGCTCTTTGAGACCGACCACTGAAGAGTTCCTCCGCACAACAAATTTATGTTCGCCTGAAATTTTCCTCTTGCTAGAAGTGATAGATTCCATTTGCATGATAAAAACTTGCTCTCGATAGCGGCTTTCGGTTAAGCTACTATCTCTGCTGTCATTATAATCACAGCTGGAATTGTTAATTTCTTTCTCCTTCTGTTTGGGCTTGAAATCTTTTGTAGAGCTCGGAGAAACTTTGGATCGAGGGGTTTGTATCACGCTATTTGGCGAAGAAGTTAGCAGATGAAAGGGAAGGGAGAGAAAAAAGAGAGAGGTATGTGTGCTGCAAGAACTGGAAGAATGAATTTTAATGAGAACTAGTTTACTTAATGACTCCGGCACGTCTTTGTGAGACTACGCATCCCATCAAGTCTTCAATCGGCAATAAAAAATTAAAGTGCTTACAAGCAAGGCTCGAGGATTTATGGTTATAGTTTAATATTTTTTAGATGCAGAAAATGTTTTTCTTACTGCGATTGGAATTGGTGTTTGATCAATGAGATGAATGTCCTCTTTAAAATATCTTAGAACTTAAAATTGGATAATCTCGACAGGAATCCACTGCGTAATGGTGCCTTGGATCTGCTTTTGATGATTGTATGTGTTTATTTAGGAAAAAAAAAAATTCGAACAAAATAATTGCAAAGAAGGAATTTGCACATTGAAGTGCAGCTACTTAATAATTATGCTTGATATTCAAACAACATAGCGAAGGGCGTTTGTTCCAGGGTAAGACTTCCAATGAAAAACAACTTGTCTCAATCCCCAGATGTGGAAAAATCATTGTTTATGTGAGTTTTTTCTGTTGCGAAGATTCTCAATGATTTTATCAAAGTGCTATATCAAATAGTAGTGCAACATATGAAGTAATCATTAATTGTAATTTCTGATTAAGACATCGAGAGGGATGTCTTGCTCCAAATTCCTGCTGATAATTTTCCAAAACGGTTTCCAAGGCTTTTTTCCTTGATCAATTTTAACATACAATGTTGTGCTCCAGTCAAATATAGGTAGTGGTTCCTGTGTTTGCTAAGTATGAGCAATAAGTTTTATCGCTTCGAAATAGTTACATACTCCTCATAAATACTGCAACCTCACCCACACGAGTGAATGAGTGAAGGCAACTCTCTAGATTAGGTATCAAGCCTTTTTTTGAAAGTAACTTCGAATTACGTCATTTTATTGTTAAACCGTTTAGAAATGTAATAAAGCAAATCGCCCTGAACGCAGTAGCAATGCGACGAGGGTTTGCTTTTTGCTTTCAAAATAATTTTGTTTTATTCGTGCACAAGTCGGTTAAATTCAAAATTTGCTACTGGCAGTATTATTTGTCACCAATAGCATTAAAATGTTCTTTACCGAGACCGAAAATGACAACAAGCAAGGAATGTTCACTACCATTAACCCCCACAAACGAAGGTTGAAAAGTCTCATCCCTAGAAACAGCAGAGCATTTCCGGACGATTTTTTTGAAGCAAAAGACAACAGCATTTTTCATGATCCACTCAAAATGTCTCAGATTTTTTCTAACAACAAACAACACTCTATTCACTCCATTCTCCAAAGGGACTCCTCTCCCTCAGACACTCTCTCGCTGACATCCCGCAAACCCTCTGTGAGCGGCAACTCCAGTGCAAGAGAAAAGCATCCATTTCCTCCATCAGGGTTAGCCACATCAAGAATCCATGAAACTCTCTACAACAACAGCAGAGGATTTCGGAAACTGAGACGAGGCAGTTTGAACGCTACCAAAGAAATACAAAGTGCAAGAGAGACTCGCACAGAATTTGTTAATTACCATTACCCAATTCCTTTTCCCGTTGTAAGGAAAAGCTTACAGACTAGAGTCATCCCCAAAATTACCACAAGACCAACGCGACCGCAACGATCGCGCTTTTCTTCAAATAGTTTGACAGACAATTCCTACCATCACGAAAGTACAGATCCGATATCTATTACCAATGAGCATGAGTTGTCGTTCGCTGAGAACCATCAATCTGATGAGTTGATGAGCTTTAGAAGTAACAACTTCCTTTGTTTTAAACGTTTCTTATTTGTTTTGCCTAGTTGACGAGAATGAGAGCCAAAAAAAGAAAACTTCGTTGGGGTGCCAAGACACTCCAGGGTTTAAGTTGCTGGAAACCAACCTGAACAGCTTCAGAGGCTTTGATCAGATCGAACGCTTGAAAGTTGTAGGCATTAAACTTAACAACGGAAACGGCACGCCGAAAGTAAACGTAGAAGACACTTCTTATAGAAAACGACTCGATTTTGTGCAATTTACCCTTTCAAAGCCTCTCGACCCTGCAGATGACATTGCAAATAAAGAAAACTATCCGATTTTTGCAAAAAAGCCCCCAAAGACTAAACCCAAAATCACCATTACTCGTCCTCTGCCATCAATTAAGAAGAAAATTATGCAATAATGTTCATTCCTAGCTCCTGTCACTTATTTTATTTCGAAAAGCTTGTCATATTAGTTGTTATTTATTCCATTATATATATATGTTCGCTTGGTATTTTGTTCCAAGGATTTTCAATGCTCAAAAATTTTTGAGTTGTCAGTTGTCTTCTCATTATCAAACAAATTATTAACGAAACAGACGTAAACTTCAAAATATAAAACTTATTCAAATATATCAAAAAGAAGGCTTAATAAGAAACTTGGCCTCAAGTAACCATTTACTCGCGAGCTTGAGCTTTAATCTTGCTAATAGTGGAATCCACTACTGGAGCTCAAGACCCTGAGAGAGAAATCAGAGAAATAAATAAGCAAATTCGAAGCGCGGAGTCAGATCGTAAGGCATATGCAGATGAAACCGCCAAAAATATCAAGAAATCAAGGTTTTTTTACTCTCAACCCATTGAATGACTCACGTGCTTATCAGAATTATGATTGAGAAGCTCAAAAATGAGAACCTTGGCTTGAAAGACTATATTGTAATGATCTATTTCTTATGAAACTTCTATATCATGCGTGTCTCCAGGCAAAATTAAACAGTCAGCAGATGAAGATTACCGAGCAGAATGCCAACAAATCTGCGAATGTAGAAGCGCTCGTTGAGGAGTATAAGTATCTCATTGAACAAGAGAGCGGGAAAATTGTAAACTTTCGATACGCTGGTCTGAATGCTTCATGGAAACTTTTAAATTAGAACGAAATTGATGGGTACATTCGAGAAATGCAGGATGAAATTGCGAAAGAGAAAGCCCGACTTGGCGGTGTCAATGCTGGCGCAGAAAATCAGAATGCGCTGGTTAAACAGATAAAAATTCTGGAGAACCGTCTCGATAAAGCGAACCAAAAATTCAATGAGGCTATCGCCGTCAATAAGAACCTCAGACAGACGATTGACAGCTTGCGTCGTGAAAGAGTCATTTTTGACAAGTGAGGACTTAGTTTTTGATGCATTGGGTGAAAATAACATCAATTTTATAGTCTCTATAAGAAACTGGAAAAAGAGCTCCATGAGAAGAGAAAGAAGATGGCAAATATTATCGAAAGCGCTAACAGCGCCTACGAAGAGAGAGACAAAGCAAACGAGGACATTCAAAATCTGAAACAGCAATCTAAGAGAGAAGAACTCGATTTCCAGAAGGATTTGAAAGAGTTGTCTCAGATTATGGAGAAGAATAAGAAAACTCTGGAGTATATTCGTTTGACTGAGAAGCAAAGAGAAGAAAATACCTTGAATACTGAGCTTGAGATGGAAAAGCGTCGACACAAGGATCAAGCGTAAAATAATTGATTGTCAGTGTAAAATAATTGGGATATTAATGGGGTTTAGTAAAGCGCGAGAGAGAATGACGCATAATGAGACGGTGGAAAGGATACAGAAATTTGAGGAAGAGCTCGCGAAGATTCAAGCTGCGACTCAGATCACCGACTTTGATAAACTCGTCAACATTTTTATCAAGAATGAAGAAAAGAATTTCCAGATGTTCAAATACGTGAATGAATTGAGCAATGAAATTGAATCATTGGAAAAGGCGATCGCTGAATTAAAGGTAAGAAGACAGCGTGATATCCGATTAATCTATGCAACAGGATGAAAGAGGTAATTATGAAGGACAAGGAACCAACGTGGATCTCTTGAAGAAAAAAATGTTGAAGGACCTGGAGGAAAAACTGACAAAATCAGAGAACCGATCTGAAGGATATGAATTCAAATACCACGAATCAGTCAAGATCTTGAATTCTTTATGCGTAATAGCTTTAACTGGGAGCTTTGAGACTGACTTTTTTGGAAATAGAATTGGATCGAAAGTTTGTACAATACAATTGAATGTGAGAAAATCGCGCCAAAGCAGTTTGTTACCAACCAAGGCGTCACCGAGAGTAATATGATGTCTTATCTCGGAGTTATTGAAGAGCGGGTTGGACAAATTATTGATGCTTATGCTGCTACTCATGCGCAGGTAAATTAAGCTAAGATTCATTAGAATTTGCTAACCGAACGTCAATTTTGTAAAGAAAAATTACGATTTCGGAGGATCAGGAAAGGACCAGTTTGGAAATATCATCAAAGGAAAGAACGATGTTCCTTCATTCGGTGAAGAGCTTGATGAAGATGATATAGAAGGCGATAAACCGATGACTCTTGAGCAATTCAGAGAAAAGGCTCTTGAAAAAATCAAGGTAATCTGAGCTTCTTTATAGAATACAGCATCTGATTTGCTCTATTTTCTTTGGAAAGACTACCGCAGAGGACAAGTCTAAGAGACAAACAGGAAAATTCAAGCCTAAGAAATAAAATATGCAGAACCTAATTATTTTAAAGAATGGATACTGAGGAAAAATTTGCTAATTTTACTGTAATCCATCATTAAGGATCGATTCACAAGAGCTTTAATTTTTACGCGACACGCTACTGTGATTGATTTTTCATTTTCTTTTTTCGATTTCCACAGAATACATACTGCTGTCGTTCTGTGGACAATGCT
>ENA-UOUE01001590-UOUE01001590.1-compost-metagenome-genome-assembly--contig:-NODE-1590-length-13796-cov-9.292951_pt1 | contig 13796 bp, 14 predicted proteins | sample MGYA00238146_ERZ747223 | MGnify/ENA primary metagenome ERZ747223 (study PRJEB28781, sample SAMN06268865) | compost metagenome | isolation source: single cell | place: USA: California, Emeryville, Joint... | reverse complement strand
GCGAGGAATTCCGTGAGACAAGCGATATCTAGTAGCACTAACGGGTAGTCTATCTCTGATTCTCTGCGATAATACTTCAGGATCTCGCGAAGATTTGCCCAGAAGAAAGCTAAAAAGACACCAGTCATGATTAAATGAGGGAGGAATAAGCCGCGTTCTTCCTCGCTGAGACTTGAGCCGTCGGAATTGAGGATCTCTAACACAAACTGTATTTCATTGAGGTTATCTTTGATGTCTGGGAAAGCGTAGTTGCAATCGCAGACCATGAAGTGCCAGACTCTTGTCCGTGATGTCTGCAAAACCTCTCCGTATATTGGGTCAATATCCGAACCATCTACAGGCAGATTGAATTCTCGATTGAGTCGAGCAGATCGAACTTTTTCGTGACAGTCGGCTATTTTCTCCATTCTTTCGTAATCTTCGTCGATGAAGCCTATCAAATTCAGAGGGATATGAGACTGGTGGTGTTTGCTGCGTGCGTCGTTTTTGAGTTTCGCTCTGAAAGTATATTTGCCTCTACCTATGCTGAATCCGAATTTTCCAACGTGCTTGTAGCGGTGCTTGACGAAAGAACTAAACTTTGTTTCTGTGCGAATGATCTTGGAGTCTGCAAGTCCAAGCATTCCAAGCGTAAATAAAAGATAGAGAACACATGAAATGACTTGAATTCTCATTTGTATTTTCTTTAATATCTTAACGTTGAAAACACCGATAAATTAATTAAATTCTCAGAAGCACACTTTTTAGTCACCGGAATACAGCCTCGAAAATTCCTTCAAGATTCAGCCAACGAAGAATCCACTTTAACCTTTTTCAGCAAAACCCTAGCTTTCGTTTGCGCACTAGAGGATAGAAATAATTAATCTGAGCAACTGCCCGACAATTCCTCAGAATGATCCTCTAAAAAAAAAAATGTAGATTTAATAATTTAGATATCGGTGTCTGGACCAGCGCTTTGGTTCCTGAGACTTCTGACATTGAGCGTCTTAATTATCAAAGATATTGTTCTGAACTTCTTTTAAGCTTCGCTGATCCAGCTTAAAAAAAATAAAATAAATTTCTACTTAGTCTTTCATTACAAGAGCAAGAGTTTTATTTTTCTACTTCATCATGGCTATATCGAAAAAACAGCCTGCTAAGAATCCTAATCTCTTAACAGTAAGCGCGAACACCACTGGAGGCTTCAGAAGTCTATCGAACTCTGGAACTCCTAATAGAGACAAGCGAAATTTGCTTACTCCCACCTCAGGCACGAAGCCAAGCAGCAATTTTCTCACACCAGACAGATCATCACGAACCATGGAGAGCAGCGGAGGACCCAAGCCGAGAAACCTCTCCGCTTCACCTAGCGCAACGAAGCATGATTGGGGCAACACGGAAATTTTACCAAAGCCACATAAACTTTCGCCAGAGGGCAAAAAGCCTGTGAGTAGCGCCGTTTATACGATTGAGGGCCAGCATCTCGCGGGTATGTGGCAGCAATACGAAGGTATTTGGTTTGATATCCACTCCCAAGGCATGGGACCCATCTTGGGTGACTTTCCTACTCCCAAGCCTGGAAGATCCGCATCAGCTAACCCAGGCAACTTTACTCAATCCAGCCTAACGTCTACAACTAAAACGAAGCAAGTAATTTCAGCGAAATGGAAGAAACCAAAGTTCCTTGGAGACGATGAAGATGATTTGATCCTCTGCTCGAAATGCAAGAAGAAAAAGAAAAAGGGCGTATATCTCGGCTGCTTGCATATCTTCTGCAAGGAGTGCTTGTATGACCAGTTCAAGAAGCACTTAGACGAGAAAAAAGTGCCGGTTCGCTGCATGGCTACGAATTGTAAGTATGAAATCCAGCGTAACGAGCTCGTGAAGATCGCGCACAATTCCGAGGAGATCAAGGCCTTCTACGACATGAACGTGACGAAATTCGTTGAAAAACGTCCACATCAGCTCGTTCAGTGTTATTCACCAGGCTGCGGGTATGTGTGCGACTTAGCGAAAGCCAAGGATAAGAATGTCCTGGTCTGTCCGAGATGTAAGAAAAACTACTGTATGAGGTGCCATCAGCTCGCCCACCCAGGTGAATGCGAGGAAGGGAAAAACTCTAAGTAAGAAAGGGGGATTTTTGATTTAAGTTTAGATAATTTTTGGTATTCTTGTGTGGTGGAGGTGCGTGATTATACAAAACTACTCGAATTCTAAGAAAAATTATTAGACTATATGAACTTGCGATGATAGTTGAGGGACAACTCGTTAAATTCATTTCTTCACAAAAAAAAGAGATTTATCTTAAGTGAGAGAGAGAAAAAAAAACACATATGCCAGGTAAGGAGAGATACCTCTTATATGTTTATAATATAAAAGAAGAAAATCAAAACGATTGTTTAATTTCCTATATCTTTTCACGTTTGATAGCATCATTAAATAAAATTTCAAACTATCGCGAGTGATAGTATAACAAAATCAAACTTGTGAGGGAATGCGAACTGATAATAATCGAAGTGATGCTATTGATCGAGAGGATCGGTTGGAGGACCGTCCATTGGACCCTGAAAACGCGATTAAGGTGCCGCTTCCGATATTAACAGGCGGAATGAAACCGTCTCGGGTTAAGCATCGTTCATATCAATGGCTTATCTGTATCCCTGTGTTTTTCTTTCTATTTACTTCAATTCTTTGCGGCGGACAGGTTTATCTTACTAACTCGGAGTCGGTTCGTGAGTTTGAGGCTATCAAGGACGTGATTTACAATCTCATCAGAGCCAACTGCGAATCTCAGCCAATTACAGCAATACAAATCATTGATCCCAAGAAAAATGAGGCTTGTCCTCTTGGCTATACGACTCAGACTCTTGGAAATTTTGGAGGTTCGCATCCTGGCTGCTATGATTCCAGAACAACGACGGTTTTCGAGGGAAGCTGTCCGTCAGGCGAAGGCTACAGCTACATCAACCCTGTTCTGACTGGGAGAGTGTGGAACTGGCGAGACCACCACTTTTGTGTGAAACGCCTTGGCCGCTCTGTTCCTGTGGCGAACAGATCCGCTTGCCAAGCAGACCAGAAAGCCTGTAAATATAATCCAGGCTACATCTGCGTCGATAGCACAAGCGACTGCCCGATCACTGATATCAAGTTGCTTCCTCTTGAAACTCCAGTGCCAGGAAACTATCACATCCAATCCTTCGGACATCACCGGCTAATTTATGTAAACGACCCTTACACTCCAAGAAGCTTGACGGGATTTCTGCTCTCGTTAAATACCCTCCCGTGCTTAGACCCTTTCGAGTCTCCCTACCGAAACGCGAAGCGAGACTCGAACTTTTCTTACCCTCTGATGATAAAGAAAGAAAACGGCTGCAAAGATTTCGGCTTTGATTATGATTCTGTGAAAATGGATGCTTACTCCGAGCGCGATGTGTACAAAGAAAACAGCCTTGGACAGATATTCGGACTTCCAAGGTTGGCTGAATTTACCGAAGGGAATAATATCACACTCAACGCCCAGTTCACCAAAGGCGTGAAGGACACTCTAAAGTGCGATATTTGCCAAGATAGAACGTATGTCGAGCTAAAAAAAGTCGGACAGGAGATTTGGGAAACTCATCAATTTTATGTACTTTTCAGCAAATTCGGTATCGTGCTTGTGGTCGTGATGATAGTAACGGCGATTTTCAACATCTGCTCCTATTGTCTAATCCATAAAGACGTGGAAGAGACTTATCTCAAGGTGACAAGAGTCAATACGTGCGTTTTTAGCTACATGCTGGGTCATTTTCTTACCGCTGGAATTTTGTCGATTCTTAATTATTATCAGATTTCAGGGACGATAAATCAGTTGAATGACTTTATTGATGGGAAATGCTTCACAAATAATAACATTAACCAAGCTCTGGAAGATCTGCATAAGGATGTGCTTGCTACAAGCTTAGAGATGACGTTGAATGGCGGAGTGATCATTGCGATAGCGATTCTGGCAAATACTGGAGTTGTAATCGCGAATTATATATTAAGCGGAATTAAGAAGCCTGAGGTAAGGCCGACTGAGGAAGTGCGGCCCCTCAGAGCCCATGAATTGGAGCTTGGAGAGCAGAGTAGAACTTATCAGACTCCCTCCTCGGATCAAAAGCCCATAGATGATGAAGATTTAGATTAGCGCTTTTCCATTGCCTCAATTGCTGTTCATTCATATTTACTTTGTTGGAAACGTTATTATTTCTGATATAGATTAAGCCGTTCACTTTTTAAAAGGAGGATTATAAGAAATTATTGGGACATCGACGAAACCAAAGCACAATTAGAGTTGAATGTAGGTATTTTACTTTAGTTCATATTAGTTTTTAAGCATGCTTGACTGCGATCGAATGAATATTATTACAATGAAACATAAAGAGATGACAAGCTTAATCCAATGGAATTGTTTGATCGCCTCCACGGAGCTGGATTCGCTCGTTAAATTCACGGTTATTTCCTCTTAGCCTTGAAATCCTCACGATGAAGTAGATTATCAAGCAGATAAGCCCAATCAAACCTACAATCTTCAGCGCCAGTACAAGGTAGTAGTATTCCATCACTTCATAATGAAACGATTCTTCTTGCCTTGCTCGCGTGTCAATCTTTGGAGGCTGATGCTCCCTGCTCGGCCTCGTGTCAGTTGATTCGACTGGAGGGATATACTTTGGGAATTCGCGTTTTTTCACTGGGGTTGGCTGAAAACTTGTCGATTTATTGGTTTCGAAACCTCCGAGGTCTTCTGGCTTTACCATTTCATCTGTCAGAGCATCTCGCTCAGAAATCAGTGATGAGTCATCTGTATAATATTTTTCTAACCCTAAAGTCGTAATTACATGAGATTATTTTATTTGCGATAGCTGCTTGCCTGCTGATAAAGGAACTGCTTTCAAATTTGAGATTTTAAAGGTGAGAAGCTCCAAAGGTCTCATGCTAAACTTTGAAAAATCTATTAAGGAGTAAGGAATCAATTAACTAAACCATAGAGATCTAATTAGTTACCTTTGATTAAGAGTGAATCAATATCAAACTTTCCAGTTTCTCGAAGTTCAAACTTCATCCTCAGAGCTTGCTCTTTACTTATAATAGTATTGAGCGCAACTTCTTCAACTTTTGCGTTTTCAACTCGAGATTTCATTCCAGAAATATAGGTAAGAATGTTCATATTCCCTTTTCTATCCACCAACGATACATCCACGGATTCAGCGTCGTTGAGATTCGCCAAGCGAACGAAAATTTCTGACGGCGAGTATACCCGAGCAGAAACCTTCACCGAAGCTGGAAGGGCCTCTCTTTTTTGAGTATACTCAAACTCTTTTGTCGTTTTCTCAGGGAAAGTGTGGATTGGAATTTTTGTGTATGTCGTTATCAATTTCGTGTCTGCCTCAATCTGCTTTGCTCTGAAATTACTTGGAACGTCTAAACCCAAGTTAGGTGAAGCTAAAAAGAAGTTGCTACTGGGATCAGATAGCTGGTAATGGTGAATGGTCCTTAGTCTGTCCCCGATGACCTTGGGCTTCTTTAGTAAATAGTCTTTGACAATTTCTACAACAAGGATAAGTGTTTAGCAGTAAATGTCAGCTACCAGTGTCCATCATGGCCTCTCCGACTCCTCTTGCGTCATCTCGAGAAGTCCTTCTTTGAATCATAATCTCAATTTCTCCTGACGCCTGGCTTGTACCACCTTGTGAGCGATCATTCAGTATCCTTTGTTGAAGCACTTAGCTAACAAAGTTTATAAAATCAATTGTACGTCAGCGTAAGATTGCTGCTAGGATCCTCGATAGATATCGCTGCAGTCACCGGATAGTAATTGGCTTCAACCTGATGCCCAGTCCCATCTGGTGGGTAGTCAGTATGATAATCAGTGCTTCGCGTCATCATTCGCAAGCCATTTGAGTCAGTTTTGAACAAGCCCTGGTTTTTCACTCGGAAGTTTTTGATCAAAAGAGCTATCTCAATGCCAATCAGTTCCATTTTGGCTGTGTTGACCCTAATGGCATCGATATACGTATCGATTTCAATGCCGCTGGTCAAGTCGTAGTTATTCAATCGAAGTTTCGTTACTATTTGATGTTTCCCATGATAGTAGAAGTTATTGTTTTTCAAAGTAACGTTTCTAGCAATCTTTCAGCAAATTACAATCAAAAACCAGGAAACATCCCATGGACTTACCTTGATCACGGTTACGTATTGCCCTGGGAAAACCGAGCATTGGATCGAATTCGCTAGGACACGCTTGTGGGGAGACTCCAGCCTCATGATGTAAGCTCCTGATTGCTGTGCGACCTGAACGGACTCGTAATACTTGTAATCTAACTCGAATTGATCCTCAATGCAACGGCCTAACCTGTCGCAAAACTTGTAATTATACGTTTTTTGGTCTTTCAGTATCTGTCGTATAGAAAATAAATCAATTGACTCTGAGAGGGTAGCAATTACTTTGAAATAACTGCCGAAGGGCAATTCAATCGTCTTTTCTTCTTCGGCCTTAAGCACAATTTCTGGAATTAATGCGTTTTTTTCTCCCATTGAGCGTTTGAGCAAATAGTATCGACTCTCATAAGAAGGAAAGAAATCATTGATATATAAATCGCAGTCAGGCTGCCCAGAGTTTGTATAATCATCCTCAGCGCAAATCAAATCATGTTCTTGTGGTTTATTGCTGGCATTGAACACTAAACAATAAGAGCAATTTGCCGAACGGGATTTTACCTTCAATGAACTCATGAGGAACTTTGACCCGATGCACAATTCTTTTATTGCTGCCAGAGTTGTAGATCTTAAGAAGCAGCGAGGAGTCGCTGTTTGAAAGGAGACTTTCGGTTAGTGGACGGCATTCGATAGAACTCGTATTGTGGTTACATCTGAAGAAATCGAGACTTGAAGCAGATTCCGCGGGGATACCTAATTTCTCTGTAGTTTCATTATGAAAGACCTCACGAATAATGCCCCAGACCGCGGCTCTGCCTTCATTCAGCATGTGCATATAGTCAGCATCCGTGTATTTTTTCGACGTGCCTGTAACAGCATCGTGATGCTGATTGATCGCAACCGCTCGCTCCAACTCATCGAGACGCTTATCAGCCCTCGCGACGAAAGCAGCTTTTTCTTCGTCTGATCTCATGTTCAAAAACGCTCCCAATACTACTTTTCTCCCAGTATGAAGTAGCCAACTGGCGTCCTTAATCGCCCATTTCAGGGTTGGTTTACTTGTGAAATACCCTGACCAATACCCGGCTTCACGAGTCCATCCAGGCACCTCAGCATATGGGAAAAAATCGTCGTTTTTGATCACTAAATGCGATGTCTTCTGCTTTTTATAGTCCTCATACCACCTATCTATGTATATTTCAGGCGTGCTTAATATTGCTCGACCGAACAGAGGGTCACTCATGTTATTTACTCCGTCAACAAACTCTTCAATTGCCTCGTAGAGCTCAGTTCCATTGTAACTGAACGTAAAATCGTTTCCAATTTGCCAGAGAATCTCCTTTGTACCGTACATCGACGCCTGACTCTGAAGCCACTGAGCCGCTGTAGGAATGCTGTTCTTGCTTTTATCAACAGCATCACAGACATTCTTCGGGAAACAGTAACCAGATTCTTGTGTCGAGCCGTATTTCATGTAGTTATGGTGTCCAATGACATTCCACTCAGGGAAGTTCTCAAAGGGGACCCAAACGAACTCCATCGTACCATCAACTTTCCTCTTCTCCACGTCTTTATGATTGATTCGCTCAAAGATCGCGATGTTTATCCCCATCTGAGCTAGGAGATATGGCTGCGTGGCGGAGTGACCGAACGGGTCGATGGACCATCCGACCGTGGGAATGTAGTTGAATTCCTTGAACACCCAGCGGTGCCCTATGATATATTGCTCGATAACATCCTCGAAATACACGCATGCTTCATCATTCATCACCCAGGCTGCGTTAGAGAAATAAAGCTGCTTGTTTTCCACGAGTTTTTTCACTTGAGTTTTGTTAAATTCCGAAAGATCTCGGTACCACCGTTCAAAGAAAGAAATTTCAACGTAAGGAAAAACTCTGGAGGGTTTGGCGGTGAGAAGCTCCAGGATTTTGTCTAAGATGCAATGCACGCATTCTTTAAATGGAGTTTCATCCCCGGTGTAGTAGTCTTCAAAGGAGGTAAGCCAACCAGCATCATCATGAGTGTGAGGGATAATGTGATAGGTGTAGTCATTGTGGATTGGCCCTGTTGAAGCTGTTTTTTCTGCTGCAAGGACTTTATTAGCTGTTTCGTTTTGGGTTAAACGAGTAAAAGTCTGAGAACCTAGATGGCTAAGTGATATATATTTGAAGGAGAGGTTGAGTTACCTCGAATTGGTTGGGGGAGTAGCAGTTGAACGAGCAGAATGGCTGTTAATAATTTCACCATTTTCATTGGAATATTTTTCTTTTTAAATTGGTTCTAAAGATAAAGCCTCTAATAAAATTTACAGGATACTCGAGTCTTTCTTTAGAGAAAAGTTATAGTATAGATTAGCACACTTATTATGATATAGTCTACAACATTTACACAAGGCCTTTGTTTCCAGAAGGGCAATGTAAGCAAACCTCGCTTTAGACATAAAACCACAAAATTTGATAACTATCACTATTTACATTTTCTACAATAATAAAATCTTCAAAATTTCTTAGTTAAGGATGAATTTAACTTGTTTGCTGCAATATACACCGGCTGAATCTAGCAATGGCATCGATTTCGATACCACTTGCCCACTGAGCTCTAAATATCTGCGGTTCTCTTTTTTCAGTATCGATTTTTTCTTCTCTTTGAGAGGAATCTCAACCGTAAGCTTATTTTCCATTTCCTGTTTATAACTCTCTCTAAATGAGATTCTTGGAAGGCTGCAGTCCTTCGGCAATTTGCGGTCTGTTTTATTTCTCATACATTCATCATCTAAAACGACCGAATTTGGTGTCGATATCTGGTCTGGTGTAGAGAGTTCTAACTTGTCCTTTCGGTATAATTGATATAATCGGTTATTAACCATCAAAGTTTTCGGTTTTCTCAGCTGAGATTTAGGATTCATGCATGAATTCACCTCAGAAGGCGATTCAGCCATGATATTTTCAGCATTCGAGCTCAAAAGTTCAGCACGCTTAGAAAATCTGGATTTTTTTTGAAGGTAACGGTCTTGCAAAAGGGTGGCGGAATAGTCCACCGTTTGCTGGAGTTTGGAACTGAAAGTTTGAACTGAATTTTCTCTCAAAGGTGCTGAGATTGGGGATTTTTGGTCTACTAAGGGACTCAACAAGCCGGAAATCTTAGCGGAACGAGGAGAATTCTCTGATGGCTTCTTGTGTACCAGTAGCGGGGTGGAGAACCCTTTGTTTGAGGGATGAACGGATAAATTGTTGTTAACCATATATAGGGGAATTAAGGCTGGAAGGTGCATCGTAGGAGCCTTTCTCTCGTCTGATAGGATGCTTGAGATGAATTTGTAGTTGTGACGGTTGGACTCAAACATCGATAGGTGATCTCAAGGGTTTGGTTTTGGTTTTTGGATTGAGAATTAACTTTTCTCGCGTTTAAAATCGCGCATTTAAAAATCCGGAAACTTTGAAGTTCAGTAGTTCCAGCTCAAGACTACTGAATTCGAGATAGATTTCGATTAATCACTTGAAATCTGTGTGTTGGAAAATTTCAGAGTTTTTTTATCAGTGAGTAATTTTCACTAACGGTTGGAAAAATTCGAAATCATTGAAATTTGTTCTTTTGGTTTTACAATGAGGAATTATTGTTAAGGTAACTGCAACTAGCCATAAGTATTTTAGTCGCGATGCTTAGAACCTTTTTCTTAGTTGAAGGAGGATGATAAGTATCCATTCTGTTATTAACTTGAAGGACTGATTGAGTGCAGTAATTTTTCCGAAATTCTCCAGTCTTAGATATATAACTCTGCTGCAATAAGTCACTAAGATCTATAACCAGTTTGAAAGGAGAGAACGAAAGCGTTTTAGAGAGACTAGTATTCAGGGCATGCCTTATTATTATCTGTTTACTAAAATTACGAAATACGATCATGAGAAAAAAGCTAAAGCTGAGATTACAGGTTAAAACTTTACATTGAATCACAAATCTCCTGAAGTTAATTTAATAGCAATCTTATATTATCAGTACAATATCATCAAGCATTCATTCAAAAATTAAAAATTCTCCTCATTTCAACGGAATTTTACTCCGTTGTAGAATTATCCTCCATCACAAACCTCACATTTCTCGTTGAACCTCTAGAATTCGTACCTGTTCGCTTACCCTGCGCAGAAGTCGTCGTAGCACGGCCTATCTGGAAACTCCCCCTTGAAAGAAATCCTCCTGTCGACCCTGGATTAAAAAATTCGGAGCCAGTCCTCATAAACGAAGAGCCACTTCTGCTTGGAATTTCCGTTCTGGAACCCCCACCTGTAGCTCCATCACCAATCGCTCCAGTTGAGAAGTTCAATCCATGCTTCACTGAACTCTGAGCTGAAATGGGTTTAGCAAAGTAATATTTGCTGCCTTCATCTGTATTTTGAATTTCCGGAAAGCCATTATACTGTAGGTAGTTTTTAAGGTTTGCTCCTGACTGATTGTCGCTGTTAGTTTCCTGGGAAGGGTTCTCTACCGTAGTCGAGCTATTACTCTCCAGACTCTTCAGGTAAGCAGCGTGAAAATTATTCCCGGTGGACCGAAACGCCGAAGCAAAAGCCATCAGTAGCCCAATGTTATTCTGTTTGCGAGCTGGAGTCTGCAGGTGGCTCTTCTTCTTGACGGAAAGATTATAACTTTTGTTCGCTTCGGCTGCATTTTCATAAACCTGCGGTTGAAAGCATAGGTAAATGAGATGAGTTATACATGAAACGTATAAAGCGTACCTGTCTCAAACGAATGAAGTTCATGTATTCTTTCTCAGCGTGGGTCCTTCCAAAGAGCAAGACAAGCAGTTTTGCCATGCTCACTAGATTTTTCTCGTTTATTTCCTTGGTAATGTACATTCTAAACACTCTCGCGGCTTCTTTTTCTCTAATCTCATTTATTTTCGCCGTAATTTCCGCCAGCATTTTGTCAACATTTTCATAGAAAAACAATGCATCGAGGTTCTTAGTCGGTAAGACGAGACTTACTCCTTCAGTGGACATCTATCTCCGGTTAAAACCCTCAACAAATAAAATTATGATTACATCTTCCCATCTTTCCACGTGATCAACGTTCTGATTCGGGTCTTTGCTGAATATAGGTTTCCTTTTCTTCAGAACCCCTTTTTTAAGTTTTTCGATTCTCTCATGTATCTGTGGATCGAGTTAGAGTCAGTATTATCGCTGAATGAGCACGGAGTTACTTTGCGAAGGAGATCCGGCATAGTCGATTGAAGCACTGAGGGTCTTTGCTCCTTTTGCTCTTTTATTTTCTTTAGAAAATCCATGTATTCTTCGCTCCTTTTAAACGATTCTATCTGCTCTAGCTCGTAATCCAGCTGTGCGAACTATACATAGACGAAAAGACAGTTATTTCTCTGGTTTCCAATACAAGTTACCTGAAATAGAAACTTCATAGATTCTCTATCAATGAATCTGGGAAACATATCCTCGCTCACTTCTTCGTTGACTTTCCAAAGTGCCTTTATAATGTAAATCAGGCTGTTATCGCTTTCGCTGTAGCAAAGGTAAAAGTAAGCTAATCGTGCCTCAATGAATCGTGAATTACAAGATTAAATCTTCATTTCCAAGCATTCGCTGGTACAAATGCTTCACCTCGAGCCTAGTTTCAGCTTTTTTGAGTTTTAGCGCCGATATCTCGTGATCAATGATCTCGATGCGGTTGATAGTCTTGGTAATCTCCTCGTTTAACTTCTCAATGGCTTCCTTTCTGGTGGTGATTTTCGACGTACTATCTGCCCTAACTGCCTATTCGATTACATAAATTATTTACAAACTATCTAAACAGGGCCATTGTTACCTCCAGCTTCCTTAGCTCCTCCAGGTTCACCACGGTTGGAAGGTTTATCCGTCCTTTTCGTCTTCCCTTCGGTCCCATTTGAGCCAGTTTCTCTCTTCTTGCTTTTTCTTCATACAAAATCACGCTTCTATTTATTTCATCGATCTAATCCATATCAATCATTTAGCAAAGGTTAGTCATCCGTAAAAGCCACCTCATCCTGAAACAGTTTGATTTTCGTTATCCTATCATGATTTACGTACCGGATCTCGCTCTGAAGAGCCTTCTTCTCTTGAATCTCGAGGACAATGTCCTGGAATTTCTTGAGTAAATCTTTCTCTTGTGTTTCGAATTTATACCGCTCTTCTTCAGCCTTCTTCTGATACTCAGAGTAATCAAACATCTTCTTGGACCCAGTCGCGTTGAAATTCAGCCTTTTCCATAGTGCTTGGTAGTCAATGACCATCGAAGGCGGCATGGCCAGGTGGCCCTGAAGAGAGCGGAAGTTACTCATTGTGTCGCCAGAAATCACGTGAGATTTCGTAACAATGTCCTCACTGCTTTCATTCCTAGAGACATTCGCAGAAGTCTGCCTCTTCATTTGCTGCGAGATCTTATTGAAAAGAATATTGTTGATTATCATTCGATTCGTCTCAGCAAGTATGTGATCAATGTTCTTTTGCGGCTTGTTCCTCGACTCTTCACGAGTTAACACTATTTTTGTCGCCGGGTCTCTCTGCTGCTGTTCAGATCTCACTGCATAAAATTTCAATGTTAATGTCTTAGAGAGGATAAAAAAGGTACAGTGGGACGAGCCGATGAGATTAATAACAGCTTGATTGATCTCTGGAGCTCTTTCTCCGAGATTCAGGTCCTTTCCTTGAGTCCATTCATACGTATTCGCTTTCTGCGATTCTATTGTTTTCATTTCTATACAATCAAAATCATCTATCATTCATTGTAACATAATTTTCATGATTACGTAATGCCTGCTTATATTCATTCGTCCATTTTTCTAACCCTTCCACGGCGTTTCGCTCGGCAAAACTATCATCAAGTGCTTTATCATCCCTTTTTTCTTTAAATTCAAGCGCTTTGATTGAAGGAAACAGTTTCGCGACATGCAGAATTGTAGTTTTCTTTTTATGAGATCTGTTTGGGAGATGGCTGTTATCACCCTGAATTATGCTGTTTGCGTTCATTATACTTGAGTTCTGGTTGATGGCCTTGTGTACTACGAATGAATGCGTGCTATCTACAGTAATTCCAGAGGCGTTTTTCTTTTTTGCACCTAAATCTAATGGCCGTGGTAACGATCTCTCCCTTGATAAAGGAATTTGGTTCTCTGGAGTGGGATTCGATGAAGTATTCTCTGCAAGAAGTCTGTATAAACCGCTCGAGTCATCCGGTCTGCCGATTTTCATTTGAGACTTGGACGGTACACGCTTCAGTATCGTTTTTTTATTGCCGCTAATGCTTTTCTCATCCAATTTCTGACTCATTTCTTTCATAAGAGAGCCCAGCTCATTCTCTGGAGTCTGGCCTACTGAATTGCTTCGTGAAGGCTGGAGAAGGTTTATCATTGCCATTGTTTTGCTGCGCTGATGTAACAACTGTCGATTATCATTATTCACAGGCGAGGGCTCTCGCGAGTAGTGTTGATAGATTCGATTGGACATATTGGCCAGAATAACCTGACTTCTGAATAAAATTTCGATAATTTCAAGAAAGGTGTCAATTCGGAATTTTATTTAATAATAGTCAGAATAGCTGGAAACACGAGAAGTTTCATAAATCTCCAGCACAAGGAAAACCCGAAAATCAAAGTGTGATCAGGCATTCGGTTGGTG
>ENA-UOUE01001589-UOUE01001589.1-compost-metagenome-genome-assembly--contig:-NODE-1589-length-13797-cov-5.498032_pt1 | contig 13797 bp, 12 predicted proteins | sample MGYA00238146_ERZ747223 | MGnify/ENA primary metagenome ERZ747223 (study PRJEB28781, sample SAMN06268865) | compost metagenome | isolation source: single cell | place: USA: California, Emeryville, Joint... | reverse complement strand
CTCCTGGTTGATAGGTAGAAGCTCCTGGTTGATAGGTAGAAGCTCCAGGCTGATATGTAGACAGGCCGGGCTGGTAGCTAGTCGCTGCGAGGCCGGTCGTCGTGGTCGGCTTGTTTTCAGTATAGGTTTTGTAGTTTGAGAAAAGGCCTATATCTTTGTTTGAGCTTAGGCCAGCGTCCTTGTTTGTGCTTACGACTGGCGGAGGTTGAGTTTTTTGCATTGGGGTGGCTAGAATGGGGTTTGAATAGCTATAGGACGCAGGCTCTTTGATGTCGTCTTTGACGTCAGCGACACCTTCGTAGATGTACCTTCGAACGTATTCTGCGGTTTCGGTTGGTTGTCCTTTGATTCGAGGAGGGCTTGGATTCACAACAGTTTTTACATTATAATAGATATCCTTTGGAGGACCTGTCGTCATGTATTCGTTCAGATACTTCGAGTTCTTTAACTCGGAGAATGTAACCGTTCTTGGAGGTGACTTCCTCATTGGTGAAGTAGTTTGGCCTTGGATTTCCGTTTGCTGCTGAGGAGGAGACTGAACTATTGGCTGATTTGTGTCAATCGTAGCAAGAGGCTCTTTTTTCGTCGTTTCGATAGTTGAGGCTTTATATCTCGGCTGCTCTGTTGTTGGTTTCGTAACACCTTCAGTTATCTCCTGAATAGCGGCTAAGAGGTCTTCACTGACCTTGTTTCCGCTCAAATCGACGCGGATTCTACGGTTTTGCGACCTGAGCGCATCAAGGATTTGTTTCGCGCCTTCATTGCCGAGATCGTTCCATCGCAGGTCAAAGAATTCCAATGATTGAGAATCTCGAATAATCGAAGCGATAATCGGCGCAGCGTTAGGCTTTATGCGGTTGTTCCTGAAATCGAGCGTAGCAAGCGAGCGGGACGTCTTAACCAGCTCGTGTAAAGCATCGAACCCGGCAACATTGTTTCCGATGAGGTTCCATTCGGCTAAAATTGCTATTAATTTTGTATTGTCTTTCAGGACTTGGCATATCAATGAAAACCCTTCAGAAGAGAGATTATTGCCTCTGAGTTCGACGATTGTGAAATGAGAGTAACGGCTGAGGAATTCAGCGACGAGTGGTGCGCCTTCGTCGCCAATGAATTGATCTGCGAGGTTTAATGTGTGTGATGAGCGCTGGGAATCCATGACGGCAGTTAATTTTTTCGATTCTTGGTATTTGTCGCCGAAGTCTTCCTTCTTGGAAGCGCGGCCTAGATCTGATTCCTCTAAAACTGGGGTGATATGTTTGTTGGTTATCATGTTCCTTCAATAAAATATGAAATTCAGTTCTGTTAAATTTTTTGAAAATTTATGAATTAATTATTTGGATATTAGAAAAACGGAAAAAGTTCCACTGTATAAACATAAGATAAAGAGAGTAATGTAGAAATTATTTTGAAGGGTTTTGGAACATGCTTGAGAGAATAAGAACAAGAAGGTATCAAAAAGAAAAGCAGAGGGAAATATTAAATTTTTTTCTTCATGAACTATCATAATATGGAAATAACAAAAAAACTACACAAGCGTCAGTCGCGAGTGCGAGAAAATTTCAGAAATGCAAATGGATATTCTTAGAGAAATCGCGTGAATTAGCTCAAAACCTCTTTTGTTGAAGATTTATTGATAAATGAGTTGTTCCTTCAATTTCTGTTATGTTGCAATAATCAGACCAATCATTTACTTCTTTCTCTGGAAAGCCTGAATAATGGTCTATTATTTGTTTCTGCTGATGCAAATCAAAGAGGCTAATTGCTTTTGATACAGATAGTTATCAGATGAATATAGTATTAACTTTTAGGATCAATTATTTTCTCCTTATTATTCAGGTAGAGGATAATTTCTAACTTCTGAACTATAAGATTATCAACAAAATTCGAATGTTTTATCGATTTTCTCCTCAATAGCATTCTTTACTATTTTTCGAGCAGCATAGCCCTACCATGAGAATAAGGGGCCATCATTGTCGCCCAAATCAGGCCCAAACCTGGGCTTACCAAATAACAGAACTGGAATTTTCATAACTGAAAACAATACATGCAATTATCCAACAACTTTCAGCTCATTTCGATTAAAACCTCACAATCTTAACAATATTCTGAAATGTAAGGATGATACCGCTACTTGAATTGAATAGATTGGCTATATATTTCATGTATCCTAAAACACAGTCTATGTCAACGCTATTTCACTGTCTTCGGCTTCCCTTTGAACCATTTTAATCAATACAATTTAATCCTTGAACTTTCGTCTTTACTAGTTTACTCTATAATTTAAACTTTCTCAACAGAAGACACTGATTTCATCAATTTTACATACAATCCCAATCTCCATACTGCAATGGGCTCTGAGCTGTACTCTAATTTCACAATGCTCAAGTTATCAAATGATGCTCCTTCAAATTCGACTAATCTTGTTTAGTTTAATTGAAACGAGAGAGAGAAAGCCATTGGATACTAACATAAACTTCTGAAGTTTTTTTGTCATTTGATTCGTTCTACCAGACATGATCCTCGATGATCCATCATCTAACATATCGTTTATCTATCTAATTGCTCTGATAAAAAACTCTAAACTCAATACAGTCTAAACAAAACTAAAAAAAATAATAAATAATGGCACTGGCATCACAAAACTTTGAGGTCCTCATAAAAATCCTCATCGTCGGAGACTCCGCCGTCGGAAAAACATGTATGCTGCTTCGGTACTGCGATGATCGTTTCTCCATGAGCCACTTACCCACCATCGGCATCGATTTTAAAATCAAAAAACTTGAAATCGACGACTTGAGAATAAAAATGCAGATCTGGGACACTGCAGGCCAGGAAAGATTTAAAACAATCACTCAAAGCTATTTTAAAGGAGCCCATGGCATTATCTTGACTTATTCATGTGATGATAAAGACTCTCTGCTTCATATTGATAATTGGGTGCGGCAGACCTCTACGCACGCGCCGCCTGACATCATCAGAGTCCTGGTTGGGAATAAATGCGATGTAATTGATCGAACAGTGAGTTATGAGGAAGGAAAAAGCGTAGCGGATGAGTATGGAATACCATTTTTTGAAACCAGCGCCAAGGAGGGCACGAACATTGAGGAAACTTTCCTCTGGTTAGCAAAAACGATTAAAGAGAGACTGTCAGAGAAAGAGAAGATGGGTGAACCTGAGCTGAAAGACGGTAAACAGTTGGTAAGCAAAACCAGGCCCAAGGACTCGAGAGTATGCTGCTAAGTTAAGGCGAAATCATTAGAAAATGGTTCTATTTTATTTGTACTCTCCACAAATAATATTTTTTGAATAATTACCTCAGAAGAGCGAGGAGACTTGTGAAAAGTGTCTTGCGCGCTTATATACCCATTCATTGTTCGAATTTGTTTTTTGAAACTGGTTCGCATATGCAATGGATAATCGAAAGAAAAGAAAAAACTCTGTTTCACTTTGCTATCATTGAAGGCAATTTTCTAATGTAAAATTAATAATAATGATGATGTTAAGATCATTCATGTTGAAATATATCGTTCTGTAAATATTAGTTCTAAACGCGCCAATGTGGATTCAACTTAAGAGAGCTACCAATTATTGGTAATAAACCTAGTTATCATATCAAAGCAACTCTCAGGTTGATATTCCGGCACCATGTGTCCTGCTTTGTTGACGGTGGCGTATGTAAAACTTCCAAAATGCTTGTACGTGCCATAGATCTGTGTTGGGTCATCAATTGCTGTCCAAGTGACTCTTTTCGCTGAGTTATAACTGGGCAAACCAATCCAGTCGGATAACCTTTGGATATAACTCATTGCTCCAGGGGTATTTATCAGCATATCGTCCTGTCCTTGGTAAATCAGCGTCTTTATCGCCCCTCCTTGATAGTTCATCACATAAGTGAGGTTCTCTGCAAAACTCGAGATCAGATCTCTTGTAAATGCTGAAGACACACCAGATTCGCAGCCGTTATATTCCGCTGTCGGGTCTACATGAAGCAACGCCTTCACGGTTTGGTTAGCAAGCCACACACTCAGGTCATAGAGCTCAGACGTTCCTTCATAGAGTCTAAAATTAATTGCCATAAAGCCTCCTCCCTCAGTAATTAGCCCACCTAATATTTCATCCATCGCAGCGCTGGCAAGGTCATATTGATCATTTGATATGTACATATACATTTGATTCTGCAAAGCTTTGTATTGATCTCTCGTGACCGCGTCGATTAATCCCGCAGCATAAGAGTACTGCGCCCACCAGCCGATTTGTCCGATCGTATCAACAAGCCCATCACCGATAGCCACTCCAGCTAATTTAATCTGATTCTGCGTGATATTAGAGACGATTTTCGCGGCCACAGCAGGCGCGAAGTGCCCGCCATATGATTCTCCAACGATATATAAGTCCTGCTTTAAGAGACTAGGGTACAGCTGGTAGAATCGCGCGAGAAATACGTGGAAGTACTCGGCGACTTGGGTTGAAGAGGTTATGTTCTCATCACCAACGACGGAAAATCCAACACCGAGAATGTCTTCAGGGAAAAGGAGATGAGCTTTCTTGTTCCAGGTCATATTTCGTGGTAGCGTGAGCACTTTATCTCCGTCGATTACAATCTGGAATGGTCCGATTTCTGTGTGATCGCCTTGCTGAACGCTGCAGCCGGGTCCTCCTTGGAGCCAAAGGATCAATGGAGCATCATCATTGATTGATGCGGCTGGATTTTCTGCTCCGTTGAAGGAGTAGAGGGTATAGTAAAGCTTAGATTGAGTCGCGTTATTGGTTGTAATATACCCTGTATACATTTCTCCTTGAAAAGGAACGCCTAGAATGAGATAAGGTTGATGAGTTCGGAAATTATTGAGATAGAAGTTGCTAGATACCTAATGCTTTCGTATCGACGAGCTGAGACTCGTTATAGGCAATGTTTGGATTGTAAGGATTGAGTTTTGCATGAGAAACAGAGAAGAGAAGGCTTGTCAGAGCGAAAACAATTATCATTTTCCTTTGAAAAATGTTAAATATATTTTTACAGATACACTCGCCTCAGGAGGAGTTAATTTTCAAGATAGTTAGCCAAGATTTATTTAAACAGATAGTACATTTTGATGCCGTTAGTTGAATATTAAGCCGCTCTCTCCTACTTTTGACAGTTCTTCTCACTCTTTACTGAGGGCATGAACTCTTTTTTCCGACATCACTTAAGACTTCATTGTGAAGCACATGAAGATTTTAGTTTATGTTCCCATAGCAAAGAAAAAATGTTTATAAATTTAAGAACGGTAAAAAGAGGTTTCAATAATGGAAAGTTGCATTTCAAACACATTCAATTCTCACGCATAACCAGCGACTCAGCCATATAATAACAACATCAAACAATCCATATCAAACATCAAAAATGAGCCTCTCGCAGTCGAGACCGTGGAGCTTTCTTTCAGAAAACAAAAAAGCAGATTAAAAGACTATCCTATGTTTCAATTGACACTTCTCTTCAAAGGTCTTTTCAACACTAGGCCTTGTTTGTGATTTAATCGGTTTGCTGTTGTTCTTCTTGATGTGCTGTCGATTCTTCGCTCACATTGGATAAACTGGGATACACAGAGCTCACCACAGATGAGTTGAGCGAGTCAGGAAGCTTATTGACAATAGAATTGCGATGATAGTGAGACGTTAGCTCCATAGACGCTTTGCTGAGAGAGTTTAAGCGATTTCTTGGGTCTTTTTCATAATCATCAGCCTCTGCACCGGGACCTCCAAGCCAGCCGCCGAAACATCCTCTAATTTTTTCGCAAGTTTCCCTCAAACAGTTCATCAAACCCCTATTAACTGAGTCCGGTACTAAACTTGTATTTAATCACTTTATATATCTTCGCTAATTTAATTGTCGGAAATTAGCAAAACCAAAAGCAATAAAATGCCAGTTTTTTACACAATTGCACTCAGAAGCAAGGCTATATTTTCTCTTTAAAGCAATACAATGAGGTTTAATGGGGGCAGCGCCGCTTTAAGAAAGTTCACATAAGAAGGAGACTCAAACAAACAAAGAAAGAAACATAATTTTGTATCAAAAGTTGTAAATTCCAATAGCAGTATGAAAATCTATTGGAGTATGAAATACGAATAAAGTAAAACAGAACACGTTTGTTCTACATCTCACTTGTAACAGCAAAATTATTAATACACCTCATAGAGATTAAATATATTGATCTTACTTTCATACAGCGGTTAGAAATATAAGATTTATTAGCTTCGAGACTCGTCAAAATATTTTAGAATTCTTCCTTCACTTCTACTTCCATTTCCCCCTCGTTATCAGATTCACCATTTTCTTGCTTCACTTGATCTGGATTCATGCCTTTGATTTGATTTTTTCTCATCTAATTGAATGAAAGTTAAAGAAGTCAACGAAGGATTAAATACCTGTCTATTCTTCGCTGTATAGCATTTATGGCAGAGCCCAAGAGCGTACAATTTCTCATGGTTGCAGTTCCATGGCTTTTTCCCTCGGCCGACTCGGTGGTAGCAAGCACTGCATAAACCCCTCGCGTAGTGATTTTTCTCGGGGTGACCGCAGGTATTTTGCCTTTTTACCCTAAGATAAAAATTTAAACAAACATCAAATAATTTAATTTTACGTTGGCACCAGGTTCTTGAGCACAGGTACATAGACTCCGTTGACTTTCCTGAAAGTTTCTCCGTCTTCCTGGCATTCTTTTGGATCAATTTCCTCATCAGCTGATTTGAGTTTTTTTGAATATTTGTTAGCCATGAGATTCCAAAGCAGTCCTGAGCTCTTTTGATTCCTCATGCGAGTTGTTTTGATAGGAATTCGGTCTATCTTCTCAGACAACGAGATATATTTTGTTTCAGGTGTTGTACTCGTGGTCATTTGAACCAACGGAGTCATCGTAAGTCCCGTTTCATCCGGCTGGAGAATCGTACTTGATTGGCCTTGTTGCGCGACGTTTATATTAAAAACGAACAATTTCAGGTAGTTTTGTATGTTTTGCATGGCCATTAGGTTGACTGCTTGCATAGGATTGATTGCATTGGGCAGGATAGGGCTGGTTCCAGTAATATTCATGGTTTTTGGAAGAAATGCAATAAATTCAATAAAAAAGATAAACGTAATGATTATTAAACGCGATTTACGATTTATGTACCACTACGGGTAGCCGTTCTCATTTGAACGTGCAACATAAAGTTTCGTTACTTTTTTCAATTTGAATTTTTTTGGCGTCTAATTTTCTTCCGAGCCGTTTTGATTTAATCATTAACTCCGCAACGTGAAATTTCTCATGAATTGTTCTTAATGCAAAAACTTCCTTTAAATTAATTTGAGTGCCTAATTAATTCGGTTGTTTGCCCTTTAATTATTTCAACGTATCTCGTGATAACCATTAATACGCTGGTAAGAGCCAGCAAATTGTATATTCTCGAATCACTCAAGGAAAATGGAATTGAGTGTGAATCTCAGCGGTATTGCTTCTCGTCGACAGAGACAGAGATTAGGCACTCACCGCGGTTTCATTTTTGTAGATTTGCCACCGAAATAAAATTAAAGAAAAGAATTTAATTGTTACCGTTTTTGATTGATTTTGAGTTTTTGTCGAATGAGCCGCGTTTGCTTAGAGTTTAATTAAGCGATAGTATGAATCCTAAATGAGCTTTCTAACCGAATAAAGACGTTTTGTAATGCTCATGCATAACTCAGAGCTGGTTCAGTGCTCTTTTACGAATAATTCGCCCTTAACAAAAGAATTTTATGAGTATGCAAGAACAAAATCGAATTTGTTGGGCTTCTAAAGCGAATATTTCTTCCATTATGCAGTAGAAAATGACAGTGTGTATCAGCAGAGAATCCAATACCCATAACTGGCAGAAGATTAGGAAATTAGTGGGAATAGAGAAGATAGAAGTTAAGTCTATCGGTTCTCATGTTGTATTTTGTGACAATCTACCATATATTTCCTTAAGTGTAGTGAGAACGTTTTTTTTTTTTGCTACCTGCATCGAATAGATTAGAATTCACTTGACTAGTTTAATATTTATCTATTTCAAAGCTGATATGGTTGGTTCCTTGGTAAGCCTGACTTGCCATGCTCACATACCGAGTCAAAAAGTCGTTCCGATAAATTATTCAAGATTAAGTATGAGATCTAAAGTCATCTTGGGTGGATTCTCGCTGGCTTTTAGTGACCATTTCATTTGGTTTCAAGGAATTTCCTCCTGTACAAGCAAAAAGAAAGTCACTCTGAGTGGAGAAGTTCGAATAAACGGATATTTTTCATAATGGATTAGCATTTTTCGAGGAGATATCATATTAAATATCTGCGCAATGTAAGTAGAGCCACTATCATCTAAGAGTGAGCTTTCAAGACTGATAAAAATCACATTCTCAATCATGTGAATCTTACTTATTTCGTTTACAATGAAAGGTCCTATTTTCTTCATTACGAATCTTGCTATGCTTGATATCTTACAGTAATTCGATTAATGTGGTTTAACCCGCTATATTCTGTCAGCATTTTTAGATTAGAATCCTCCATTTAATGAAGTAAGTTTGCAATATATTTCTGAAAGAGACTGTAAAGTTCTTAAATATTGTATATATGTATGTGGAATGGTCTTTCGGTTTACATTTTCAAGATCAGAACAATTTCAGCAACATACTCAACTGATATTGTTGAGAATTGGCCATCTGAAGAGTCCGTACTGGGTCTACTCTTCAAAGGTGGCTCCTACACATATTAACTTTCTAAGACTCTTGCCTTGAAAGGAAGTAGCAAAAATATAACCTGATATTTTTTCTTATTTATCCGACAAATCGATATTCTCAATTCCGAATTTGATTACTTAGTGCGATCATTCGAGATTAATTATTGTATTATTAAAATTGCGGACTCCTCAATTTTCTTAACTGATTCAGAGAAATGAGAATCGATGTCAAATCCACAGTGAAAAACAAAAAATAAAAGCTCAAATTGCTATTGATAGATCCCAGCGAGCGATATAGAATTTAAGAATATAATTGTTAATTTCTCCCTTTTCCTCGTCATTTTTTTGACTATCAGCAAGTTAATGGATAGCTCTTCCGTCCAAAACAAATCCTCAAAGCGGCAGTAATCGACTTTCATTACGAGTTCATTACAGGTGAAATCTGTGTGCCTCAGCTCAAGTCACATTTTGCTGCTTACGACCGATATTGTATCTTCATTGCTTATGTCATTTGATGATAATTTGAGCCATTTCAGCTTCTTCGAGACACCAATATTCTTTCGAGATTCTTCAGGCAAGAATCCTGTGATTGCCGGACTCCTTCATCAGCAAGTTGATTCCCTATTGTAAGCTTTTGTGAATTTGTCCAGGAAAGTTGATTCTCATTGCTCTTTCCAGATGCTAAAAATGTCGCAAAACAGTCCGCTAAGTGGTTAACAAATTTTGGAAAATGTTCCAGCTTCTGACTTTTCAACAATTTCTTCCCTCAAGCAAGAGTTCGAAAGGAAGCCATTAGGAGCAAAATTTCTTTTAACATGAACAAAACAAGATTTTCTTCTACCAAAAACTTCCAAACAATAAAAAGCAAACCCAGATCTTTGGCTTTTACGAATTTTTTCTCTTTTGATTCAAAATCAGCAAAGAAGAATTTGTTATTTTGCATTGGTTTCATGAAAAATTCCTTTAAAGTGAAGACATTTCCTTCTTAGTCAGTGTTGAGCAATTTATTCTGGATATTAAGTTGGGTTTTCATTTGCTCTATGTGCTGAGAAGCAATGTATTAATTTTCTTTCTGAGATGAAATGCAGAAGTTGAGGGTGAAATGCCGTTGGATTTTGCGTCTGAGGTTATGAATTTGTTGAAAATGATGTAGCTGAACATCAATTGGCTTTAGTCTCATATAAGCAGGACCTTGACAAAGAAAAGCAATCACTTGGAATTGACGTTGGAATGCCTAATTTGGACTCTGAAATTGTTTGTATCTCATTATCGAAATAAACTTTGCCAAATCAGCCGTTTGATAGTTTAACCTTCTCAGTCCTTAGATTTTTGTATATTAATGACCTATTACTTTGAGATTTTTCTTTTTGTTGTTGAACATTTCAGCAGTTAATTTTTTATTTTTCGATGAGAGTCTCATAAAAAATGACTTACTTAGCATAAGCTCAGAAATATCAACACCGATCAGAGCATCATAACCAGCAACAACACACCTTGCTTGATTTGTCTACACAAATTGCTCGCTCATTTCACATAATAATTTCTTACTTTCTATGAATATATGACAGATTCGAGTTTAACTCATAAATATCGTGAGGGACCGCTATGTAATTTTTCAACTCTTTACACTATACACCATTATATTTCTCTATCCTTGAAGTGGCTTAGCATTCACACTAAGAAATGACCTATTACTAATGCTAAGTATCATCAAGCCTCCTCTCTAGATTTTCTCGGGCGGCATCATAAGAGATTCATTCTTTTTTATTTCTACGCCTTGATATTGAAGTGAATTTTATTTGACTTTGACTCTTTTTTTTTGGACAAAACTTATTGTCTCTGATTCTGTATATTAAACTTAGATTCTTATTTAATCAAGCGGTGGACACCTGTTTTGTGAAATAAAATTAAACCTTGCTTGAATCATTAGACGAAGAACCCGATAAAACTGCAAAGATCGCATGCAACTGGCCTATGAAAGAAGAATCTGAAGTGACGAAGGAACAGACTAATTCGAAAGTCGCTACCGAGAAGGTTCAACAACTGATGCGCAACCCAGATGATGAAGAAAACAAAGAAACTATTGTACGAAAAGCTAACAATTATCTGTTGACCGAGGAGGAGGTCGGATCAGAGTTATTCAACTTACTAGAGCCGTATTTTAGGCAAAGAGAAACCCTTATCACTCTTAATTTAAACAACAAGGAGATTCGTGCAAAGGGAGCATGGGCAATAAGCAAAAACGCCGCCTGGGCGAATCTTACCTATCTTTATTTACAAGGGAACTCTATCGGTGCGGAGGGAGCAATCGCGATCAGCAAGAACACCGCCTGGATGAACCTTATCACTCTCAATTTAGCAGTCAATTTTATTGGCGACGAAGGAGCATGTGCAATCAGCGAGAACAATAGCTGGACAAACCTGAAAATCCTAAATTTATCCTCTAACAAGATAGGCGCAAAAGGAGCAAGCGCAATTAGCAGGAACACAACCTGGACGAACCTTACCTCTCTTTATTTCCTAGATAACTCTATTGGTGACGAAGGAGCAATTGCATTGAGCATGAACATCATCTGGAGGCACCTTGCTACACTTTACTTACAAGGAAACTCTATCGGTGCAGAGGGAGCAACCGCAATCAGCAAGAACACCGCCTGGACGAACCTCACCACTCTCAATTTATCAGACAACTCTATCGGTGACAATGGAGCTAGTGCAATCAGCACGAACGCCAGCTGGATGAATCTCACCACTCTCGATTTATCCTATAACCATATCGGCGACGAGGGAGCAAGCGCGGTAAGCAAGAACATCACCTGGACCAACCTTGTCACTTTCAATTTATCATGGAACTCTATTAGTGACGAAGGAGCAAGTGTACTTAGCAAGAATACCACGTGGATGAACCTGAAAACCCTCAATTTATCATGGAATTCTATTGGTAACCGAGGAGCGAGCGCAGTGAAAGCAAAATGGCCTCGAACGATTATTCCTGTTGAAGAAGAGTACTAATTCTTCGTTATTCTGCAGTTGTTATAACTTTTCGATTATCCTCTATATTATTGTAAGATAGGAGACATTTTGATATTTTGGAGTTATATATTGTTCAACATAGAGAGAGTCGAATTAATACACATATCTAGAAAAAAAGGATTTTCATGATTAATTTTTGCGGCGATGAATATGAATGTGAATTAACATATTGAATAACTAGTTAATCTTCTCGGTTGTATAGTTTTGTATAGTGTTAAGATGATGAGTTTCACTTCTTGGTACAAGCAATTCTAAGCTTTTTCAAAGGAAGCAAACAGGAAATATTGATTCGAAACATTCTTTATTCATTCCTACCCATACAGCTTCCTCAGCTCGAAGGTCTACTACTTTTGTAGTGCGGTCTTGCGAAGCAGTTGCAATATGGACACCGTCTAAATTCCATCTCACACAATCTATCTATTTTGCATGTAGATTTAATTCTTTAACAGTTTTTCCTTCTCTCCGATCGAAAATTTTGATTGCGTTATCGTATCCTCCTGATGCGAGGAGATTTCCGTCCTTATGACAATCAATCCAGTAGATTTCCGCTGAATTTTCGTGTCTAATTCTCTTGGTGAGTTGAAAATCAACTCCATTTTAGTAGTGTCAAGGACATTGAGTTTATTCTGATTATACTTGATAAACACTGATGCATCGCCGATGACAGGACTCCATCTGCATCGATTCAACTTGAATCTCTGATGATGAAGCCCATCAAACAAAAACAAGCATTTATTTGTTGAAAGTTCAGCAGCCAAGCAAATTCCATTGTCATCAATCATCTAGATATTTTCTTCTGGATTCACATCGAAGTCATCGATTGCATTGCCTTTTAGCTGTTTATGCCATGCTGCTCTTCTACACACTCTCATGTTATTATAATCAACCAAATGGTATGAAATTTTGCTTTCAAAGCATGGAATCATTGTAACCAGATTCTTTTTTTGACAAACTGAGACGTCTCCAAATCCCACTTTACCTTTCTGCTGTTCAGTGAACAACTTATGTTTTTCCATTTTGCTGAGGTCATAAATTTCGTAACTTGCTTCCGTAGAAGAATTATGATATAAAGATATCAGAACAGATAGTTTGTTCCTGGAATCTCTTTGACATGACTCCAGTTGCAACAGGGAGTGCCTTTGGCTCCGGTAAAAGTAATCTTCTTATGTTGTTGTACATCATATGGTAATGAGATTCGAATCTAAGGAACAAAAGGCAAGCTTCTTTTGTGAGAGTCAGTGAGTCTAGACAATCGCGGCCTCATCATTACTAGTGAGGAGGTTGACACCATAGAGTCAGCAGTACTATCTTTTTGATGTCTTTCCACCATGGAAATTTTCACGTGCCAATAAATATATTTGTTTATTCAGCAATATACTAAGATTTTAGTATATGCGGAATGAAACGAAAGATTAAGTATTAGTCAGAGCATTCGTTCATTTGCACCTCCTAATTCTCAAATTACATATTATCAGTTCAAGATTTCATGTGGTATTATCAGGGTTCAGTACGAACAAGTTTAATACTTGATTGTTTACGAGTTAATTTGTTATTATCTCGATAACAAGAGAAATCCCAGAGAAAACAGACAGATCTCACCCTGTCAGCATCAGAAGTGGCTCCTTTGCATACAACTTTCGCAGTATCAAATCCGCATGAACCAACTAGGCTCGTTCTTTATGACTATCAATCCAATATGTTTCCTAAATGCCAATAATGCTCATCCTGTTCATCTAAAACGACAGCAGATTTGAAAACTAGTTTCATCTTAGTGATATCCAAGATATCTAATCTATTCATAGGCTGTAATGATGAGTTTAAAGGAATCTGATCAGTCTAAGGGTTCCAAAATCTCAAGAATTTTTAAAGAACCGAACGCATCTGATTTCAGTGCTCCTGCTTTTTTGGTGATCGATTTTTTCGTTCTTTTGTTAATAAGTGTTCACTAATAATTGAAAAGTTGGGTTCGCATTTTGCGATAAAGCAAACTTTAGACTTAAGAAACTATCATTGTCTGCTTGTTATGTGAATGTTTAGTTTTCCTTAACCAATTCTGTT
>ENA-UOUE01001588-UOUE01001588.1-compost-metagenome-genome-assembly--contig:-NODE-1588-length-13803-cov-17.031327_pt1 | contig 13803 bp, 10 predicted proteins | sample MGYA00238146_ERZ747223 | MGnify/ENA primary metagenome ERZ747223 (study PRJEB28781, sample SAMN06268865) | compost metagenome | isolation source: single cell | place: USA: California, Emeryville, Joint... | reverse complement strand
TTGCACAAGAAAAAAACAGCAAACCAATTTTCATGAAAAAGATTTATTAAACTATTGATCTTCCTCTAGCGCGGGTTTAACTAAAAGAAATTTTCTATGGCTTATTACAAAAGATTTCTAATCGATTACCTGAATTGTAAATCACAAATTCTTCTAAAAAACTTAAATCGATCTGGTACAATTAAAGGTCTCGAACTCGAAATCAAACTTTTTTCTCGATTTTTTTTTTTTATAAAAGGTTCTATCTGGATTCTCGTTTCTGATTTTTTAATACTGATGATGAAAAAAATTTATATAAGATAGAAACTTCTATGCTCTTATAAGTTTTTTTTTGTTATTTTCAGAGAGCGATATCTCATTGAAAAAACTATTCAGACCCCAGGCGACCTGTTCTCTCTGAATCTGGGCAACCTGTATTGAGTGAATTCAAGACAAGTGCAAATTTATTTATTTCAGCCTACTTTTGGATTTGGATTTCAAGAACTGATCTGAATTTAATAGAAAATAGAGAGCGATTGAGAAATTAATTATATCAAAATAAGTCTTCTCGGCTCTTCTCACGACTACTATGCGTCAGTCTCATGCTTTCACAATTAAATTAAATTGATTTTTGCTATCTCGATCATCGGCGGCGATGTCCTTGCTAATCAAATGGATCAATCTCCTCAAAGAGGTTTTTTGGGACCAACTCACGGATGCTTCAACTGCCGAGTCGACCAAACGGAGAAGAGCAAACTTATTCCTGATCCATTACGCTTTTCTTGCCACCATCATCTCGACCGCACTTGCTATCTTTTATGGAGGCCAAATGCTGTCCGTTTCAATCGCTTTTTCGCTGACTCTTCTCTTATTAATCACTATTAGCTTCAAAAACGATTGGAGCACTACCTTCGAGCTGCTATTTTTAATCATGTGCATTTTACTCCCTGTCCTACAGTGCCATGTGAGTAAATTCATGGTTTACGGTCTCGTATTCACGGTTTCAAGCAATATAATAATCCAAATGTGCATGGAGAGCAAATACTTCGCGATATTGCATTTCATTATTTCGTTCTCAATGAGCAAATACTATTGCGAACCGCTAATATCCGCACTGTTGATACAGAAAAACCGAACAGAAACCGCAGAGGGTTTTACAATGGCCGTCAATATGACTTTCTGCCAAATGTTCTTCAACCTCATCATCAGTATCAGGCTTTCTGAAGTTAATAGCAGGGCGTTCCAGGCCGCTTCAGATTTAAAAGCAGATTTACAAGCAGCGCTTGTAAAGCTTCAAAACTCCAATGAACAGTTGGAAAAATATCTTGAATCTAATGAATTTTTTATCATGACTTCATCTCATGAACTGAAAAATACGTTGAATGGTTTGCTTGGAAGCCTGCATCTTATCATGGAAAAGGTTACAGATCGTAAAATCAGGAAGCTGCTGGAAAGCGCACTAGCATGTGGAGAAATTTTGAAGAATTTCGTTTATAACATGCTGGATTATACACTATGTGAGACGGGTGAGTTAAAGCTTACATTAGAGACACATTCTGTTCCAAATTTTTTGGAAAAGACTTGGAATATTGCTAAGGAAATGATTAGTAACAAACGGCTGGATGGCTACTTGAAAATTTCCAAGGACTTTCCGAGTCATCTGATTTGTGATAAACAAAAACTCTTGCAAATCATCCTTAATTTGACATCAAACGCAGTCAAATTCACGGAAAAAGGCAAGGTGTATATCGTAGTTCAATGGATAGACTCTCCAAATTCCAATGAAATACCGTTTTCTGATCTACTGGAAAATCGACTGCAGAGCTATCGGACTGTCAACGGAGAGATTCGGCCGGAGGAGGAAGAGGTCGAAGAAGAAGAGGAAGAAGAAGACGAATTCTCAGAAAAGTTGCCAGAGGAAGCAAAGACACTGCCGAATTTAACTAAGCCTGTGTGGCTAAACGAATTCTATAAACTGGACATGCAAGCGCCTCATTGGACGTTGGAGGATATTTTTTTAGAAAAGAAATCGAACCCAGGAATTCTGAAGCTCATGGTTGTCGATAATGGCTGCGGAATCGAGGAGTCAGCTATAGAGGGTGTCTTTGAGAAAACCCGGCAGGTGCCTTCACAGAGAGACGGAAGAAGGAAGCCAGGAGTTGGAATTGGGTTATGGATCACGAAGCATCTGGTGAAGAAAATGGGCGGCGTGATCAGAGCGAAGAGTGCGAAGAACGTCGGGAGCTCGTTTGAGGTGCTAATCCCTGCGAAAGCCGCGCCGAGGCTGTCAGTGATGCTGCCGAGCGATGAGTTAAGTCCAATTAGTGAGGACCAGGCCATGCTTCATAACCAATACCAGCGAATCAGCCTCGGAAGCCCGCATTTTCAGTCTAATTTTAATAATCCCATCGCGAGTGAGCCCGAGATTTTTGGTGACCCATTCCAGACGCCTAAAAATTCTGCAAGAAACTCGTTTCCGACCCATCGAGGGAAAGACATAGTTCTTATCGTTGATGATGATAGATTCAACGTCGAAGTGCTCATAAATTGCGCGAAATGCTTGGGAAAGAGATATCTTGTGGCCTATGATGGTCAAGAGGCGTTAGAGCTTTTCGTTTCGAATTATTTGGAGATATCCCTAGTCTTGTCTGATAATACAATGCCGAAGATGTCTGGTGTCGAATTGGCTCGAGAAGTCGCGAAGTTTTCAAACCTCAAGCGCATTAAAATGCCTATATTTATAATAATCACAGGAGATGCGAAGGATATTCAATTGGATAAGTATGGAGAAAGGAGTGGGATTATACAAGTGTTAAAGAAACCTGTCGAAATAGATAAGATTAGAAACATTATTTCGAAATATTGTGCCTGATAAGGCATGTGTATCACATAGCAATATATAGACATTTCATTCATATTTTATTTCTGGTATGCTTTGTAATTGGATTAAGTTAATAAAAATACGAAACTTTTTTGAAATAGACCCGAAATGATGTTTTTAGTGACGAATGAAAACAAGATGGCCTTGAATTGTGGTGTACAAAAGGAATGCCGGTTTTATTGATTGAGATTGGCTTAGGAAAGAAATTGATTTGGTTTTTCAAATTTTCTATTCAAAATATTTATTTTTTTGTGATATTTGCACACGGCGGTTCTGTTTTATTATTTAGTCAAAGCTAATTGAAGGACATGGCACTCTCATCAAAATTCAATATTAAGGACACCCAAAACCTCGACAAGCAAATCGAACAACTTTACAGATGCGAGCAACTCGCCGAAAGCGATGTCAGAGCTATCTGTGAAAAGGTAAGCTAACCTCTGTTCTCATTTCTGGCAGCTTCCTGTCGATTTATTCCAATTGCCTGTTCCTTTTACTTTTCTCATATCTTTTTTCACCACCGATCCTTACCTTCATCAAAAGGCCAAAGAAATCCTTTCTCAAGAGTCCAACGTCCAGCCTGTTCGCGCTCCTGTAACTATTTGCGGAGATATCCATGGACAGTTCCATGACCTCCTCGAACTTTTCAAGATGGGAGGCAGAGTCCCAGTAAAGACTCTTTCTATTATCTCATCCTCATTGCCTCAAGGAAACAAACTATTTATTTATGGGAGACTACGTCGATAGAGGCTATCATAGTGTGGAATGCGTCACTTTGCTCGTCGCGCTCAAAGTCCGATACAGAGACAGAATCACCATCCTCAGAGGCAACCACGAGAGTCGTCAGATCACTCAAGTTTATGGCTTTTATGATGAATGCTGCAGAAAATACGGAAATCCTAACGTTTGGAAATATTTCACCGAACTCTTTGATTACCTCCCTCTTACCGCCGTAGTTGAAGGCAAAGTAATAATTAAGCCTCATGAGCGAAGCCAGCTAACCTATTTATTAGTTTTTCTGCCTGCACGGAGGTCTTTCACCTTCTATTGATTCATTGGATCACATCAGATCTCTTGACAGAATCCAAGAAGTCCCTCATGAAGGCCCTATGTGTGATTTGCTCTGGTCTGACCCAGACGACAGAAGCGGTAATCGACCTCCATTTGGACGATAAATTTAAATATTTTTGGCTGTAGGCTGGGGTATTTCACCAAGAGGTGCTGGATACACCTTCGGTCAGGATATCTCAGAGCAATTTAATCATACTAATGGCCTGAGAATGATCTGCAGAGCTCATCAACTTGTTATGGAAGTAACAAATTCGAATTTCAATGTGGAGATTAATATGATATTAAAAGGGATATACCCAAACTCATGACAAGAAAGTTGTAACCGTGTTCTCAGCCCCTAACTATTGCTACAGATGCGGAAACCAGGCAGCTATTATGGAGGTCGATGAGCAACTTCGCGTGAATTAGTAAATTTTGGCATTTTGGATTGTAGCTGATGAATTGTTAAATAAACAGCCTTCAATTTGACCCAGCGCCAAGAAAGGGTGATCCTAACGTCCAAAAGAGAGTCCCTGATTATTTCTTGTAATTTTTGCATTGACATTGAATGCGTGCGAATTGATTGCAAACTTGGGCTTTATCCGCAGATCTGCATAAGAAACAGATTCGTTTCAATACATAAAAAATTAGAAATAATCAGAGGCAAAACCTAAATTTTTCTGAGTATAAAGAAATACTTTTCAAAAGTCTCGATTGAAAATCTCCGTAACCAGCTGAATGATATATGAATTCAATACATAATAATAAATTATTCATGAAAACTTAGAAGATGGAAGCACCGTTGTTGAGCTAATTTGCTAATAAATCATTAATAGCTCACTAGGTACAATAGTGATATTACATTCACTAAGCAGTAGATATATCTCTATAAAGTCAACACAAAACATCAAAATAAACCGCGTTATCTTTTCTTTGATTTTTTTTAATCATGCGTCCGAAAATGGATTATGGAGCACAGGATCGACTTTAGTGATCTGAAAACCTTCTGCGATAAGTTTGGAAATGAGCTGATTATGAATTTTGCTCGATAAAAAAGGTTTTCTAGAAATTATCCAGCAGTAGCTTCGATCGAGCGTCCCTAAGGCAGCCCAATCGTAAGTCTGCTCATCGATATCAATAACTCCATAGTCTTGAGTCTCTGGACCGGACATCTGTCTTAGAATCGTATTTTCTGGAGTCATAGACCACATTATTTCTTTCACTGTGACTTGCTCACCGTTCAGACCACCTTCATGAAATTTATGCTCAAATAGAATTTTGCCATCAGGTTGCAGTGAAAAGATCTCCTGTTCGTTGTATTTGGACGCATATGGATATGAAATGCGCCATAAAACGTACCATTTTCCGCAAAACTTCTTCAAATCTACACTTTTCGCTAACTTCAAAGGTCTGCTCTTGGCCTGGCCCATTTTTTTTCCTACAAAAAAGAAGAGAAAGCTGCTATTCCAAAAAGATTATCAGAATTTATTTAAGATCCAATACAGCAAATTCTGTCGCTCATAGTTCCTACTACTGATTTTAGTATCTACTGATCCTAAGCAGTAAGATCCTGATCGCTAATGATAGTATGAGGGACTAAGCACCTAAAAACTCACAATGAAAGAGATATTTTGATAAACTAAGGCTTCGCTTTATATTATTCAGTGTTGAAGAGTCTCTATTAACGAAATTACACAAAAATTCTGCATTTCCTAAAAAACAACTGAATTATTTCTTTTTCACACAAGAGAATATATCCAGTGTGATTCAATTCATTCATGATAGTTGAAATAGAAACTCTTCGAATCAGAAAATTGTGCAAATGTCTTTAGCAGATCTCTCTTGATAAAATAATTCCTCAAATATACCATCCAACTCCCTCCCAGAGAGAGGAGACGAAGTTATACATACACTGGTAAACTTAAAGTGATTTTAGAACTCGAAGGTGATGATTAAAGTCAAATGCCATGTAATAAATGCTCATCAAATAAACTGCAACGGAATAAAATAAACTGAGTAGCCTTTTAATAAATTTTAAAGCTCGCGTACAATAACTCCCTGCTTTTAATACAACCTCATGTCACTTAAGGACTTTCAGATAATTAGCAAGCTCGGTACACATGAACTAGCGCCTCATTTAATACTTATACCTTTATCACAGGAGAAGGAGCCTACAGTAGTGTATACAAGGTGAAAAGGCTCTCAGATGATCAGGAATACGCACTCAAGAAGGTCAAGCTTATGAACCTCTCCGACAAAGAAAAGCAGAACGCCTTAAACGAAGTTCGGATCCTCGCCTCATGCCGACATGTGAACCTCTGTGCTTTTCGAGAAGCTTTCCTTGAGGAAGCTACGAATTCACTATGGTGACTTGCTAGCAGGAAAAAACTCCCCACTCACTCTTTGTCTTGTAGCATTGTTATGGAGTACGCAGATAATGGTGATCTCTATCAGAAAATTGTTGAACATCAGAAGAAAGGCCGTCTATTCGAAGAGGAAGAGATTTGGAACGTGTTTATTCAAGTAAGCGACTGCTCCTCTCATCACTTAACTAATCAATCTTCATTGGTGAAGGTAGTCAAAGGCTTAAAAGCACTTCATGACTTGAAAATTTTCCACCGTGATCTAAAGGTAAAATCCATTCGAGACTCACCATTTACAAGATTACATTTTTCTCGAAAAAGAGTGCAAATGTATTCTTAAATAAAGACGGAGCTGTTAAGCTTGGTGATATGAACGTGTCAAAGGTTGCTAAGAAGGGGTTATTGTATACTCAGACGGGGACTCCTTACTATGCCAGGTTTACTGAATGAAATTGCAATTTTGAATAATTTATGTAATAAACAGCCCAGAAGTGTGGAAAGACCAGCCATATGACCATAAATCAGACATCTGGTCCCTGGGTTGCGTGCTATATGAGATGACAACGTTGAAGCCTCCTTTTAGAGCAGAAGATATGGAAGGACTATTCAAAAAAGTTGTTAAAGGTTCAATTTTCCAATCTATATTACTTTACTCATTCACCATCAGGAATGTACCCAAAAATACCTTCGCATTACTCTCAGGACCTCAACAACCTCATTCGAGCTCTGCTTCAAGTTACCCCTCAACTCAGACCGACCTGCGGTAAGAGATTTCTTTTATCATGTCACTCATCTTGCTTTAAAAGAAAAAATACTTCAGCTGCCTTCAATAGTCAAGCGGATGTCCGAGAAACATCTCACTGAGCTTGAAGAACACGAGAAAAACATACTATTAAGCACTATCCGCTTTCCGAAAAATCTGCATTATCTCACCGAGAGGCTCCCAAAAGCTAACTACACCCCAATCAAGACTGTGATCCTTGAGAAGAACAAATTTTTGCAAACACTAGCTGGGTATGAGGACACCTCTAAAAGAAGACACGATGGATTTAATAGAGAAGGTTACAAGGTTTCTGAGAGCGTCGACTCACTGAGCCGGAAACCAGACGTTACTCCAATCTTATTGCCTCTGAAAGTGAACTCAAAGAAAGAGGATCTCATGTCCCACAGAGAGCATGATGCCTCATATCGAGTACAGCCGTACAACCCGAAAAGTATTCGAATTCCCCCACAGAATATCGAAAGAGATCTGCAAGCACTTGCTGAGCAGCGGAAAATAAAAGAACAAGAGCTTAAAGAAATGGAACGAGAAAACCGCAAACGAGAGAGAGAACTCAAAGCTCTTAGAGAGGCCAGGCAGGAGATTGAAGCGCAAGAGAGAGCGCGTCGCAAAGCTCCTCGAGGAGTCGGGAGAATAGATCTTAAAGAAATCGCGGAGATTGATGGCAGTCACCATGATAGCAAAAGATTATTGACCGAAAGGCCTGCAGCCCTTGACTCTCCTCGTGGAAAAGAGAATTCCATACTTATGCGAGGCCCAGAAGAGAAAGCAGTATTGGGGTACGTGCCTCAGGAGATCTCGAGGGACGCGGCAGCGTTAGAAAAAAACACTTATTTACAGAAGATCTACGGGATTAAAAGCTCAAAGCGACTTCCAAGGTATGACATCCCAGTTGGAAGAAGAAAACAGCTGAGCATTGACTCTCAAATCAAGGACTATCTTGCGGCCTATAGACCAGATCCTAAGGGAGCGGGAGTCGATTCGAAGGTTGGAAAGCTGCCATCTCTGGGAAAAAATCCGAGTGATGTGTCTCCTGGTGAAATTAACCGACAAAAATTAAAGGATTTGAGTAGAGCTTACAGAGTCAATGCTGGTCAGATTGACGTGATTGCTCATCCACGGAATCCTTCGCTAAAGAAGGACAAAGGGACTAAAGACGTTTCGGGAAGGAACTCTAGTCTCGGACCCCATTACTTGGACGAGAGCATCCATATTATGAAATATGGTGCTCCAAAGCAATCAAGCGACTAATTGGTCTTTTCTATTATTAGAGTTTTTTCGTTGATGAGACAGTTTTTTGCTTGTAGTCTACTAAATACTTTTGATATGAAATATTAACATAAGATATCTTGGCAAAAGAATGGAATAAGAGAATTTAGTATTAAATGCTGTTGGTATCGTTATGAATTGATGATTTAGAACTTCTCAACTCCAATATTTTGAGAAATTTGATCAGAAATCTCATTATTGGCTAACTTCAGTGGTCCCATTAGAGCCAAGGATAACGATTGAGAAGTGCAACGGACTTGGAAGCATTTTTCGACAAATTATATTTTCCGGAATTTATTGATATGTCTGAAAATACCCTGCTAGTAGCGAAGGATGGGCAGCAAGAAATATTACTATTCGAAAAAAAATTTGAAAAAAAATAAATGAAAGAAACGCATTTTAGGAAATGTTTTAATAAAGTCAAATGCTTATATGCCATTAAGATACCTAATTGCTGTTTATTGAGTGCTTCCGCACTTTATGAGAGTAACTAAATTGAAACAGTAGTATCAATCTTTTCCATTGGATTGCTGCCTTCTAAAAAAATATAGAGGAAAAAACTTTATTTCATGAAGTTAGAAAGAGAATATCTATATATACGATCTCTATGCTGAAAAAAGCCCAGAAAAGATAAAGTCAAAATCTCTAAATCCTTGAGCTCTCGTATGAACCCCTATCTTTTCTCCTTGAAACAGCTTAATTATTATAGCATACATGTATTCTATTTTCATTCCAAGAGAACTAATTTACTTCTTTTGAGCGTTCTACTCCATAGAGAGAGACTATGTTTCAAATAGGTAATCATCTAAGCCTTATGCGCCTGCTAATTAGCGGACCAGTGCCACGTTCTATAAAAAAAATCTATGTGACTCATGATACACGCATCCCGCCCAAGCATTCTATTAAGAAATTCAATTAATCACGGAAATTCTTTCTATTTCTAAGAAGAATTAAGATTCTGGCTTTAAATTCTTCAAATCATTCAAGGTGCAAAATATCTCAGCCCCCACAACAAGGCCAATAAGACTTCTCTGCGGCTGAGCCAACCACCGGTCTCGAGATTTCGCAATCATTTTGAAAAGCAGCCTTTTCTATCAAAATTCTTTGAAATCTGGCACTGAATAAAGGTAATTCTCTTGAGGCCGCTCTCAACCGCGGAGGGTACTGCTCCTTATATGATACTCATGAGGGTTCGTCTCTGCTCGGTTTTTTAAAACTTCGTGAACGCTTTAAATCTGATCGAAATTTTTGGAACAAAAAACTCGGGATTCTTACTCAGATGATCGAGAACACGATTGATAACTTTAAAATCCAAACTTCAAACTAAATAATTAATTAGCTATTGCGGTTTGAATTCTTGATATTTTTTTATTAATAGCTCTTTTGTAATTCTCAGAGGAGATATTAGAAGCTAGGCGTCTCTTCATTATAAAAAATTAAATATTTGCAAAAAATTTTCCTTTCCGATTCCAAAGGATATACTACAACTACCCTCATCACCATGTCAAACCTCCCTAATACCACTATGGTTAAACAAGAAGAGCTACCTGCTGATCCTAAATCCATTCAAAATCAATTGCTTTTCACAAAAATCTCCAGCAACGATTCTGTGTTATCTCGCTCTCAGGTCCCTCTGGCTGGAGCGAACCTCCCTCTGATGTTCAGCCAGGCCGGTTTACAGCCTCTACTGAAGGCGTCTACCCCTTTTGAAGGAAAGATACCTATCGATGTGAACTATTTAAAGAATTTAATTGCGCAGAACGAAATGATGAGCAATCAAATAAATTCTTTGTTAATTCAGAGAGAAAACTTATTTAGAACTCTCAACTACTATGAACAGAAGTTCGCCACCAAAGAAGAGACGAAAGCGCATGCTGCAAGCGAGCAGTCAGAAGAAGCCAAGAAAAAGCGCTTTAGAAGATCAGCGAAGGATATCACGAGAATGTTCCGATGTCCTATCGTGAAATGTTCGAAATCCTATGGATCTGAGGGCTCTCTGCACCAGCACATCCGTCTCAAGCATCCGGAGTTCGACATCGTGTCATGGATCCAAAGTCGGATCACTGAAGGCGGCTGCGAGCTTTCTAAAATTAATTCTAACGAATCGAGACTCACAGCAGATACGCTTATTGCCGAAAGATCTGAGTTGGAAAATAAAAGCGATATCTCGCCTTCCAAATCCATTAAAGATTAGTTAGAAGATTTATTATAATTTCCTTTTGCTGCTATTTGTGCGAAACGACTATAGCAAACGGTGTTCTTGGTGTTTTTCATTACTGAGAGCATGCATTGCTGCTTTTATTTTTTTGTAATGAATGTATCCAAATGCATTTGATTAAGTCTTTTCTAAGGAAAGCTTAATTTGAAATTAAACGAGAGCGTGATTCTCGAGGGAAAAAAACTTACTTGAAAAGCCACTAACCAAAACATCTTTGAGACTTTCTTAATGAACCTACTTATCAGCGGCATTACATTAGACTGAGAAGGGCACCTTTATCTGTATAGATGATTGTAGAACAGGAGGGAAAACCTCAAAAGTTTTTCTTAAGAATGAAAGGCTCATTTCTATAAAGTTTCGTGGTCATGAAATGGTGATAGGATCGATGGGAATTTGCTAAGAGGTGGGAGTTGGTGTTTTCTATTGAGAGGATGGCGGAGGTTTGGAATGATTGGTATCAAAAAATTTAAATCCTTCTGCAAAACTTCCGAATTAATTAAAATTAAGTGAGCTTATTAACTTTTTTTTTAATTCAGGAGCAAATTCTGATAACCAGTCATTCTTCCCATATCTCACTAGAGAGGACAGTAAGAGGTTATACAGAGTCTAAGTCTCAGTTATTTAATGATCTCATAGATTGATTTTGTATTTCATTTGATTATTTGAAAGTTGGTTGACTGATTAGTTTCTGAGAACGGAAAATCGAGTAAAGTTTTCATGGGAGTGTGCTTGTGAGTATAATTGCTTAGTTATCGTTATAAACATAGGGAAATAGCTTGTGTTGCCAAGTATTGATATTGTAGTGTCTTTAATTGCAAGTAATCATTAATTGCGATGGTATGAGGTTGTAGTGAAAATGGGGAACTTGCATAGAGCAAAAAGAAATTGAATATATGGATACTCAGAGCATTGAATGAGGATCAACGACAAATCCATGAGTTTTTCAAATTCCTGTAATAATTATCCGCAGAATCATGTGAATTAGGCAACAGAAACAGATCGTTAATGATGACAACACACGAAGTGGATCTCAAGCAGATATGCTTAGAAATTTGCGTTGCCTTGAATCATACCTGTTCATCATAACTTCCCTCATAAAGAGAAAATTTAAGTCAGTTTCATTGATGCTTAAAATATATCTGAAAGCTCTAAGAGCGAATCGTCAGCCTTGTAAAATCGTCGAAAAATATGGGCCTCTCGGCTGCTTCAGGAGTCTACCCATGAAAAAGTATAATATTTTCGAAATAATCGGCTATCTTGAATTTCTTGGCCACTAAGTGCGAGTGTAGTAGGAATAAAATCTCAGCGCTTACAACGGTTTCACTATTCATGCTTTCTAAATAAATCATATATTTCTACTAACTCTTTTCTACCGTGAAAAATTCATTAGAGTGGCTCTCTGATAGAGCAAAAAAAGAATTCCCTGAAAATCTAATATCTCATCAAGGAATATCATTCGAATCTATTGTTTTAGGACATCCAGCTCCTTGATAAAAAGCAAAGCATTCTTCCTTATCACTTCTGAAAATATTTTTTTTCAACTTTGATTCAAACAATTCTTCTTTGGTTATCATGATTACAGATCTTCTCAAACCTAACCACTAATTCACAGCGCATTTTCATACACAAGAATCAGACAATTTATTCAAATAGGATACTAAGACGAAATTCCCTCGATCAAATCTAAGAATTTTCAGTTATCCAAGTAATGTAGTCGCTCACAACTGACAAGTACCATCTATTCAATTTAAACAGACCTCCAACCCAGCCAATATGAGCTCCTTTCTTCGTCACAATGAACAACAAATTTTTATTCTTTTTATGCGCGTCAATCGGAACCCCCTTGAAGTCAACGAACGGATCATCTTCCGCATTTATCGACAATAGCGGCACCTCGACATTCCACACCCTCTTCTCGCTTGAAATTTTATCGTAATAGTCATCCGCATCCTTCATTCCCATAATCTTCGCCACAAAAGCATTATCAAACTCTCTCAATTGTTTCGCTCGCTGCATTTCCTCCACCGACCATTTGTACCTCTCACTGTGCTGAGTAAGCGTATCTAGATTATTTCTAACGATTTCTTTTATACCAGTCATCAGATACTTTTCTATAATTGTCCCTCGTGTTAGCGCACTCGCTTTTGGGAAATCATAAGGATTTGCTATTGAAATACCCGCGAGGAAGTTCTTCTCGGTGTTATGGAACCCAAGGTAATTCACAATTGCATTCGCACCGTAAGAATGTCCAATACCTATCAGCTTTGCATCAGGGTATTTAGATTTAACATAAAGCACGGCAGCATGGATATCATCGAATAGATTAAGTAACCCATGGTCAGGCAAGAAAAGTTTATCGTCGTTGAACCGCGGAACGAAGACGACAGGCCGAATGCCTTGGTTAATCAGAGTTATGTAGAGATCTCTGAGATAGGAGGCTGTGGACTGTGAGCTGAGGCCTGGAAGGATGAAAGCGATCACTTTCGGATTGAATTTGGGTTCCTTTGATTTAAGCGTAATCCATTCGATGCGGCCGGTTCCTCCATTGGGATAATTAAATGAGTCTCGACTCTGAATGAGGTCACTGTCGTCTAAATATTTTCCCTTTGATAACAGGCATTGTGCGAGTGCAGATGATAGGAGAGGGAAAGGGTAGAACCTTCCAGATTTGAGAGAGGGAGCCCATTTGACGAATTCCGCGAATTTTTCACTAGAGAAAAAAACCCGTAACTTCGTATTGCGGTAGTATTTTGTAAGGAAATAGAATATAGAGAGGCCGATCGCAGTCATGAGCATCATCCGCTTATTTTTTGGGAGGGCTCCTAAAGTGACGAAGAACTGGTCAAGGAAAGGCATCGTGATTCCTTGAAAGGATTGATGAGATTAAAATTTATTTTTCAAAATTAGACTATAGCAACTGTAGAAAAGAGTGACAAATTAAATCTTTTTCATCAACAAAGGGTGATTCCTTGAGATTTAATCGTCATTAGCATCACAAGGATCAAAATTTGATGTCAAGTTATCCAAATTTATTTCGCTTTGAAGTGCTTTCGAGACGTGCCTCTGGAGCATAATAACTGATGATTCATCCCTTCTAGCTGTTAAGCGACTAAATTTCATTCAATTTCATGCCAAAATTTTAAGAAAAAGTGACACGATCCGAGGAAGCCAATAGACTAACTATTTCTTTTTAACACGTATATTTGTTGTTTTCTTAATTAACCCTACTCTGATTTTCGCTCATTAGCTGGAATCTTTTTTGTTC
>ENA-UOUE01001587-UOUE01001587.1-compost-metagenome-genome-assembly--contig:-NODE-1587-length-13823-cov-22.729012_pt1 | contig 13823 bp, 17 predicted proteins | sample MGYA00238146_ERZ747223 | MGnify/ENA primary metagenome ERZ747223 (study PRJEB28781, sample SAMN06268865) | compost metagenome | isolation source: single cell | place: USA: California, Emeryville, Joint... | reverse complement strand
TATTTTCAGTTAGTTACAATGCAAAGACTAGTTATTCACTTGGAAAGGGGTAAATCGTAGCATTTGCTTTGTTTTAAAGTTTCTCCTTGAGGCTGTGATTGGTTGCTGGAGTGAGTTACAGACACAAATTGCTCCTTATCTTCCTTCTCTGGTTCTTCTTCAGCCGTTTGGGAGTTTTTCGATTCCGAGTCTCGCGGAACCGTATCAAATGGGTTGATGTAATCATTGCAAGGGATCCTGCATTTGAGCATTGCAGATGATTCTGGCTGCTTAGTTTCTTGGTCTAACGCTGGCAAAATGTTATCCGAATCTCCAAAGAGCGGGCGATAAACCACCGGTTCTCCTTCTAAATTGTTGTTAGACACATTGGGAATAAAGATCTCCTTTACTTGCTAATTCTTGTAAGTCTTTTAAGTTTAGCCTGACGCTTTTCAAGTCTCCGTAACTTTTATTGACCGCAGCTCGTTGATTTCTGGCTGTAGTGTCAGGAGATTTGCTGCGGTCAGATCTCAAGCAGACTGCTGATTTATTTAACACACTTTTCAATCTCGATCCCTGGAATTTCTTCGCTGGTTGTCTAAGCGATTCCGAACTAGGAGTTTTAGATAATTCCTTATGTCCCTCGAGTTCTTTGAAAATATTCATTTGTTCTCTTAGTTGAGCCATCAACTGTTTGACATAGTATTATTATAAGCACTTCAAAATGTTTAATGAAAGCGCAGTTACCTCTTTATGCTTCTGACTGCTATAGTCGTACTCGATATTAGCCTGCTCAGAGGTCTCGAAGACCCGAACTAAGGCTCTTCTCAATTCTTGAAGCGCTCTATCGTACCCTTTAAAGCCATATTGGTTCATTAAAGAAACTAGGGGGTTAATCTTACTCCCTTGCAATTCTTCATCCATTTTCCATCCGGAAGCGATTTGTCTGAGGTCCACTTGTTCTAAGGAGGAAATTAGCGCTTTGGAGAGGTTATTCAACGTCTGACTAGCGTATCAGCAACGAATTTGTAACCATACTGAGATACTAATAAAATTTACCTGAAAAATCTATTCATTTTTGCGATGACTTCATTCTTCTGATTCAATTGGTTTTCAAGTCTTTCGCTTGCTCGCTTCTCACTTATATACATATTTTGCACACTCTTAAGCGTCTTGATCTGGGTTGTTATTTTCTTTAGCTCCTCTTCATATGTGTTTCTTTCTTTCACCAAACTCTCTTTCAATTCCTTCACTTCGACAGTCAATGACTTGTTTTTCGACTTTTCAAGTTCATTTTCCCGCTTTAACTTCTTCAGTTTATCTAATGAAAAAAAATTCCTCACAAATCTTGAAAGCACATGTGGCAATTACTATTTAACTCTTCTATCTGAGCTTCATGCTCCTCAGCAAATTGCCCACCAACGTTCGCCAGGCTCGGCGAACGCATGAAAGTGAAATTCTGAGGATTCATATTTTCCTTCTGCGATATATTCATCTCTTCTGACATTCTGGAATATGAAGGGCGGCCGGATTTTTCTTTAACGCTGCCACGGGCAGGCTTTTGCTTATTTGTGCTCACACTTGATTTTCTAGGCACCCCTGCAGTTTTTGTTGCGCTCTTTGGCAGCTGGCGGTGTGGAAATTGAGGCGGGAAATCCGGTTTCGCTTCGTAATGCCATCCAATATTCGCTTTTTGATTGCTTTGATTATCGGCGAATTCCATGGGCCCGTCATCAAAAACAAAGTCTTCATCTTCCTTTTCTTCTCTGCGTGTGCTAAACGGGTTCATACCCTGCCATCTAGAGTCTTGGTAAGCAGGAAAAGGGTCAGCTTTCTGCTCATATTCCTCTGAGTTGAATGGAATCCCTTGTCTGAGGTCTGAATGCGATTGTCTCCGCACCCATCGGTTGCGAGAATCTGGGTGTACGTAATTCATGACTTTTTCCGCTTTGGAAAAAACGCCTGGCTGTAGAAAGAGCTTCGAGCGGTCGCGGTTCATGTTCTCTTTGGTGTGTAACATTATTTAGACTAGGTTTGAAATTTAAATTCCAACCGCTAGATCAGCTCGGCATAAAATTAGAGCAAATCAATGACACCTCTAATTATCTCTTTGGGAGATACCTTTTACAATAGCAGTTCATTAAGTGAAATTTCTCATTGACTTATTTATTTTTTTCCTAGCACTCAACATGTTCATGGCATTTATATTATTGCTGAATCAAGCTAAATTTCGGTGTTTGAAAACCATTCAATCATGGTTATCTAACGTATTTCAAAGCCATGACTCAAGTCATGTCTTTCGATTAGTGATTGAATAAAACCAATATAGAGACGGAAAACTATTCTGAAACTATCATCACTTCTGAGAATTAAAAAAATTTGTATTTTGATCGCAGATGGAAAATCCTCTTAATCTTCTCAAAGAAGCGGTATGTACCATCATTTCAGTACTCTCATTTGCTCCCCACAGGTCCACGAGGAAAGACAACAAAAAAGAATCTCTCTCGCGATCAAAGCGGTCAAGGTCATAACGGATATTCTCCCTTTCGATGACATTTCAGAGCAACTCATCCGAGAAGAATCTCTCGTCAAGTACCTATTCGTTGCCTATCCTATTCTTCCCAGTCCAGTAAACTCTCCTCATGTGTACCCGCCCCTCTTATTACATTAGATCGAAATGACTGCAAAATGTCTGTTTGAACGTTTCAAAGAGGAAAAACTCTTTCTGAAAGAATTCTGGAGCGCCTGTGAATTCATTAGCACCTTGCCTGAGAAAAATCATTCGAAGGGAATATCACTCACGAATTTAGAGCATGTGGAGAAAGGAATCAAAGAGATTGTGAAGTCTAAACTCGCTGAAAGGCAGGAAAGAGCGTCGCATCTGACAGACAATTACTCTGGAGAGTTCTGTCAAGAAATCAACGAAAACACTCTCGCTATCAAATACCTCACAGTCTTATTATTAGATGATCTCATGCAGTATATGTACAAGGTACTTAGTGTTGGTTATGAGTCTACTGAACTGGTTTACATAAAAAGGAATTGAGTAGTGTCTATGACTATTACAGGAGCAGCCTTGGGAAACTGCTTTTGGAATATATCCAACATAGTGGATCCGACGTAGTCATTGTAAAAATCGTCGGAATGCTGGAGAAGCTGAAGGAGTACCAGAAAAAATTTGATGCAAAGAAGAGGAATTACGATGATGAACTGCAGATGTGTAAGGCAGTAGTGTTTATTGTTACATTGATTGTTTGTTTCTCCAGTGCTGTTAGAAAAGAGGCATCTACTGGAGGACCAGAAGACAGCTAGGAGGCCAAGACACAGGAAAAAACCAGGACAAAGCACGGTTACAGGATTGGGGAGTGGGGCGGCGAATATATCCGCTCGACAAACGAGAACTAATTTGGAAATCCCTACTCTCCAGCATATTGAAGCCTCGTTGAACACGGAGGAAGGCGAGTTGAATACAGACAGTGACAGGACCATCGACGACGATTCCAGGGAGAAGCTGATAGCGAATTTTGAGTTATTTCTTTGCCAACGTAAATATCTGGTTTGGTGTTCGATAAACCCTGTTTTGTCGCTTAGGTGACATACCACTGCTGGGGAAAAACGACTATATGATCGGAGTGCTAAAGAATCCTGATAAACTTGCGACTTTCTTCACTTTGCTGACAGAACCAGACGGAATTCCCTTGGATGATATGGTAATTTAGGCGAGCTGAATTTGATGCCTGATGAATTTTTTGTACAGTGGAAAAACACGTTCAGTGACGTTGAGAAAATCGACCTTACAACGACAAAAGCTCAACTCGTGCTAGACGACACCGGTTTCTCGCAAGCTCGCAAAAACCGATATAAATCCCATTTACGGACAGTTGGCTACCAAATCCGCAGTTACAAAGTCATGCAGACTCTCATAGACCCTAGAAACGTGAAACTGCTTATAAACGTTAACCGATATTTCCTGCAAAGTTTCTGTAAAATCCACACTGTTCGCTACTCTTAGCTTAATAACCTCTAATTGTTAGTTGGGACCCTATACAATGCTCTAACGAAAGACGAGTTGGCTTGCAATATGAACCATATTGTCTCAGTAATGCTCTACTTCTTAAGCATTGAGCAAGACATCTGTATTAACCACATTCTCCACAATAATTTCCTCTTCCGGTTCCTCCACATGACTGATTTTGCGCTCATCCAGCAATTTTACATCTCTTTATTAGCCTGGGATGACCATATAAAGCTTTCCCCTGAAAATATTGAGAAAATCTTCAAATATTGCCAATATACTTACTTTTTCACCGATATGGCAAAGGCTCTTCTCTACGGGGAGAACGCTGTCGAGGATAGCAAGCAGGATGCTACTTACAACCCTAGCAGCGTGAAAAGTCTCATTGACTTGGACGGAGACGCCGATCCTGATAACGTGAGTTACAAAGACATGAAGCCTCACAATTGTCAACAGCTGCTGGAAGAGCAGCCCGGTGTAACCGCAGACATCGATCGTCTTAAAGAATCCAAAGCGTTAGCTCATAGACCAAAAAAGTCGACAAAAAGAGCAAAGTTCCGTGACAGCGCGGCTAACACTCCAACTGCAAGAAGAAGGAATCTGCCCTCCCCCAAAAAAGCAAAGAAGTACCCTTCTCTTGTTGAGAAATGGGACATACTCTACCCTGGCACTCCAAACTGGGATTTCGCAGCAGACTCAATCGCCTCAACCAAGAATAAAGGGAACGAGCAAGCACCAAAACGGAGAGTCCCTATGCAGTCGAACCCGAACCGCAATACCAGTGAATTAAAATCAGGGCTTTCCGTCATTGAGAATCCAGCTACAATGAAGAAGTCGGTCAGGATGGAATCAGATCTTCAGCAATCGAGTTTGCTCTCGGTTCCAAAAGATGAAAAATCGATTACAGGCGTACGAGCAGAGTCGAGAGGACAAAACGTTCGGCCGGATAGTCAAATGTCACTTACACAAAAGAAAATCATGTGGAATGATACGAGCATGTCGAGTGGAATGACGAATTTGATCTCTGAACAGGCTCAAAAAGGTGGCCAAAAGCTCTCGAGAGTGCATAAAGAGCTGAGAATTTTGACAAAGCAAGGCACCCAAGACTCCTTATCCAGCCTTGGAGGTGGTGGCTATAAGCCAGTAACTCCGTACACCATTGATACTTCAATGGAAGCCAATGCGATGACCCAGCTTTCGAAGCTGTATCCCACGGATACAAGAGCGTTTTTCGAAAACGCGATGGATAAAGAGTCGAAAAAGGAGGAATTTAGTGTAAAGGAAATCTTGGAAAATGATGCGTTTTCTCTGGCGCTTTGTGAGATAATTCACGCATCGGTGAAAAAAGCTGTCGAGATGAAGGAGAGCAAGTTCCGGGAGGTGCTGCAGCAACCACCCATCGACTCGAGCGATTTTTGGGAGGCGATGTTTGGGAACGACCACTCCCTTGCATTTGAGTATCTCTACAAGGTAACAATTATAAAACCCTCTAAATGAAACCTATTTCGTTCTGCTAGAACTACCTCTACAAGATAAAAGTATATAATTTGACCATATCATGCAGCGGGTTTGAAGCAGGTCAAATCGTCAACCTTATCCTCGATCAAATGTAAATATTTTTGAATTGAATTAGCAGTTATCAATGGTTTTTATTCTAATTGGACACATCTAGATCAATAAATCCGTATTTAAAAGCGTACAAAAAGGATATTCATTCACTTACGGTGGAAAACTTCATCTTCTTGCAGAAAGTCATCATACAGAGCCACACATGGGTCAAGAAGAAAGACATTAGGGTCAACCTACAAGGATTCGAGGTAGAAAAGTTTCTTCTCCCACTATCTAATTTATGTATATAGGTTAAAAATCAGCTCGGCGCAGCTCGCCTGAGCCTCCTTCAGACCTTCTTCTTGGTCATCCGCAATGATCGAGTTCGTGGTTTCTTAGTATTCGACGAGATTTTAGACACTATGTGGGATCTATTGATCAACTGGACATTTGAATTCAGGTTTTGGCCTTTTTCCTTTTTAAGGCTAATTTCTCACAATAGGACTAATAACATGATGCTTAACATCATCAATGGCATATTCGACCTCACAATGACCTACGCGGACCGGAAGATCCTTTTTTGCGTGTTGATAAAATTAAATCTGCTCACAAAGATGCTGAAAATGATCAACGAAATCAAAAAGAACGAGGTAGAGGAAAAGGAACTCAACGGAGGCCCAATCATCTCTGCAATCAGACGCATTGTTATCCTCATTGCTCGTGTCTTTACCGTAACGACTCCATCTAACTGCCGAAATAACCTAATGTTACCCAATAGGAACGAGAGGACCTCGGAGACCTCCCGAGACAGCTAATGTCGAGTCAAAGTTGGAAAGATCTGAGGAGCAAATTGATCCCTTCAGAGATAATTCTAATGGAAGATCAGCCTCAAGCCTCCAATATCCTCAAGCAGAAAGTCCTCGCTCAAGATATCGAACCGATTCGCCCACGGACCAACCACGGTGTTCTCGGATTTATTGATAAAAGGTCTGAAGACTCTCAAGAAACTTTCAGAGGATTACACCGAAATCAGCTTCATACGCAGTCGTCGCAGAGGGTGAACACGACAGCAAGCATCGGACGAAGGCATCCAGATGGATCGACTTTGCTTTCTAATAAGCCTGTGGAGCAAAAGGAATCAGTTTTGCAGACAAGCACGTCGTTTAGAAGTTTCCAATCGCCAACAAGTATGCTTTCATCGAAACGGATAACTTCTCCGCACAACATGCTGACGGAGCCGTCGCAAAAATCATTTATTATCAAAAGTAAAACGTATAGAGCGTAGCTGAGGTGTTGAGAAAACGCGTTAACATCTGAAAATTTTTTTTTGATTTTTTTGAATGTAATTAAGTCTGTTTCGAACATATTTTTGATTTTTCATATGTTATTCTATGTAAGCAGTTTATTGGCCTGAAATGGCGAGAGATATTGATTACGAAAACTCTTAATTTCAATCAATTATAAAAAAATGCAGGAAATAATAAAAAAACTAAACCCATATCAAAAAAGTGAAAAATGATTTGATATAGTATTGTAAAAATAACTGTGACAATATCACATCAAAAATGATGTATTTAATCTCATGATTCAGACCTCACGACCTTGATGATCGCGATTCTGGCTGAACTTCGCCGGTCTTATCGCAACTATGTCCAATGTCCCTCCTCCTTGAGCCAGATTCGTAGAAGATTCCAAGCTCGGCAGTGCGTCTTTCCATGAAGATTTCGTCTTTTTTGCTCGTAGGGACTGGTATAAGTTCTTTTTAATGTGCAATGATAAATTCAACTCTCTATTTCCTGTTTTCTGTCTCCGAAGGGCCTTGACTTCACTCCCACTGAATAGTTTGATCTGTGGAGGAGACTCATTTCCTGCAGGAAAATCAAGTTTAAGAACACTATCCGAGTGTGCTGTGCTATATGTCACTCTGTTGGATTTAGGACTAGAAATTAATCCGGAATAAGACCATTTAGTCTCGGTTAGAGGAGCTTGCTTCTTCGGAGAGCTGTATGTTGGGCTCTGCGTGCTTGCCTCCAATGAGTTAACATTAGGAGGGGAATTCGAATTTTGTAGGGAGAGCTCAAGTTCTGATTTTTGAGGGTTTGAAGGCTTTTTTGAAAGGGATTTTGCGAGATCATTATAGAGACCTTCCTTATTGGGAGACACTATAATTTTTAGCACGTTTAGAACCGGATTCGCATTTTTTGGCGACCCAGTGGGTTCCTCTGACCGATGCACCTTTGGGGAAGCTTCAAACTCTTTTTCATAGTCTGGGTATCTCTGCAACACTTCAAGTTTCCTTCTTTCGAGAGGTTTTAACCCCCTTGAATCTCCAAAATCAAATTTTGAAATCCCATTTAAACTGGCACCCTTTGGGCTCTCCAAGCTGACCGTACGGAGTTTTTGACGAAGATTGCCTTTGCTTTCTAGAAGTTCTGAAGCGGATTCAAATCCTTCTTTCTGACGGATAACAAAGCCTCTTTTACTCGGGAACTTTGCAGTCAAAGAAATGATTTTCTTCAATTTTTTTTGTGTTGAAAGCGCCGTTTTAATTGTGCTTCGTAAATCAGTACTTGCGGTCTTGGGAGTAGCATAATCGAAGTCCATGCTTTGAATTTTGAAAGGGATCGAGCCAAAGCTGTGAGCAGGCGACGATGAGCTCATTGTCTTGTGTTTCTTCGCTTCCGAGTCTATTATTAGTATTGAGGCTGTCTGAGGTTCTTTTTGGCTTGACGCGCGTTCCAAGCGAAGCAAAGGTGACTGAGGGACTGATTGATCATCTAGAAGAATACTATCACTCAGAACTAGCGTGCTAGCTTTCCCTTTCGGACTGTATGATCTTCTGTCCTCGATAACTCACGCTGGTGTATTGAATTGTTTTTCTTCGGAGTAGAGGTTTGTGTTGGTTAATTCGAAAAATTTCCTTGACTGTTGAATACTGTCGTTTTTGTCTTTGCTGAGCCGTTCTTCCTCTTCGTGAAACAGAATCGGAGAGGCTGTTTGATTCAGTTTTTCCTGCCTTTGTTTCAGCCCTCTCGTGTGTTCGTAAAAGCGGTTCAAAGTCGGATTTTTCCTTGAAAGATGAAAATGCGTTGATAAAAAGACTATAATTGCAGATTTGCTTACCTTTTTTGAAGCTCAGTCTGCACAGTGAGGCCATCTCGGCTGAATTTAGCTACGTGAGAGCGCAAATCACTCATCCCTCTTCCATCAAGTTTTTCAACGACCTGTTTGAAACCGGTCTCTTCTAAAGAGTGGACGATGTTTCGATTCCTTGCTGCTGGACTAAGATGTTTGCAGAAATCTTTAACTGAGGGAGAATTTGTGGGCATTGAGAAGTTTGGATCCGTTTTCTGTCTTTTCTCAAGAACGAAGTCGATTCTCTGCTTATGGAAAGCTTCCTTTTGTTCAAAGTTGGCTTTTAGCCCCAGGATAGTGTCTCTAGGGAATTTCAGCTGCACTTCACTGGCCTTCATGTAATAGATGAAAGCATTTTCTGAATCGACCTTAAACTCCTTTAAAAAAAAAAACAAAAGAGAAATAGATTACAATGGCTGTATAGTGGTATCTGCCGTTCTTTTTCCCTCCAAATAGCAGCTCTTCTCCAATCATCGTCCCCGGACCGACTCTCGCAACCTGCACAACCGTCTTCGGCTTTACCAGCATATACTTCTCAGGCTCTGGATTCGGCACTTCGACTTCCTTCTGCAGAATACAAAACCCCTTAGATAACAAATACAGCCTTTGTCCTTCAACTCCCTGCTCCGTAATTTTATGTCCCTTTAGTGACTCAGCGATATGCACAGAGTACATATAGTCCTCCAATATGTGCCGAGAGTTTACTTTATCCAAATTCGGGATATTAGCGAGGATGAACTCGACTTTCGTTCGGTTCGTTTTATTGAACCTGTTAACAATGGACAAGAAATCCGTTTTCTGCACAATGATAAACTCGCAATCTGTCACCGTGTAAATCGAAGCGGTTCTCTTCACGCCAGGGTTAGTGAGCGCTTTCTCCCCGAACGCCTCGCCCTGCTCAAGTACCTTATTTACCGTTCCATGCTCGTTTATCTCGAGTCCTGCAGCCTGTCTCTCCTTTCGGATTTCAGGGGAAAGATTGTTCTTTCCTAACGTAGTTCCAGGGGCCATCGTTTGCGTTCGTTTGGTATTGCGTATATGCTCTGGTGGAGTATGTCTCGAAAGTGCTGGCATCAAGGAGCATCTTTTTTTCACCGCAGTCTTTACAGGTTGGGAGGGGTCTACGTCGTCATCTTCGTCCTCTTGCTCGTCTTCGTCAAGGATCCTTGAATAAGAAGTCTTATTGGATTTTGTGTTTTGTGAATTTATTTTGCTTTGCCCGCCTTTATCATTGAGGAATTTACCCCCTTGCCCTTGAGTTGCTGATGATGACTCGTTGCTCTCGATAATTGGAAGGAGTCCAGTCTCGCTATCTATTTGTTGCAATCGCTGCAGTTCTGCTATGTTTTGCTTGGCGTAGACATTGAAATCTTTCTTTAACTTCACGCTGACTTTCCCGCTTAGTATAATGTAAAATTTGTCGTTGGAAGCGTCGCCTTCTCTGATCACGTAGTTTCCTTTGCTAATAAACTCGTATTTCATGCGGCCGCAAAGCTAAATGACTTGTGTTATGCTATCCAAAGATGACTGTTGTTACTTGTAGAACCCCTTCGTCGCCGAACTCTGTCATGTTGTCCTTGATGAACTGATTATAGAAGGGAAAATGTTGGATATCTTCATTTATCGCCTAATGACGCAAAGAAATTACAGAAATCAAGACTGGGGCTTGTACCTCAGCATCTTTCCGGGTTTTCCACTCCTTTTTAAGGATATAGACGAGCCTAGACTCTTTCTCAGGGTCCCAAGCCTATATGGGGTCAGAATTTTTGAAAATACGGTGAAAATACATCCTGTGGTGGAGTTTCTGTTTCCTCCTCGAACTCGTTAAGGAGTTTCGTCACGGCTTGTTTTGCTTTGGCTGAGCTGTGGGCTTGGAAGAAGCTTCCGAAGGAAGCCCGCCGATTGGAGCCGCTGCTTAGTGGAAGAACGGCACTTTTGAGGATAGTGCTTTTTCTGGCAAGCGACGCATAGACTTGTGCTCGCTTGGGTTCTGATTTTTCATCGGAATTCTCAATGGCCTGCATTTGGAATGTGTGCGGATTTGCGAATCCTCGAAATTGGTGAATTGGACTCAATATTAATCTTTAAGACTCAGCTGTCAATTAGGCTATAAAGTATAACGAATCACATAAACGTGTGAGGAGAAACGGAATTGTCGCTATTTGATTAAAATAATGCGTTGAAATGGTCGCAGAGGGGTAATATGAGTTATATCCTGCTTATTAATACGATGAGCTGATTTCCAATATTAGAGTGGATATCATAGTATTAGGAATCAGAGATGAATGGCATGAATTTGACCTGATGAAGTGTCATGGAGCGGATGAGAGAACTGTTTTAGAAAAACTTCGCTTGTTAAATACAATATCTAGCGTTTTTTTTCCCTCTTTGTCGTCACACATAAAAATTTACTATTAAATTGTTAAAGAGTATTGAAAATTTTGATTAGTGGTTTCGATTGCTTTTCATTGAAAATTGTATTTCCAATCCACTGTGGACTTTGAATGAAATTTGTGGAATTTTTACGTCTCTGTAAATTACCTAATGTAACCTGAGTTCATTTCGTTTTGAATTGTATTTCTATTGAATATCTGAACTAAGTATGATGAAATGATGAAAATTTAGGAAATTTCTTGCCGAAACCATGTGCTTGATTTCTGATTGGGATCCTCTGTTGCAAGAAATGAATTATCTAAAGTATTCAGCGAAAATGGATCCAGTAAACTTCTTAGAAAGGGTGATTTGAACTGTTTATGCAAATTACCAATCAATGCCTGCTTATACTGGCTCTTAAGCTTTTTGACAAAACCTGAGCCGAACTTAAAACGCAGTCAACCCATAGATTTCACTCCACAGGCTTTAATTGTCCCTCAAACTTTAGCAATCATCGCGATAACAAAATCAAAATTAAATCAAAAAACCTCTCTTCGTTAATAAATTAAAAATAGTGCTTTTGCATTCTAATGAAAACGCCTAGAGCCTTCATTCCAATATTGCCTACAATAAGAGCATATTCATCAACAGCATACGAATACATACATAAAGTCCTTCACGAAATGCCTAATACATTCCGCATTTTGCCTTATCGATGCTGTTATAAGCAGGTTCTTCTTCAAAAATCGCGAGCTTTTTGTGCTTTAATTTTATTATGATGATATTTAGAATCTCAAATAAATTTAGCTAACTATGATAATCAATCGTCCTTCACACTCTCTCGACCGAACCAAGTCCGCTTCCCAACATACATACAGTTTAGGAAACCCTCAAGGCTCTAACCAATCCAGCAATCCAAAGGAGAAAAGCAATCCAACCCTCAACAAAAATTTCAGTTTTTGCGTCCAGGAAGTTTGTCCCCAAAAAAGCTTGGATATTCTCAACCCGCTCAACCACGAGGAACGAAACAAAGACCCTCAGAAAGCATATGAAGAGAGGAAGCGAGAAATCGAAAGCAAATTCAAAGAGATCATTCAGCAATCAACTCCGACCAATAGATCTACATCGAATTTCCCAAACGAGCACAATATTAGCAAAATGAATGACTCGAAAGACCGACGCAAGCCTACCGACAACAGCCAGACTTCAAACCGGACCTTAAATCAAACTGATTTCCAAGGTAACAAGGACCCTTTTTATTTTCTCATTCTAACTATGAATCGCTCCTCAGGCGCTGACATATCGACCCTGAGAGGAAACCCTGACGGTGGGATCTCAAGCGATGACGCTCTGGAATTAAAAAGTTTTCTTCGAGCTAAGACTAATAAGGCCAATAATCCAAAAAGCAAACAAGAAGTCCTTGATAACTTATTGAAATCGAACCGAAGCGCTTCATTCTCAAAGAACGGTATAGACACTATCTCCTCCCAGCAGACGCTTCAAGAAAAGGAAGCAAATAAGCAGGCAGCAAGTATCAGCTGGCTACTCTAATAAAAGCTAATCCCTTTTAGTCAAATTATTGTATTCAGGAGGAAGACCCTCAAGTCCTCAGAGCATCAGCATTCCTCAAAATCTTAGCACGCCCACCTCCAAACAAGCGTTTGACTCGAAAAAGTTCCTTTCTGAAAACAAAGCAAGGCTTGATATGCTGCTTAAGAGAAGTACCACAGCGAAAAGTCCTACCACAAGAGCGAATAAGCAAAAAATTATTGCAGCTTCAATCCCAACCAAAGTGTTGCTGGGAGCGAACAAAACGATTGATTTACAAAACATTGGGCTGGAGAAAGTGTTTTATCCTTTCGATAAAATGCAAAAAGAGCAATCGCCTTCGAATCGGGACCTAACTCGGACAAAGTCCAGCACTCCAGCAAAAACTCCTTCGCACAAAGCAGACAAAACGCCCACCTCCAGTGCGAATTTCACGAGAATAATCGATACGTATTCGAAAAAGGAAACCCCAAGTCCAAGATCTAGGTAACATTCATAGCGGAGTACAAGCAATGACGATAATATTCTTAAAGCAGCTTTTATGTGATACGCAGTGCTGCGGTTTCTCCAAGCAATTTTAAGTATTCCCATAAAAGAGAGGCTTCAGTCGACTCGACAATTCGAGAGAATGTAACTGAAAAGCTAGATTCCACATCAAAGGAAGCTTTAAACAAAGCGAGGAAGGATAACGAAAGGCTGACAAAGCCCTTATCCGTGAAACGTATTAAGTATTATTGCTATTGCGAGCAGCGATACAAGGTCGAAGAGGTCAAGAAAGGCAGCGAAGAGGCAACTCCGGTGGTTCAATCGAAATGCGACTGTAAAGATAGTTTGAAAAAACGTGTGCAGAAGAAAAAGCCAGACCCAGAGCCTGAGCCGATAGTCGAGCCGCTGCCACCGAAATTGTAATTTTGGAGAAAAAAACTGATAATAATTTGGGTTTTTAGTTCTGAGCTCAGTTTTGAGACTCGAGGAGTACTTTGGGAGCACATGAAAAGAGCGAATAGGACGGTCATCGAAGTAATCTTCGGTCTTTGGAGTTGGTGAAGCATTATCTATATTAGGAGGAGTTAATGCAGAAGAAGTATTGTGAGTGCACCTTCTCACCCAGAACAAATGAGAGGAGTCCTTCAAGAGAGGAAGTTATGATGAATCTTGATGGAGTCTATCTTCGGCAAAGAGAATGGCAGGCAGAAGTTAACTCTCGGCGGCAAAGTCGGCAAGA
>ENA-UOUE01001586-UOUE01001586.1-compost-metagenome-genome-assembly--contig:-NODE-1586-length-13847-cov-14.381772_pt1 | contig 13847 bp, 15 predicted proteins | sample MGYA00238146_ERZ747223 | MGnify/ENA primary metagenome ERZ747223 (study PRJEB28781, sample SAMN06268865) | compost metagenome | isolation source: single cell | place: USA: California, Emeryville, Joint... | reverse complement strand
GAGTTCTATCAAAGCAGAAAGTTTTGAAGAAGATGTGTTTAAAGTTCATTTGAAAATTTAAACCAACTCTTTACAAAGCAATTTCTTTAATCTATCGATTGTTATAGGCTTTTCTAATACACCTTTCATGCCGATTTTAATACATTTTTGCTTATACTCTCCTCCAACATGGCCTGTAAGACCATATATCGGAGGAATTTGAGTGGCACCTCCTTTATCACCACTTCTTTTTTCTTGGCTGAGAAGCATGGCTTTTGTTGCCTCCCAGCCATCCATTACTGGCATCTCAAAATCCATGAAAATGGCACAAATGTTACGCCAATGCTTTTCGTATAGTTGTACTGCAGCAGCTCCGTTCTGAGCTTGAAGAGGCTCATACCCACAAATCTTTATCATTCGAGACATCATAGCAAGATTAAAGGAGTCATCATCAGCAAGCAGAACCGTTTTCCTTGGTTCTTTTACAGCCGCAAGATCAATGGTCTCTCTGCCGTTGTTAGCAACGGTGCTTTGTCCAACTTCATCAGAATTATCTCGAAATCGGCCGTTTATCTCTTGATCATCTGGAATATCTTCGAGGATGAGAATTCGTTTTACATTTGAAGAATCGTTGTGAGCAGACAGACTTTTCTTAGGACTTGTCCTCTCCAATTTATTTTCCACTACCACTGGCCGTGCTGTAGATCGCGACTTTAACATTATGACCAAGACGGTGCCGCGATTTGGGACAGAGTATATTTCAATTTTGCCTTCCATAAGTTCGATTATTTCTTTCGTAATCCATAACCCCAAGCCAGTACCAACCTGTCTCTTGGAAGTTTCCTGATTAACTTGCTTAAATTTTGTAAATAACGACTCGAGGTCCGCTTTCTTAATCCCACAACCAGAATCTATGATTTCAAAGCGAATAAAACCGTTCTTGGACCTTGCAGAAGAACTCCTTTGAGATTCCCCTCTCTTCGTATCGCTATTATTTATACCCCTCTCTACTGATATAGGATTTATGAAACCTAGCTGAAACTTGGTGGATAGCTCTCGATTAATTGAGAATTTTTTCTTTTTCACGGTCAAGCAATCGTATTTATCCCTTGGGTTCTCACTTATATCTTCTGCCCACAATTCACCATTAGACATCCTCCTTTCTTCTTCACAGATTGTCTCATACATGTTTGTATGTCTCGGCTTCATGTCTTCCGGTCGGATCTCATTTCCCTCTTCAAAGTCCACGAACACTTTCACAAACCCGTGCTCCGTGAACTTCGTTGCATTGGAAATCGTGTTAATGAGTACCTGCATAACTCGATGGTTATCAAAGTCAAGTATATCTGGTGCGTCGACATTAATGGAAAGACAACCAAATAGTCCTTTCTTTCGAATGATCTCTGAGGTGACAACCCACGCTCTTTCAAGGAATTCTCTAATACTCTGAGAATGAACAGAGAGGTCAAGCTTCCCGGTCGATACTTTCGCAGTGTCCAGCACGTTATTGAGGAGTTGGAGCAGAATTTCTCCACTGATTTTGGCTTCTTTGAGCATCAGCTTCAACTCTGATTCTTTGGCATATTCACAGCAGAGTTCAACATTCCCAAGCAAGCTGTTCAGCGGGTTACGGATCTCATGAGAAAATCTCAGGAGAAAATTTTCTTTTTCTTCGAGAGCTTCTTGAAGCCGTTTATTGGCCGTTTGAAGTTTGACGTTCATGTCTTCGAGCTCGGTATTAAGCGCAAGAAGTTTTGATTCGTAGCCGGCTCGCAAATCAATCTCGATTTTGCGATCGAAGATGTTGCCGATAACGAAGCAGTAACTGATCACAATACACACGAAGAATTGGATCGTCATGGTTAAGTCAGCGAAAATATATGGTTTGTCCTCAGAATTACTATGATAAAAGCTAATGTAACAGACGATCCAAGCGGCGACATTAGTAAGTAAAACAGTTGGCATTTTCTTCGGTCCCAAGTCACGAACGCTAAAATGGAGTCCGTCGGCATGGGAAAACAGCCCTAGCAAGTGGAATTTTGGCATCAGTATCACCAGAAGTCCCGGAAAGGCACCAGCAATTAAGCTTCTAATCGTTTGAGCGAGATCTTCGTGGTTCTTCTCAAGATAGAAAGTAACTTGAGTTAATATAGTCAATGAGATTAGAGTGAAGGCAAACTGGATGGTGAAAAGATCCAGGTACCAGAGCAGTGCATAAAAAATGCAGAATAAAGCTGCAATTTTCGTTTTAAGTGCGGCTTGCTTTTGGGAAAACGGTTGCTTAGATGGCAAGCTCGAATTCTTCATACGATTTGATTCTTTAAATTTATTACAATTCTAATAATCATTCACAGTCACTCTCTTAATAAGAGCTTAATCACTCCATTCAAAACAAATAAAAAATCGCTTTCGATTAATTTTTTGGTGACATAACCAATTAAGAGCTAAGAAAAACCCATCTGGTCGCTTTTGAAGGCTGGAAATCAGTGAACAAACGTTCTCAGTCTTTTCGAAAGTCAGCCATATTATTCTTCAGCATAGAAGTAGCGATTATCAACTAGATGCAAATTTAAGTTCAAGAAGTCATCGAAGATTGTTAAATGCTGATTCTTTGAGAATGAAAACAGGAGAAGTATTCATTACCCTCGACTGAGTTTGCAGTAGGAAAGTCAGAGCACAAAGGTGAATGAGTCTTTTTATGAAAATTAATGCATATGACAAATACCCATAATTAAAATAGAGTTCTGAAGAATGAAAAAATTAAATGGAAAGAGAGTGTGAATCGCGGCTTCTAAAATATATTGAAAAGAATGGAGAGATGTATGTGATCTTCAATTGCTAATCACGCTGATTAGTTAGTACATTCTAAGATGATGTCGATATATATTGCTGCTTTGCAAGCTTCATCAATCAGCATGTTGATTTCTAGCATTTGTGAGGATTAGAACTGAGCATTTTACGGCTAACTATTGAATTGCTGAGATTTATGATATCATTTCTGATGATGAAACATGCCATTTTTATTTCCAAGTTCCGGCTAATTTAGCAGTAGGTAGAAAGCTTTTGCAAACTTCACCGTTTCAGCGAATCAGCTAGCAAGAAACAAAATAGTTCGCTATTTTCTTTTACAAGACTGAAAAGAAAAATGCTCAACAAACGTGCTTCATTTTCAACACAAGACTAATTCATGAAAAGAGTCCTCTTTATTGTTAACTCTACTTATCTTTCAGGTTAATATTACGAAATTGATCGGCTTTTCATCGAAAACAGAGATTAAGATTGCAAATTTAGAGTCAAATATTGAATTTCTTTCATGATTTGTGAGATGAGACTCGCTTTAGCAATTCCTCAGGTGATGTTCGAAAGCGTTTTAAGAGAATTTAAGACAAACTTTCATATTTCTTCTAATCTTATCAAGAAATAATTAAGAAATCTCAAAATGCCCATTTCCAGGTCTCTAACAAGAGTTTGTTCGAAATTTTTCTTATTCGTTGAACGATTTTATCAACGTTAAGCAAATTCATTCGAGAGTAATTTTGTTTGTCTATCCATCCTTTCATACATCTCTCATGACAACTTGAAAATACTTTAGCTTTCATCCATCCTTCGCCACTGATATATGAGCAATTTTCGTGACCCACTTCTTCTTTTTCCGTGTAGGAGGACTTTGTGAGCCTCTCAGCTATCCTTTAGCGGTATTCACAATATGTAGAAATATCATTAAAATACGTCAATGTTTTTCATATATCTGACCATCATTAGCTCCATTTTGAGCTTGGAGATGCTCATAATCACAAATCTTTATCATAAGGCTGAAGGAGTCGTTATCAACAATCATTACAATCTTTCTTTCTTCTTCTTTACTTGTGAAATTCATAGTCAATTTACTCTCACTCTGGGGCTGTATTTAAATCAGCTTTGTAGCAAAATGTGATCTGAGAAACTCTTCATAGTCAAGCCGTTATTCGTAATGTATAATCAGAAGATTACTCATAGAATGAAAAGTGGAACGAGACAATAAGTCACTTTGACATTCGAAGGATATGCCTTCATTCTTCTAGTAACTCCTCAATAGTTAATATCTTTTTATGGGAATTCTACACTACACCTCTCTCAAATTTGTGTGTTTAATTATTTCTTGTTAGGATTGTTAAATTGTTTTTGTTAATGAATCGCTCATCCTTAATCAATTAGAATATTAAATCATTCTCCGATTTTTTGCACTTGTAAAGATATCAAACCAAACTCGAACTCACTCACTCATTATTATTAAACCTCTCAAAAAATCTATCTCTTATCTCCTTAAAGCGTGTCTTTGCCCTTCAACTCAGCATACTCACCAGTCGAGATCATCTGATTAATCCCCTCAACGTAGTCCATCGGAGTTATGATAGAAGTACCTCCAGCAATCACATCAATACCTCCATGTGTACTTTCGAGCTCTCTCAGCACCCTGATTTCAGGATAGCTTATTCCTCCAATCACAAAGAAAACAAGCTTAGGACGAGTCTTTTCCTCACTGGTATCATAGTACTTCGCCATTGGATTCTGTCGCAATGACTTCACCTGTCCTGCCTGTACCCTCGGCTTTTGTCCTAGAGACCCATCGTAGCCGTCCGGCAGGTACAAGCTTCCATACTGAGTCCTATCCAACTTGCCTCCCATGATCTCGGCTCCGACTTCCTCCATCTGACTTATATGTCTGCAAAGGTCAAACGAGACGTTTTTCAGTCTATCCTTAGCTTTCTTCGATATATTTTCTCCTCTCTTGCTCGTCTTTCCTTTGCTTGAAGAGATCTTCTGAGGGTTTATACCTAACCAGACCAATTTCGTAAGCATTCTCTGATCTTCAGGTGAAAGAGTCGAAGCTAGCAATCTTCGGTCCTTTTCAGTGAGCTCTAAGGAGATAACAGCTATCAGCACCAAGCGGAGTCTTTCTTCGTCCTTGATGTCTCCAGCATCGAGCTCACTTGAAAGCATCGAGATTAACTTGCTATACGAGATCGTCTTGCCTTGGTTGTCAATGCCCGTTGCCAAGCACTGCTCAATCTCACCGATCTCTTTAATTCCTTTTTTCGTGAATTCCTATACACTAATTAGCTAATTATTACAATAAATCAATACTTTCAAACACTGCTCGATCAAGTTCATATGCATGGTATATTTCGTCATGAGTTCATTGTACATTGGCATGTTTTTCACGATATCCGACATCTGCTTGAGATCGAGGTTCGACATGTCCTTGTGGGCTTTTGACGTCTCATTTGTTGCCACAAACGTGCCGAAATCCTCGCTGACTCCTTGCATTGCCTCAGCGATATGCTTATACTTATATTTGTTCCATAGATCGTCCGCGTCGCTCAACTGCGCTTTCTTTTTCGTCGTTTTTCCGGTGTTATCAGTGGATTCGTACTCAACGATTCCCTTCTTCAATTTGAGAAGGTCGTAGCACATGGCTTGGTAGTAATAATCATGGAGGACCGGAGTCAGCGGGTCGAAAGACCTGTCCAAAATGATGATTTTGATAGGAGATGGGTTCTCTTCCTCCCCTTCATTCCCCTTCTTCAACTCAAGGAATTTTTCAATTCGTTGATGAAGGCGTTTCGCCACTTTTTCTGCCACAGTGTTGTTTTCGTTTTTTTTATAGACAATATGAATGTTCTTGTAATCGAATAAGCAAGGCACCACAGTGGAAAGCTTATCAGCGATTAGGTCCGTGAGTTCTCTCTCTTCTTTCAAGCCAAACTTCGAAAAGACCACAGGCAGCGCTTGTGGCATATCGAAATGGAACACGGTCTCTTCAGGGCAAAGGAAATCCAGATTGAGCTCTTTAAGGGTGATCAAACGAGCCAAAAGATTTGGTTTTTTGCCCGTGCTTTTTGGAGTGTCTGGCTTTTTTGAGTTACTTGAGAAACATCCGAAAAACCACCCTTTTTTGGGCTTTTCGACGGTCTGCTTGGCAACCACCCTTGGGCCCTTGACCAGCTTATTCATAAGTCTTTCTTCCAGGTGGTTTGTGGTAAAGATATGAATGTTTCCGTAGGTAGGTTTGTCTGGGTCGGCGAAATCGCTGCAAATCCTGTCGATAGCGGTTTCAGTGGGGGTGATGAAGTAGATTGTGTGCATATTAGGGAAGGGTTTGCGGTCAAGCTCGAGTTTTTCGAGAGCGAGAACGTTTTCCTCGAGTAGTTCCATCATTTTAAGGGTTGATGATACGATTTTAGTGGTGTATTCGTCGACGACCATACTATAGTTGGGAACGCTTGGATTTGCGTCTCTGAGGGATGACAGCATATCCTTGAGGATACGCAGACGGCAGTTTTCTCGCAGGGAAAAGCCCTTTTGCTGGTTCTTAGAAATCATTTAGGATTTGCTAATTGTTTTATTTAAGTAATAACTCGCAATCCAGGTGTTTAAGTAATAATCTGAGCTAATCTAATTGCCGAGAAGGCTATGAGTTTACTCTTCTTTCTATTTAATGAATGAGAAAATACCATATCAAAAAGTTTAACGCTCTTTTCAATTGATTGATCGGTAAGAGCTTAGGTAGGGGTGAGCTTGGACTGTTAATTAAGATGAATGATTTATATTATGAAAGAATGAAAGAAGGAGTGGATTTGCTTTTATGGGTAAAATTGGCCGTTGGAAGGATATGAGATCAAACGATATTCAGAGAGTAATGCTTTTTAGTTTGTTTCGATTTTAGGAGTAAGAGTTCGTCCTTTTTCAGGCAAGTTCATGGCAATTAAAATTCTGAGAGTCGCTTGCTGGCTTGGTTTAGACTGTCTGTCAGTCTAAGAGAGTTGAGAGTGACTAATTTCATCGTTATCAATCAATCATAAATCCTCCTTTAACTACGTAAAAATAGGTTTTCCAATCTCATCAAAGTAAGACTTTTGTCATCTGCAGCAATTCACAAAGGCAACTTAAAATTATCAAAAATTGCTTTTGTGCGAATAAAATATCCTCTACATGGTGTGGTTTTGGTATGAATATTCTCGAATGGCCACTGCCTGTAATTTGATAGATAATGAAATTCTTATATCAAATAATACGCTGACAATCATCCAACAAACAGCAAGTTACAGGAGAAATATATCGTATACTCGGATTTTCGATGTATCCATGAGTACATACTTATATCAAAACTTCATATTTTCTGTAAGATTCTAGTGAGCATCATCATCAGTCGCTGAAAATGGTCGAAGTTGTCTAATCTTTTAGGATTTTTCATCGAGAACCTCGATAAGTTTCTTTACGTGTGGGTCCTCATTCCTCATCTCATCCCAAATTTCTCTAATTGTTTTGTTGTTGAGCTTTCTTCGAAATTCCTCATCTTCATCAGAATATTTTTTAATTGCCGCCGTCAAAATATTGTCAGGATGGTCTTCAAAACCTCCAAGGCCCTCTTCAATCAATACCTCGACTCTAATAACCAACACAATCAGTCATTACAACATATTTTTAATGTTTCTACTTTGCAGCGATAACTTCCGCAGACAGGACTTTTCTTAGAAACCCTATCAGACCATCATCCCTTTTAATAGATTCTTTATCAAGTTCATGGTATTTGTTTAAACTGACTGCTGTTGCCTTCACAAAAATTTCATAGGTTCGTTGTGCATTGAGGAATTCAGGTATTTTCTCCGTAAGCACAATCTTAGCATCCAATGCATTTTCCATTTCTATCCAGATTTGGAGCAGTTTAAATTTCACATCTCTACCAATTTAACTCAGACAAGCAGGATTAAAGTGTTTTACTGATCTTCTTTGTAAGCTTTTGTAAGCGAATAATTATAATCTTCTAAAGTCGCCCCATATTTTTTGGCAACTTGGCTAGTAATAGCGTCGACAGTAGGTGATGCTATTTCGTAATAGTTAAGAGAGGATATTTATCTAATTTTTTATTTACCAGCCTCCTGAAGCATTCTTCTAAAGGCACGATTCATTGTGTCCAATTGCCAGTTCGTTTTCACTTGTTGGTTACCTTCTCCAGCCAATCTGTTGAAGAGAGGAAATAGTTCTCTTCGGAGGTCATGAAGGATTTTTATCACAGTTTCCTTAGGCAATATCTTCCTCCTCCTCAAAGCTCTGATTAGGAAGTAAGATGCTCCAAGGATTCCAAGTCCAATTCCACCAATGGTTATGTATTTGGATAGATTGCTATTGGTTAGATTGCTCTTGGTTATTGTTTTTGCACTTTTCATTTTATTTGATCAAGATTTAATTACTTCAAATCAAGAGTTTTGATTTAGCCAACACAGAAAACTTTGACCGAATTATCACTATTAAATATCAAGAATAGAGAGTTGTGTTGAGAAACCAGTATTATTGTCCAAATAGCCACTGCCTGCAATGTGATAGATAGTGAAAATTCTTATATCAAATAATACGCTGACAATCATCCAACAAGCAGCAAGTTACAGAGAAATATATCGTATACAAGGATTTTCGATGTATTCATGAGTCACATATATATGCATTTCAAAACTTCACATTTTCTGTTATATGCTATTTATCATCATCATATCAGTCCTGAAAATGGTCGAATTTGACTAATCTTTTAACATTTTTTCATCGAATTCCTCTATCGCGTTCTCTGTGTATGGGTCCTGATTCATCATTTGGTTCATGACTTCCTCTATTGCAGAAAATGCCTTGATGAACGTTCTTTGAAATTCCTGATCTTCACGAGAATATTTATTAATTGCGGCAGCCATAATATTGTCAGGATGATCTTCAAAACCTCCAAGGCCCTCTTTATTCATTACTTCGGCTCTAATAACCAGCACAATCAGTCATTACAACATATTTTTAATGTTTCTACTTTGCAGCAATAACTTCAGCAGTCCGGATTTGTCGTAGAAATCCTCTAATATCATTCCTTTCGACATATTCTTTACCAACTTCATGGACTTTGCGTAAACCGACTTTTGTCGTCTTCACAAAAATTTCATAGGTTCGTTGTGCATTGAGGAATTCAGGTATTTTCTTCGTAAGCTCAATCTTAGCATCCAATGCTTTTTCCAGGTCTGTCGCGATGTCCGACAGTTTAAGCATCACATCTCTACCAATTTAACTCAGAACGCCAGGGTTAAAGTGTTTTACTTATCTTCTTTGTAAGCTTCTGTAATCGAATAATCATAATCTTCTAAAGTCGCCCCATATTTTTTGGTAACTTGGCTAGTAATAGCGTCGACAGTAGGTGATGCTTTTTCGTAATAGTTAAGAGGATATTCATCTAATTTTTTATTTACCAGTCGCAAGAAGCTCACTTCTAAATTCGGTAGGGATACTATTCCCTCCAGTAGCTTGTACATAAGGCCTGCATTCTCCAGCCAATGCGTTGAAGAGAGGAAATAGTTCTCTTCGGAGGTCATGAAGGATTTTTATCACAGTTTGCTTAGGCAAAATGACGGGTCCTTTGCGCTGCTTCTGGCTCAAAGCTCTGATTAAGAAGTAAGACGCGCCAAGGATACCAAGGCTAATTCCACTAATTGTTATGTATTTGGTTAGACTGCTCTTGGTTGTTGCTTTTGCACTTTCCATTTTATTTGATAAATCTTTAAATTGCTTAAAATCAAGTGTTTAATTGAGCCAAAACAGAAAACTTTGACCGGATTATAACGATGAAATATCAAGAAAAGGAAGTTGTGTCGAAACAAGCATCATTACCCATACTCATCTTTTCCAGTTTGAGTTCGTACGGACGTGCCTTCAAATCGTTGAAAACCTCCAATGTCCTCACTCTAGATATTAGCATCTTAATCACCAAATTACATAAACGAAATTTGAGCCGTGATATAAAATTTATCAAATGGAAGCAAAGACCTCCTTTACAAAAAACAATTTGAAACGATATCTCACCATCGGAGGGCTCGGAATCGCAGTGTTCGGACTCTCTTACTATCTTATTAAAAGATTCACCGGTGAGCAGTCAGATGAGGAGACCAAAGACCGTCGATTATCAAAAGAACTCGTCATGAAAATTCTTCGAGAGATAAGAAGAGCCTATTTCCCGCTGTTGAAAGACATGGCAGATACATGCAGGATGGTTGCTGAGCGACATGGCCTTAAAGATATTCCTGAAGAAAGCAAAATTAAGATTTTCGAGAGCCGTAATTATTACATTTCGTTCTCTTAGGTTTTAAATCATGAAACCTAAGAACTCACTGCTATGAAGGATGCCAAAACTAAAGTTGTTGAGAAGTATGGCCTTACTCTTCCAGAATTCAACGAAATTTCGGCAGTTGATTACAAAGATGACGAGTAATATTTTTCCATATGGTCTCTTGTTCAAATAATACCAAAGAGAAGTGCAGAAATTTGAAGCATTCATTATGTCAGAGTTCACCTCCGCTCTCACAGATGGGTTAGTCATAAACACGACCATTCCTGAGTTCTTAACGAAGCAAAAAGTGCTTGAGATTATGGCGAAGATAATCAAGGGTTCCTTTGAAAATATGCATAAAATGCTTCAAGAGACAGGGCAAGAGTTCAAGGTCTCTCTCGCAGATCCGGTTATTGTTCAGAAAATAGTAGTTTCAGAGAGAATTATGAGGTAAGAAGCTTTGTTATGATGTTGTGCTGAAAATTATGACGGATTGCTAGAGAAGAATTATTGGACAGGGAAGGCCTTGGAAATTTTGACGATCACCCAGAAAAGATATTGGAATATGCAAAGTTTGTGTATATGAAGAGCGATGATGAGTTCAGAAACAAGATCAGTGTGTTAAATGCTCAGGGCAGGATGGCGCATGAAAAACTGCAGAATCAAAGCGAGGATGTCTCCGATTTTATAGCAGCAATCGGCAAGCATATATTCGATGATGTTGATGGTAATGCAAATTAAAGTCCACCACTGAGAAGATATAGCTAAAAATTCTGTAAATTTGTTTTTACTGCATAAGAGTTTTCCAGATGGTCTCGTAAAGTGTGTCTTTTTACTGTGCTTGAAAATTAACGAATATTGCAGTATATCAAAAATCAGAGGAGCTTTCGATTAATCGTTCCGATTTTATATCTCTCCTTTTGGTACTTTAGAAACCTTTTGCACTTGGATTGCTTCGCGCTTTTGGTATATGCTTTTGATGCAATCGGCGTAAATACAACAAATGGTACTAAATATTGTAATTAATGGAAAAAATAAAACAGTGCCATCTCTTTTGAGAATAACTCTCATATTTATGTCTTTAGTTATCATGGAGCTTTTTGAGAATAAGTCTCAGGAAGCTATTTCCGATAATTTAAAGTCAAGTAAGATCGGATTCTTTCTCAACAGCTCAAATAATGACTCTTATGTTCTACTTTCTGGTCTGAATTTCTACGCTATTATGGCTGTCGCAAACCTAACTGCAGCATCTACACATTAGTGGATATTTGAAAAGATTGGAAATCATCAGTTTTATGGAGTTAGAAAATCTGATACAGCTGTGAAATATTATGAAAAAGCTATTGTTATTAAGAACACTACAATTACTCATTAATGCATGATGCAATACTTTATTTTGTTCCTAGATTCTTCAAGGAAAAGCTAATTACAAAAGAGAAAGATGATCATAATCAATATTTTCGGCAGGAAACGAATATTTATGCAAATCATCACACTCGAATGAATCAATGAATAGATTAGTTATGAGAAATTAGAAGTCTTGCCGTCCTCAATTCAGAGATAAATTTAATCTTGACTCACTTATCACCTTTTAGATATTATTTATTTCGACAAACTAGTATTTTACATATTTCTCTTCGTAAATAAATGTTTTCAAAAGGAGTTTTCTAGAATAATTGTGTCTGTTATATACAGGAGGCGATTTCGAGTGTGATTAGATTCGTTGGCTAACTGTTTCCAAAACTCATTTCTAAACTCAAGTAGGATTCGATTTTTTTTCGTTTTGAAAATTTCTTTTTATTAGTTTAAGACTTTCTTTTATCTGTTAAAGAATTTATTTTCTTTCTGAGATTTTTCGATTCTCAAATAAACATGAACGACGAATACATATTAAATATCCAAACGAAATCTGACTCGGAAAAGAAAGCAATCTATCATCACACTTTGAAAATATGAAAGCTTGGAAGTTGATTTGCATCGTCCTCGTTGCAACGATTACTTTTGCTCTTATAAGTACAGGAAATGCTGCTCACTTGAAGAATCTCAAAAGAAGAAGTGTAAGCAGCAGCAGTCGAAGTGAGAGCACCGCTTTTCCTGCCAGCGCAATTCAAGACCTAAGTAATCTTCCTCTTTCTGACAGTTTAAGCAAGGTTGGTGTCAACAATACGAGCAGCAGAAGCAGTGAAAATGAAAATAACAAAAGCTCAGGTGATTATTCAACCCTAACAGATGTTTCAACAGCAAGCGGTTCTGCTGCAAAGATCGGGAATGTGTTAACTGCTCTTGCTAATGCGGGTTATATTTGGATCTATTTTGTATTTATTGCATACATTTTATTCTGAATTGTCAAAATAACTTTACATACTTCTGTGATTTGAAATTACACCAGGTTACGGACCCATCACGAATCTGACCTTAGCCCCATGTTTGAGGATAATTTCATCGTGAACAAAGTTGATTTTTATTAATTTCTCGTTCCGAATTTTGTAAAAAATATTACCGGTATTCAGAAGCTTTGTTAGTATTTCTACTTAGAGGTATGAGAGCAAATTGGAGTCACCGCACTATCTCATATTTTTCTAAACATTTCTTTGGATGCTGACTCTAAAAAGTTTAGTGATAAGAGTTAGTGCTACCCTTGCTTTTCAATCGAAACGGATATTAACTACCTTAAGCTTGCATTTTATAGTTTTACAGAAGAAACATAAAGATTTTTCGCGTTTGGTTGCCAAAATCCTGTCATAAAAGACCTCGGCATCAATATGATTTTACCGTAACACGTTTATTCGGATTAACAGGCGTATTAATATAACACTAAAATCATGATACAAAGTAAATTAATGAATGGATTTTCTCCATTATTAACCCGCCAAATAGACATCGGTCATTTAAAAATGCATGTTAAACTCAGTCACTTTCAAAGCTCTCCCAAATTGATCTCCTTTTATCTAGAAAAGAAATATCACTTCAGCTCCCCACCATATTTGTTGCACATGGCCTCATTAATTTTTATCATATGATTAAAGAGAAGTAACCAATGACATATTGATACTTATTCTCTATCGATAAATCTCGGAGATTCTGGCTAAAAAAATTTTCAACATATGCATATCTTACTTAGCCGATAATCATCTTGATTTTTCTGATTTTTTTTTTGTGTTTTCTTCTTTTATTCGGCTCTTGTTGATGGAGCTGGGGGTTATGAATGGCCGCTGTTCTAATCATACTCTCACTCTTACTTGTTAGTAATGAATTAAAGATAAAATCGAATTCAAAAAAAGTTATTTCTTCTTTGTAACGAGAAGCTACATGAGGAGAATGTTGATCGGAGTAGCTATCCCTACATGATTCTGGGTCTATCAAGCTATCACAAAACGAACCATCAGTTTTGCATGAAAGATTAATTAAATTTGCGAGTTTTTCCTTGGATAATATTTTCTTGTTCTTTGGAAAGGCTGCTGAAAACACAAGAGAAAGCCATCAACCTCAGGATTCGTACATCAAGGAGAACGGTTCGAGTTTTCCTAGAAAATGCGCCTTCCTCATATAAATATATTTATGCCAGGACACGACTGTACTGATAAATAAAATTAAATTTCCTTACCAAAATTAGTGGAAATTATCTTAAGTGCATTGCAGAAGCTTAATTGGAGATTATCCAACTGTTTACCCTCAGATTTATTTTTGCATTCATATCACTTCAAATAGAGTAAATTTATCATTATTTCGTTAAGAAGGTTTCATTATATGCAACTAA
>ENA-UOUE01001585-UOUE01001585.1-compost-metagenome-genome-assembly--contig:-NODE-1585-length-13854-cov-31.305654_pt1 | contig 13854 bp, 12 predicted proteins | sample MGYA00238146_ERZ747223 | MGnify/ENA primary metagenome ERZ747223 (study PRJEB28781, sample SAMN06268865) | compost metagenome | isolation source: single cell | place: USA: California, Emeryville, Joint... | reverse complement strand
ACATCTTTCCAGGTTTGGGAAGATTCGATTTTGAGTCCTTACTATCTGCCTGTTTGAATTGCAACAATCTCTCTATCACATTGGATCTCTTTGACTGTAGCTCGTTCCCTTCCCTTTGAAAATTGGAAAAACGGCGTTCCTTCTTTAGAGTTTCTAATAGCAAGCGATTATTTGCAGTGCGAAGAAAATATTCACTACGAATTGTTAGCTTAGGATTTAATTTGCGTTTAATCCTGATTACGAATCGGAATTTTGTATAAAATTCGGAGGCTAATTTTGATAACACCCTCAAAAAAGGTTTTTAAAATTCAAATAAATTTTATATCTCTCGAAACGTAATAAATTCAGCTGGAAATTTAATAAAATCGAATCATAACTTTGCTCACTATCTTTATTAATAAATGTCTGAACCCTCAATCGACTCAAAAGATCCCGAAACCCCACGCATACAAGCCACTCTCGAAGTTTCTACAGTAATTTCTCACTTCTTCCACTCCCTAACTGGCATCAGAACCTCCATCAGATCCAATTAATCGATGCGTTACGACGAGAAAAGAAAGATGTCAGAGATATCAATGTCAGTTCCTTTTCTTCCCTGCAACCTTTGCTGATTCTTTCAAAAAACTATAGTTGATCTACGAGGCAGTCAGAGGACTTAAATTTTTTAGCAGTTTATTCGCTGGGACTGATTTGCGCGACAACTTTGATAATCTCACGAAACTTTGCTCAAATATGAAATACGAGTGCCACGATGTCGGAAAATTCGTGTTCAAGCAAGGCGACGAGTCAAACCACAAATTCTACGTGATATTGTCGGGCGAGGTTGGAATATTAACAAATGCGAATTTACATGGAGTGTATGAAAGAGACAGCAAGCGTTATGAGAACACTGTGAGGATGAGTATGATTGGAAAGCAGAAGATGTCGCTGCTTACGCTGCACGACCCCAATGGAAAAGACAACAAAATCGAGGAAGAAGAGGGCACGCAGACCCCGACATCAAGGGCCTTAGGTTACAGAAAACCAACGATGAACTCGTCTTTCACAAAGACAGTAGCGCAGATAAGCGGAATGATGAAAGCCACTGGTAAGCTGAGAGAGGTCGCGGCGAGAAGAAGTGCAGCGAAAAAAGACGTCATTGAGGAAAGTGAAAAAGAAGACGAGGATCAGAAATTGGAAGAGTTTAAATCGTTGGCCTCGAGATTCGGACATTTGGTGCGAATTTTGAAAGAAGGCGCTGAATTTGGTGATGCAGGTATAGTGCTAGACTTGTTTTCGCATTTAATTGACTCTTATTAGCTTTAAAGCACCCTGGAGCCAAGAGGACTGCGTCGATTCTTTGCAAAACGGTCTGCGAGTTTCTCGTCCTGGACGCAGAAACTTACATTACATTCGTTAGAAACAACGCGGATAAGAAAAATCAATTTCTCCTCAGATGCTTTTCTTTTCTTTCGTCTGTGTCCTCCTCGCAGGTCAAAAGCAAGATCCTCTATTCCTTTGTGGTAAATCCTAATTAGCCAAGATGAATTTCATTTAACGATAAAATTCTTCTAGAGCGAAGGGTTCTCCGAGGGACACATGCTGATGGATGAAGGCGTCGTGGTCAAACAACCAAAGCTCTTTTTGATCGAGCACGGCGAGTGTCTCGTTGAAAGAAAGCATGAGATTAAAATACTGAACCCTCTTAATAAAAAAGAGGTTATCTCGAGTCAAGTCCGCTGGCTCCCGATCTGCACTGTAGGACCAGGAACTCTGCTTGGAGAAGAGGTTCTTTTTTGTCCGAAAGGGGAGGAGAAATACGAAAATCGTGTGAGAGTAAGCAATTAAAGTTGTTAACGCCGAGTATTTATTTCTATAATGGAATACAGGTTTTATCGAGTAGAGTGTCAGTTCTATCGATCCTGAAGGCGACGTTCTCTCGAATCCACACGGAGCTAGAAGACCAAACGAAATTGTATTACCTGACGAAGAAAAAACAAAGAGACGATGCGTATCAGCAGCTGGTGAATGAGGTAGAGAAGAAGAAGCACAAAAACGACGAGTTTCTGCGTAAGCACGTTGATGTTGTCCATATGCTCAGGCAATCGAGCTTCAATGTCTTCAAGAATCGCACCTTGCGAAATGCGCAGACTCCTTCGAACCTGTCCTGTGGAAACTTGCCGAAAATCGTATCAAACGAATCGATTGAGGTACACCGAAAACATAGTCCAACGAATCAGTTAGAGAAGATCAGAGAACTGACCCCTCAGAAAGATAAACATGAGAATTCCACCTTTATTACTGTTCAGCAAGATCTCACAACGGACAATAGGCCCACGTTCCTGACCCCGCATTTGCTACCTATATCGTTGAGGTCGAGCACCCCTCATGCTTCGCATGAGAATAATTCGCTAACAGCTGGAGAAGATCCTTATAGCCTCCGAAATTCTATGGTGACAAAGAGTCTCTTCAAAGGGATGGCGCTTCGGCCTTGCTCATCTACGGAAAAACCACAAAACACTAGTCTTCAAACCCCATTCCTCCAAGGGCTAGCTGGAGTCATCTCTGCGCACGTCGACAATGAAACCACTTTCGATGAGTCAAAAAGCATCAGAGAAGTGCTTGCTTCTCCAAAAAAAGCAAAGAAAATTGTGATTCATCATTCTCATTCTCCCAGGAAGACAACGATCAGATTACACAAAGAAACTCCTGAATTACCAGAATTACCCAGAGAAATGGGGAAGGAGAAGCTGAGGAGCGAGTATCTAGAAAACGTGAAAATCCCAGAAGCTGTTGACTTGGACGTTTCCGAGCAGATAAAATTTGAGTTCGGTATGGAAAAAGAAACACGCATCATGAGAATTCTCAAAGACAAGCACTTGAAAAAAGGCGTCTTCGCCTCCGAAAAGTCTCCAGACTATCTCAGACACACGCACCAATGCTCGCAAGGCGCCTGGGGCAGGTTTTCCAAGCTAAAACGAGAGGATGTCACCTTGGATGACTCAATTCGGATCAAAGGAGCATCGCCTCATGGGAATTCAATGTCAGTCACTTTCCGGGAAAAGCTATCAAAAGCAGATACCAACTACTTCCTTGCATCAGATTTGAATCGATATGGAAGATCCCCGACAGAGCTAAAGCCAAGGCCCAATGAGACCGAGAACACCGAAACCACGCAGGATCTCACCCCGAGGATATCGAAGCCCTTGAAGCCTCTGAAATTAGAACTGAATTCAAAGGATAACAGTCCTAGGAAAATAGCCCAAAATCATATATTGGACTCCAAATTGACGCTTTCTTTGGGCACATCGCCTATTAATATGCCTGAGGGGAGGCAAGAAAGTTTGCTGAGTGATAAATCAACGCTAAGTACGCTGGAACTGCAATCAAGGGCGAAAAACCGATTTTATTATAATCTCTTAAAGAAGAGTCAAGCTCGCAAGCAGCTAAACTTACGAAGCCTTAAAACGGTGGAAAGTCCAATGAATAAAACTAATGCTGAACCCCAATGTTTCTTTATCGGAAGAGAAAAAATGTAAAAAAAAATTGAGTTTTGAGTCCTATGAGAAAGCTATATATTCAAAGTTTTGACCAATAATCAATTAAAGATTCTTGGTTTTTGTTATTGAATTGTTTGTAAATACCCTAAATCTCAACGCAAGTGAAAATTGGTTCTTTTCTTCACTTCGTTTCCATTTCTCCAATGCGATTCTAAGAAAATATATAAATCTTTCCATTGAGTTCATTTCGTTCTCAAACAAAAAGCGTTTTTCGAAAGCCTCCTAGAAATGATTGGTACATCTCAAGGAAAAGCGTTTTTTATGATCATATCGAATTTTCATTGGAAAAAGCGAAGACAAAAAGGTTCTAAAAACAATTGCTTTAAATAAAACATAATTTCGGGGTTATTACTTGGATATTTCAAAATAATTTTTATTTTGAGTAAATAAAATTTGCCGAAGGGTCTCAGATAAAATTCTCAATAAAATGTCTCTCAATTCTATCAGCTCCAAGGAAAGCGACGATTCCAACGAGCAATCTTCACCGGAACCTCCCAAAGTATCTCTTCTATTCATTTTCCCGACTAATTTCAATCAGAACCTCCAACACCTTCAATTAATCGATGCTCTGCGTAAAGAGAAGAAAGAGCCCACTGACATTGATGTTCAAAACCCTTCATCTTCACTCTTCGCTCATTTCTTTTGAATTTACAGATAATATACGAGTCAGTCAAAGCCCTCAAATACTTTGCAAATTTATTCGCTGAATCGCAGTCAACACATAACTTTGAGAACATTATGAAGCTATGTTCAAATATGAAATACGAGGCTTTCGACATGGGGAAGTTTGTTTTCAAGCAAGGCGATGAGTCGAACCATAAATTCTATGTGATATTGTCTGGAGAGGTCGGGATTTTAACAAATGCGAATTACAATGGCGTGTATGAGAAAGATAAACAACGCTATCAGAATACAGTGCGGTCGACTATCATCGGAAAGAAGGGGTTAACACTGATCACACAGCAAGAATCCATCGTCAGGGCGAACAGCTCAGATGATGAAGAAATCTTGAAAACTCCGAGCAGCGGAAGGTCTTCATCTTTCTTGAAAGACTCAAGAAAACAAACAATGATGAGTGCTTTTGGGCAGTCAGTAGGACATCTTTCAACGATCTCGAAGTTTAGGGAAATTCCGTCAAGAAAATCTACCATGAAGAAGGAATTGTCAATGGCAGAGGTAGAAAATGATGAAGAGCACAAATCGGAGTCGTTTAAATCGATGGCGGCGAGGTTTGGGCACCTGGTTCGAGTGTTAGGGCAGGGAGCGGAGTTTGGCGATGCTGGTATTTGTGACATGTGGCTTATTATTTATTGAATTTTTGCTCTTTACAAGCATTGAAGAACCCAGGAGCGAAAAGAACAGCCTCTATTCTTTGTAAAACCGCCTGCGAGTTTCTTGTCCTCGACGCAGAAACTTACGCCGCATACATCCACAGCAACACTGAGCAGAAAAACGAATTTCTTCTCAGATGCTTCTCGTTTCTCTCTTCAGTAGTCTCTTCACAAGTCAAAAACAAGATCATATACTCCTTTGTGGTAAACTTTTCAGATATTTTTTTTAATCTTATCATGATTAAAACTCTTTCAGAGTGAGGGGTTCTCAGAAGGGCAGGTGCTTATGGATGAAGGAGTAATCGTCAAGGAGCCAAAGCTCTTCCTTATTGAGTATGGTGAGTGCATAATCGAGAGGAGGCATGAGCTCACAGTGACTCACCCTCTCCGCAGAAAGGAAATCATCTCAAAGCAAGTTTGTTGGCTGCCGATCTGTACTGTTGGGCCAGGGACTCTGCTCGGCGAGGAGATTCTTTTTTATAAGAGACATGAAGAAAAATACGAAAATCGTGTGAGGGTAATGGAATTATCATATGAAATAAGGACGATCTCATTTGATAATTTTACATAAGGTTGTTTCCGGGAGGTTGTCTGCTCTGACGATTCTAAAGCCAACGTTTGTGCGGATCCATACCGAGCTGGAAGATCAAACGAAATTATATTACTTGACGAAGAAGAAGCACAGAGATGAGATATTTCGGCAAAAGGTCGAGGAAATCGAGTCTAATCGCAAGTGGAAGAACGAAGCGTTTCTACGGAAACACGCAGATATGGCACACATGCTGAGGAAAGCAAGCATAAAAGCTTTCGATCAAAGAATCCGGCTGAATGACCAGAATGTTTCTCCATTCGCCAATAAATTACCTCCGACTATAGCTATCAACTACACGGTTGAGCCTCTCCCCAGAAGTCATTCACTTGAAAACTGCGTCAGCAGTGGCCTGAGTTTTCGCCAAGGGCAAACCACTCAGCAAACCCTCACAAATCCTCGAGAAGAGAAAAACATCGCAAGCAAAGCCTATTTGAGTCCTCAGTCTCTACAATCACGGCCTCCTTCTTCGAGACCCCTTGATACAAGGAGCCGAATTGAAGATTCCTATTTCTTTGTTGACGACGAACGCAAGAGCAGACTCTTCCAAACGTCTGGACCAAAAACGCCTCTTCGCTTGACTACAGGACCATCTAGTTTAGATCGCCGGTCTCCGTCTCCATTTCTAACAGAAGTTTCGAAAACTCAGTCCACGAAAGGCAGACAAAGCGATGAATCTGGCTATTCCCTTGAAAGAAGCCAGCTCCAAGAACCTCCAAAGAAAATGAAAAGTCAGCCTCAAGTTAGATTTTTTCGAAAAACCCTGAGAGGAGCGATACGGACGAAGGATGATAGTAGCAAAGCCTTGAAGAGTTTTCGAGAATCGGAGCAAGAGGTGCTTAAAAACAGTTATTTGGAAAACTACGAACTTTCAAGCAACGCAGAAACTCCGGAGCCTGAGGATTTAAAATTTGTTTTCGCGGAAACGCGAGAAACACGAATGAATAAGATACTCAAGCAAAAGTATCTGAAGAAAGGAGTTTTTTGCTCCTCCGCAAAGAAAGCCGGTTATTCGGCTCATCGAACTTTCTCTTCTAAACCTCTTTTGGACAGACTAAATAAAAGCGAGAAACTCGGCTCCGACTTGGACGAGTCGATTAGCATCACCGGCTACTTTCATCATTCAGGGCAGCGAGAAACCGAGAGAAGCAGTTCGAACAAGAAGCCCAGCTCTCCAGGGTTGCCGCCGTCTCAAAGATCACAAGCAAGAGATAGCGAGGCCGAGTTAGGGACCGATATGGTCTGGAAACTCTCACCGGATTTACTAGGTTATGATTCACTCATTTCAGATCGTTCTTTAAGGAGGAATACTCAAAATCAGAGTCAACGAAAGCAGTTAGTGATGCTATTAGGCGGTTCCCCTGCAAACGTAATCGAGAAACGATCAGATAGCGTATCAACGGAGAGAAGCAGTAGAAGCGAATTAGAAATGAGTTATCGAGCAAAGAATCCGTTTTATTACAATTTAAAGCAGAAAAGCATGACGCAGAAGAAATTACATCCACAAAGACAGCAGCTACAAGACAAATGGCAGAGTCCAAGAAAATTATCTACGCAGAATTTGCTACCAGTAGAACAAAATCTATTGCAGGAAAATAACTTTGAAGCTTATTATAAGCTATAGCAATTAGTAATGTCATAAATGATTACAAAATATCATACATTCTTCTTTATTTTTACAATTTTAAATGATTTTCAAATTTCTATTGTTAAACTTAGTTATTCATATTCATAGTGATTCACTTTCATTTTACAAGAAATTCAATTGTCAGATCTCTCAGGAGGTTTTATTTCCGAGACATAATGTTTTGTGATCAAAAAATATTACTAATATAGCATCAAGGGTCCAGAAAATTCATGTTGCAGCTCGAGCTGATCATAGACAGGTCAAGAAACAAACAATTATCAAGGGCTTAGTAATGACTTAGGGAAAAAAAAAAATATAGAAGCTGCGTTTGCTTATGATATTGCTTTGCGGAACAGACTGGACTATCGGACCGCTTGAAGAATATCTGTTCCAATAAACGCTGCTTTGAGATTCTCGTTCTTGCTCATTATTTCCATAGGAATCATATTCAGCATTCCCTTTGTCCTCCAGATATTTTGGGCCAGTCGTTTTAGATACGGGAGCCAAACGAAGAAAAACACTAGCGCTTTGTAAACTATAAACACCGCGAACTTGATAATGTCGACATTGAATGCGTATTTTAAGTATGAATCGAAACATTCTTGGAATGACTTCAAGAGAATCTGGGTACCCGAGTCGATGTAATTGATCATAATTTCTATATTGAAAAAAAAAATTGAATGAGATTTAGTTTGTTTCATTGAAAATAAGCCTCACCTGAAGTCGTGAATTTGGTATCATCATTGAGGAAGCTCTGTTTCGTCTCGTTATCAATCGTGGATGACTGGAAAAACCTGCTCATCAGATCTCTATCCTGCTCGATAAGCGTAATGATGGCTTGTTTCAACCCTTTCGTGAGCGTTCCGTTGCCTACAGTGGCACAGGTAGTAGCAATACCTGAAAAATTCCCTATTTTTCAAATCGCTTATTTAATCTCAATCTATTATTGATTTTACTCAGATTTTCTTGAATCCCAGTTGTGCTCGTTGTATTCGACTGGCAAGGGTTATCCGTGTTGATGCTCTTCGCTAAATCTAGATAGGTGCCGAACTGCGAGGGGAAACTGCTTGCTAAACTAGCTTCCATATTCGTCTCAAGAGCATATGCCAGGTTAATGTACCCCAGTCGAGGATTAGCATCTAAAGCAAAAGTTAAGAAATCATTATTAACTAAAGTCGTATTGTACCATCTATGTAGATAAGACTGCCCTCAGCAAGCTCTTCTTGAGTAAAAACGTGAACGAATTTCACATTGGCCGGGCGTTGAGAGATCTGTTGCATGTGCACGTACGCGTCTCTCACGTTTCTCACATACACGACTTCTATCACGAAATCAGCAATGAAATATCCTGCGTAAATCAGCGCGAAGATGGTAAACTGTATCGTCATGCTGATCCTGTTATTGTCTCTTGAATTCATCAGCTTTTGAGACCGCGCTTGGTGTTCTTCCAACTCCTTTTCCTCCTCTTCTTCCTTCTGTTTCAGTAACATCATCATCTCTTTGTCATTCTTTGGAGGCTCAGCATGTGCCGCGCTATCAAAATTCTGGCTTGAAGTCGGTTTGTCAGTTTTATTTTCCGATGGGATCTTGTCGAGGCTTCTTCTGCTACTATTCAGGCTGTTGCGGCTCTTCGCAACGGCTCTACCTGGGTCTATGCTATTTCGACTGCGGTTAACCGATATATGGCTCCCATCCATGTCTCTCCTCACTGATCCATCCCGGCTTGGGCGGCTTGGACGAGGGCGAGGCTTAGAGTCCGGGACTTTAAGGGTTTGAGTCATGTGTTCGGAAACGCCCATATCTTTGGAAGGTCTCCTGTTAATCATGGGTCGATTTGGAGATTCCTTATAAAGGGCAACTCGGTGGCCAATGCGATCTCCTTCGGTTGCTCCGCTGACGTTCATGGCGGATCCCTGCATTTCTTCCTCATTTTGGCTGACGCCGAGATATGAGCTGTTATTCTGGCTCTTTTTCATCGAGTCATTGAGTTCTTCTTCCTCTTCTTCGCCTTTCTCCCGCTCTTCTTCGGAGTAAGGCTGACTCTCCTCAATGTCATAATCCTGCCTCTCACTGCGGTCGTCGATGTAATTCTCAAGGAAAATTTCGCATTTCTCAGCAAGCTCGTCAATGGATGCCTCGGGGATGTACCCGAAGAGCGAGAGCACTCTGTTATTTGTCTTTTGCACGGAGAAAATCGACGGAACGATCGCGAATTCAAAAATGAAGACCAAAACAAGCGCGGCTATCATAATTCCTTCTATCGTGTTGACATATGTCGTTGTTCGGTCATAGTAGTACTGATAATAGGTCGAAGAGATATTTTCTGCGCCTCCTCTCAGCGGCCTCAAGCCATTGTAATCAACGTAGAAGAAATTCGATGGAGTTGAATCAGAAGCCAAACTCATATTAAAACTCGAAATCGAAGAGTTGCGGATCGATGACACTGACGTCAGCATCTTGAACATCGCGTCGTCGAAGACTACCGACTGTGTCTGGTAGGTTCCATCTTGCAGAAGATTGACTAGAGAGTATCTCGTATTATCTGTTTGTTGGTCGGAAAATGCATCGATGTCAAGCCCAGAATTGATAACATTGAACTGTATGGTCTGTAGACTACTAACCAGATTTGCAATATCGCTCTTAACTATTGATTCAACGGCCCCAGTGGTGCTTGTGTCGAAAATTAGTCCTCTAATAGCAAAAAAATTAACATGTTTGACTATTGAATGATTTTTACGTTCCGAGCAGTTCAAGCTTTCGAACGTAATAAAGCAGATCTGCAAGGGTATTCGTCCTTTGATAAGCATAATTAATCGCTGATATTCCGCTTGAAATGTCATTTTTATGGCCGTTACGTACCCCAAAGGAAGCCGCTGACAGAAATAATTAGGCTACACTGTCCAGAAAGCCGTTTATTACCTGCAAGGCCGATGATGAAAGCTATCGCAACGAGCATGGTCCTCTGGAGATTTTTGATCGACTTCGGCGTGCTTTTTTCAGAAATCGCGACCTTGATGTCTTTCAGCTGTCTCATGTCGTCATTCGCGGTTGATCCAGCTTTTCAAATCAATAATCATGAGCTCTGTTACCCTCATTAAATTCTATCCTACCTGAAATGTTCGAGGATCGCTCACTCGCATTATCGTTTACTGACCGTTCGTAATCTCTTTCAGCATATTCTTTAGTAATAATATTATTATGCTCTCAGAGCAATGCAAAATATTTACTTTTTTCTAGCTCTTCTCGAGTCGTCGCCTTTTTTCCCTTATCATCTTCATCCTTTGGATCAGTTTTGATTTTTTTGATTTCGAGGTCCTCAACAAACTTGATCACTCTCAGTCGGAGATCTCCGTATTGCTCTTCCTTCGTCAGATTCACTCGAATCTTTGCTTTTCGGTACAAATTCATGTTCTCCTCTCTTTGTAATAAAATTTTCATTGCAGTGATTAATGATAGTCTATAAATAAACTTACGTTTTATTGGATTCGGTATCGTTTAGCGCGTACTCGCTCTCACGTTCGTGGTTACTGTGATCCATTAAGAAATTCTGCGGCAGATTCGTCGTGTCGATATTCAGTATCGCACCGCTCAGACTCTTCAGCTCCTCGATATTATGCGTTAAAATCTCGGGGATAATTGTCTCTATCGTCAGCTCATTGCTCGAAGCCTGGTTGTTTCTCGAGACCAACGACGCAGGAATACCGAACGACTGGTAGCAAGTCTGTGTAATCCCATAGATTTTCCGATCATCCTCTCCGTAGATAATATAATGCACTCGCTCCTCATTAGGATCTATGGAACTTTGATCGAAACAGATAGTCGGTTCAATATCCTTAAGAAATCCAACAACTTTTAATCCTTCATCAAGATTCGGCAACACCTTCACCATAAGACTACAAGGGACGATATACCCGTTCTTTGTGATTGGAAACACCACCCTCTCCATGCCAAAGACAGTGCCTTCAGCATATTCGAAGTAGGCCCTCATAATCCCGTCATGGAGATCGGCATATATTTTCGGTTGGATCTCAGTGATATTCTTCCCGATGAGCTCATTCTTCGCGAAACCCAATAGCCTTGTACTCTCATTATTCACGTTGAGAATCATGCCCATCGAATTATGGTTCCCTGAGCAGGTAACAATGCACGTGTTGCTGTTTTCTCCGTACTTCAGCCGGTCGCTGTCAACAAACTGCTTGTTCACAGTCGTGCTCTTATCCGCATACTCGGCCCTTTCGATAACACGCTCGCCTTCTTGGACATCGTTCACGATGTCTCGAAGATAGTTCCCGTAGAGTTGCAGACATTTGATGTTATTCGGGTTGATTTCTTTCAGTTTTTGAAACATTTCGCTTGTAGATTCAACGTTTTTCGTGATTTTGGCGCCAAGGCCGTGAAGCTTTTGGATATCGGGGTTCGTCTCAAGCAGTTCTCTCCAGAAATCGAGGTGAAACATCACGGATTTTTCGATAGCGGATTGGAAATCGACAAATTTATTCTGGAATTCCACAATAACGTTGACGTCCATGCCTTTGCTTTCGGAGTTACGAATATCATAATCAATCATTTCCTCCTCGATCAGGTTCATGTAGCGGAAGATTGAGAAATCGATGAGCAGACTGGGCTTTCTGGTCTTTGCGATCATGAGTTCATAGTACGCTTTGTACTTGTTTTTCAGCCTCTGATGCTGGATGTACGCATGCAGCATGTGTAGCTTAGCGCTCTTTGGCCACTTCTTATGAGCTTCGCACAATATCGTTCTCAAGAGCGTATACCACATCTTCGACTTATCGACCGTGTCTTCTTCCTTTATCGGATCCTTTGCCAGCTCGAGTACGATCTCTTCATCAGATTTAGTAAGACTAGTACTCGGATTCTCGTCCATTATTTTTTTGTTGCTGCATCTGATGTAGCGTTTCAGCATCCCTTCTAGCCGGATCCTTTCTTCAGATTTTTCTAAGGACAGAAATTAAAACGAATAAAGCGAGTGTTGTGCCATGAAACTACCTCTGTGGTCAATTAACTTTAACAAAATATTAACGTAGGCTTCGTAATCGTCCTCCTTCATTTTCTTGACGTCCATCTTCATGACGTGCCAAGGAATTCGGTCAAGGATTTTGTAATAGACAAAAGCAGTGAAAGGTCCTCCAATTGCGGCGTAGAATAACCCAATGTTATCGACGCCTTCGGGGTCTAAGTACTATGACACAGAAAAAAGACTGAGTGACCGAGCGTGATGAGCATATATTACTGCATGAACACACGAGGAGACTGTAAACCAGAATATCATCGCTTCGAGCACGATAACAACCGTGTGGACGACCTTGTTGTAGTGTGGAGGCGCTCTGTATCTGAAGATCAGCAGGAGCAGCCAACATCCAGCCAAAACTCCGATGAATATGTTAGAATCTTGCGCCTATTAACACGCTGAATACATGCAGCAACACGAATCAATTTACCTGATAATCCAACACTATGTAGAGAGGGAGCGCGAGTTTAAATAGCAGCTTGATCAATCCGATCCTTGTTTGAGGCGAAGCAAAAGGAATATTGGATATTGGGTTGATTTCCGCATATAGAAGAGAGAAAAGCAGACATAGTACGATAAAGAAAATAAATCCGATAGCACCGATAATCAAATGCAGCCAGTATAGACCCGTGTAGCATTCTATGTCTCCATGCACGTTGTCATCTTCCTTGCAGAAGAAAGTCGCGAAGAAGACCTGAGCGAAGGGGATCGTGAATATCGTGGGGAGCAGAGCCGCATAAAGACTGAAGAGTTTGATTGAGTATGTGAGGAATGTCGATGATTTCTTCTTGGTGCGGACTAATTGGCAGGTAATAACGATGATTCCCAAGAGGACAATGGCCTGAATCGCGAATATCAGGTAAAGCATTGCGAGAAAGAAGTTCGAATTGTTGTTATTAAGTAAATTGTCAAGCTAAGGAGTTGGAAAGTGGTTAATAGCGGCTATGAAGGTAGTGCTTTACTTGGAAGTATTGGATAACCGTTCTAACGTAGTCAATTGCGCTGGTGTTCCATAGGAAGGAGAGATTTGGATGAACTGAATACCATACCATTTGCACAGCTTCGACGAAGATGAGGAGGTTGTAAAGGAATGGCGTCGTGAGCTGAGACTCTAATAGCTCGTGCATGAGCGTGTAAATCTAAAGAGACGAGGGGTTAAATTCTCGAAGAAGAAATTTAATTACGTAGGTCTTCAATCGCGCTTCAAAGCGCTCCCACCAAGAATCAAAATTGACATCAATTTTGGATGTTTGCATTCAATCAGCTTTCTATGAGTAATTAGCAGTAGGTCCGAGTTTGCTAATGGGTTGCGTTAAACTGGCTGAGAGAAAGGAAATTTATACCAGTAGAATATAACAGTGAAATTTGACTTGGAATTAAAAATTATTTCTTTTGTGAGACCTGAAGAAGCTTTTAAATAGGGTTCTTTTCAAATTTGCCATGGAGTTAAGTATTAGGCTCGCAAAGCATTTCCAATGGTAGCGATCAGAGTCTAAACAAAAAAGATTTTGGGATTTTACTTGAATATCAGCTGAGCTTTGGGATGCTGAGGACGAAAAGGATTTGCCACTAATTTTCAAAGCTGGTTTCTTGATATTGCAGATAGAAATACAGGTAATTGAGATGAAGAGATCAGATTTCATATCAGTACAAACCTTTCAGTTCACACGAGAAAAAAAATTTTTTTGATGGTTTTAATGAAAGTGTAAATTTTTGTGATCAAAAAGTTTTTTTTTTTT
>ENA-UOUE01001584-UOUE01001584.1-compost-metagenome-genome-assembly--contig:-NODE-1584-length-13876-cov-13.668019_pt1 | contig 13876 bp, 6 predicted proteins | sample MGYA00238146_ERZ747223 | MGnify/ENA primary metagenome ERZ747223 (study PRJEB28781, sample SAMN06268865) | compost metagenome | isolation source: single cell | place: USA: California, Emeryville, Joint... | reverse complement strand
ATTACCTATCATTTTGAACGCTTTATTGCATTACCTCAGGAGCTGATAATGAACTTAAAATGGCGAAATTTGAGTTTCTATATGATTTATATATTCTTTTGGGGGTTTCTAAATGATAAATGAAACAAGCATCATCCTTCCACTCAACGAACAATAGGAAGGATTAGGCAAATTTTATGTCAATAATTGAACTCAAATTATAGTATTGCGATGTGTATTTCATCTCAATCTCTGCTGGCACTCCCTGAATTAGAATTTGATCGTCCGAAGCTACGCACATACTGTTATTACAGCTCACATTTCTAAAGCTTTGAATTTCCATCGCGCTTTTCAGTCTCATTTCCAAATTTCGAGAATCCGAATAATCGATCACCTTACGATTAAGCTCATCTTTTAATTGTATTTGGAAACTCAATGACTGCAAAGAGGTCGTTGCAGTAACGTTTTCTAGCGTCCATTTTTTCTCTTCATATGACAAAAACGCACCATTATCCACACTGTCGTTATACTCCAATGTAATATCGAATTCTGAAGGGTCCATTCCAATGTCCTGCTCTTCAAGTGTGATGGTCTCGTTATCCTTAAGCAGACTCTTCCATCCTGTCGAGTTAATGAAATACACGCCTGGTCCCCCATGGCTTGCAGTGTTATTCTCAAACAAGGAGTTCGTAATATTCACTCTTGTTGCTCTCAAGAACATAGCGCCTCCTCGTTTTGTAGCAGAATTATTAGCAAAATACGACATTTTGACTTCAAGCAATGGAGAATCGATATGATCGCTATTTTCGGTAGAATAAATCTTAACAACTGCTCCTTGCACTGCTCTTATGTTTTTGAATTCAGTTCCATCGATGTTAACGACTACAGGTCCTCTTGTGACGTCATTCAAGATATTGATTATTCCTCCAGAGGCGTCAGTCTCGATGTTATCAAATGTGCAGCTGCTCACCGAAATATGAATCAGCGGAGTTCTTGGCCAGGAAGCATCCCAATTCTCAGCATAGATGAGACCTCCAAGGGTAAAACCGTCAAATTCATCTTGCCACTTCAATCCGGTCTGTATGAGATCCATAAACTTACTCTTCACGAGCGTAAACTTGATTTTTTCTCCTATTGAACTCAGTTTCACAACAGGAGTCGCTATAGCAGCTGCTTTCATTTCAAAAGCCTCAAGATTCATGGAGCCACTGTCTGAATCGATGATATAAATTGAATTTGACTCATATTGATTTCCGAAGACCCGGAACTTCACTATGTCAAGTGTCAGGTTGGGACTGCTACGTATTGGCATAAACGTGAATTTGTTAATGCCTCCTATGAAAATCTGAGTTTTCATTATGGTTGCCGAGCCTGTACAATTATTTATTTGAATAAACTTGCCATTGGGAATGTTGTTCCTGAGAACAAGTGTATTGTCGGAAAGCTCAAAATCTTCAAGTATGAGATTCTGCAAATCCATTAGTGTCCAAGAAGATTGCATTGAGTAGGACTCAATGTTATTGCCTTTCATGTAGAAACTAAGTTTTCGAGGGGCTGCTGATGGGATGACAGAGAAAATGCTCGCTTTAGTCATTGCGTTAAATCTAAAGTGACTTTTAGAGATCGATAGAGAAAGTACTGCTGAGGGTTTTGCCCAATCGATACTGATGATGCCTCTTAAGAAGTCAGTCCCCTCGATAGTGTTATCAGAGAAAAAGGTGTTATTCAATGAGACGCTCTGGGACCGCAGGCAGAGTATACACCCTTTAGGTGGTGTTTCTGAAGTCAACAGACTCATGTTACTCAGAATAACTTCTTTCGAGTCTATTTTAAACAAGCCGCTTCCAACATCACAGGTGTAGGGGTTGTTGTAAGATGCGGCTTGATTTGTTACATATTGCTCGAAAAATTGTATTCTGGAGTTCAAAAACGAAAAACTTTTGGAGTTAGCCGCTCGCAGAAAGATGTTTTGATGATTATTTCTGTGAATCAATACAGAGTCAAATTGAATTTGGCTTACATTAGACGTGGAGATGACATAAAGTCCTTCTGCGTCCATTGCCACCTCGAAGTTTTCATCGAAGCAGGAGTTGATCACGCTAAATCGACTCGTATTTAAAATGTTCATTGTTGAAATGCCATTTATTGCGCCTCGGATGAAGAGTGAATGCAATGTCAAAGAAGCCAGTGAAGAAAATGTGATATTGCTATGGGCAGCGAAATGAATTCGTGGAAGTTCTTTGCAAACTTCGAAGTTGAGATCAGTTGGGTTTGTGGTTTTTGTTTCAATCTTTAGAGACAAGTTTTCCAGATTCGAGATGTCGATGGCAGGAAAAATATAAGAGCTATCAGTCTTTGAGAGAACGATTTTGAAAGAATTTGACTCTCGCTGATCGTACGTGGTAGCTAAATGTTCTAAAGCGCTTTCGAGAGTTGAATAGGGTGAGTTTTTTGTGCCATCGCCTCGAGATTTGAAGCTGTTATCCACAAAGATGGTTTGAGATCGAGTCCGACTCTGGTGAGAAGCCGCTAACACGGAGAGTGCTATGCACCCCAAAATCACAAAAGATTTTATCAGCATTCCGCAGAAAGATGATTACTTGGCTGGATTCTTGAAAGATTTTCTATCAATAATTTTACTAAAAGTAAAGTGATAACTGAGAAATAATATTGAGCAGTTAAATCTAATGAATCAGATGCACAGATTCACTTAATCAATGATAGCAGTGAGAAATAACAAAATCTCTCAGGGAAGACTTTACATATTCAACTTGTGAGTTCGCTGGATATTACTTTATACTCAAGTGAATGGTGGGGTAAATGTTAAATTATTCATAATTTTAACAACAAAAGGATCAATGAGGCTCAATTTAGAGGAGGAATCAAAGTACAATGATTCAGCATCATATTATGGCACTTGTAAAGGAAAAAAATAAAATAAAATCGAGAAACCTTTGACAATAAATACAAAATAATGTCTTCAACCCTTTTCGCTGGTGGGCGAAGGTCTTCTCTGTGTTAATAAGGAAAAACTCATATCCACGGTCATAATATATAACTGGGTTCGGAGTCAACAAGTAATTTGCTAATTGTTAGTTTTGAAATTTGAATTAAATCTCTGAAGTCGAAACTTGCGATGAGCTTGAGCCGATTGTTTATTCGCATTTTAAATCGGGTCTTAATCAATTCTGTATATAAAACCCTTCAATTTAGTCTTTGAAAAGGCCTCATACAGCCTCAAATTACTCTACTTATCCAATGAGATATACTTCTTTGGTTCTCTTGCTGTTAGTAGTCGGCACCCTTGGTGCAAACTATGACTACTACGTGCTCGCGACACAATGGGCGGGAACTATCTGTAAAGAACAAAAATGCTCATCTACAGGCAGCATTAACACATCCTTTTTCAACATCCATGGCCTTTGGCCATCTCAAAACAGCAACGCGCTGAACCCAGCAAACTGCCCAAGCGTTTCCTTCACAAGCAGCTACTTCACATCAACTACCTCGAGTACATTAAAATCATATTGGTCCGGCCTCTACAGCTCGACAGATTCTTTCCATGATCATGAATGGACAAAGCACGGATCTTGCTGGAATAATGACGTCAAGAAAACCAACCCTGTCGATGACTACTTCAATAAGGTCGTGACCCTCGCAAAAAAATATAACGCCTATGATATCCTGTCTAAATCCAACATCAAGCCTGGGAAGAGCTATTCTATTGATAGCATTAAGAACGCCCTTTCTTCTTCTTACAAATCAGGAAATTTCTTGGTTGTTTGCAGTTCCAAAAACCGTATCCAAGAAATTCGCCTTTGCCTTGACAAAAATTACAATCCTCGTAATTGTCCAACTTCTGGTAGCCAAGGCTGCTCTGGCAATGTTGAGTTTCCATCTCTCTAAGAAAATTGCAATTCAAAGAAATTCAGAATACTGATGGCCTAGATTTGTTTATCCAAGTTATATATAACAATCTTCACAGCTTCCGAGTTATACATTAATGAACAATAAAACATAAACCATTCAACCAATTCCTGTTTTCAATATATTGGAAAGAAAGCCGTAGTGTAGAGTCTCAAATCAGTTAACAGTTAGCACAAATAAGAGCAGCTATTTAATCATAAGAGAAAATGCTAATTTTCTTTTGCTGGATCCTTTCAATGTGAATATAAAATGGAGGGATTGATAACCACGATGACAATAAGCCAGCAATAAGGAATGAACAAAAATAAAAGAAATGATAACAGATACAAATATATGTATGATGCTCATTACTCTAGCTCTTTTTCTTCGAAAAAAAATATAACAGTTACCTTTGTCTTACTCTTGGTCTTTCAATCAATCTATTCTCTTTTACTTTGGAAGCGAGGATTTCTCATTTTTTTCTTGTGGGAAAATGAAATCAAAACAAATATTAGAGGGAGTAATGTTTACTGAAAACGCGAGCAGCATTAAAGCTTTCAAAAATTAAGAGTCCTTGAATGGTCAGCAGCACAACGTTGCAGAGGTTAAGACTGAATACGGTCATAATGGCTACTGTAATCTCCAGCACGATCATAGACCAGAAGAAGATTTTTGTCAGGACTACACTCCTTCTGTAGTACCCGATCATTCCTATAAACGGCAAAATCGCAGCAGAAGGCCAAAAAACGACGTATGTCCATTTCCAAACTGTTGAAAGTGTGGAAAGATCTGTGAACAAAGCAAAACCTGCTAAGCCCATAAGCACCTATTAATACCATGAAATCAATGATTGGGTGAAGGTTATAGCTTACCACACAAAGCCAGAGACCTATTATATACATTCGAAATCTGACATTGATTATTTCGTCGTGATTATCTGAAGGAGTCTCTCGAAGTGGAGCCAAAGCTAGGGAAAAAAGCATTACGGTGAGGATTGGACTGTGAAATATGAATACTCGCATCTAATTGAGCGGCGCTGGCTTTAGCGTCATTGTGAAAAGTGTGGTACTCGGTTTCCATTTTGAATCTTTTTTTTTTTTAATAAATTATGTTTCTCATTCGTTTTTATTTGATAGAGCTATTCGAAAAAAACGGGAAGCAGACTTGCTCAAAATTATTGGACAAATTTCAAGTTCTGTGAACAATGCTTTTTCGGGAATGATTCTGGAACATTCAATACCATGCTTTCTTTAAGCCTTTAAAGGCTCGTTAAACCAGACGTCGACACTCAAAATCAGTAATTATCTTCTTAAATAAAGAAACAGAATAAGGAAAATTGAATATCTGCAAATATACCTTTGTTATATTGCAAGGGCTATGAAATGAGATTGTATACAGAAGAAAATATGTCTAATTAACTGCATTATAACAACTATAAATTATCCATTAGATGATATATGCTGGTAAATTAAGCTGGTATTTTTTTGCAAAATTGTTAATCTACAGATTTCATTTGTTTGGCCCCGATACAGCTTTCATAGATATAATACTCCGTTGCCATTCCTTGACTTAACCTTTCTATATGGCTAGGTTTTTGACTCTGTTCTTCTTTGACAAAAATTCATTAAAAACGGAAAGTAAACTAGTCAGCTTAATTAATTGAAGTAATAAAGAAATTAGCAACAATTAAGGTTAAGTATTGCCTATGGGTTTGAAAAAAGAAGACGGATTTGTCATTCTTGACTGCATTTAAAATGAGCAGCAAACCGCACATTTCTTTATAATCAAGATGATAATTAAACAGATTAATTTTTTTGAAGCAAGATGGAAGTTACTATGTTTCAATAATTATTGCTGCTCAGATTCTCTCTTTATATAGAAAGTCTTTTAATAAAAATTCCGTGCTTTTAACTCGAAAATTCATATTCTACTCTCTCAGTCTCACCGGTTTTTCATAAAATAATTTGAAGTGAAAGCATTAACCATAAATATTTAAAAAATAAAAAGCAAGCATACAGTGTAGCATCTTCTAAAGCATGATATTTTCTATTCTTGGATATAGTGCACCAAAGCAGATTTATATCACAATAAAAACTTAGAAATAACCTTTATGTGGCTTTAATGCCTCCGAGTCGAATCCAATCGCCTCATAATGCCTTGTAGTATTGTTGATTGTAATGAGCCACACATGATTGATCGGCTTCAATGCTTCCATTGCACCAGTCGAATTTGACAACGGAGCACTATTTGGCTCAACACCCCAGCATCCGTCTCCAAAATACATGAAGCCTTCCCCTTGCACCGCATTTTTTGGTCCTCCCATTATTTTCGACCGCTTCAACGTGTGAATATGATTCTCGAAAACCGCATCAAATTTCAATTTGGTAAAAGTTGGCTCCCAATGGGTTAACCCATCCTTTTCATAGTCATTGGGGTCGTAATACCTCGAAGGCTTTATTGGAACATGATACTGCGCCAATTTATGATAACTTGGATAAGATCTTGAAACATTTTGCATATACTCCGCTTGGTATGCATTTGCAGGCTGGAGATACCCACTGTCAAGGGTAAACACGAGGTTGTTCCCAAAGGCATGATGAAAGATGGGACGTCTTTCAGGAACTTTTGGGATAAGCTTGTTTTTGTTCTCATCGAATTTGTAATGTTGTGGGAAAAACGTAAAATAGTGAGAGGTTTGCTCGTCGATGTGGAGTTTGCGTCCAGAGTAATGATTGAGGCCAATATCATGATTTCCCATCGCAAACACCATTGGAATAATATGTCCCATTTTTTCAAAGAGACTTTCAAACATGAACAATAAAGAGTCATAGCTATAGTAACATCCAGCTAAGTTATTATCATATGTGATATCTCCGCCCAAGAAGAGCGCGTGTGGTTTGTGATCAGCAATAAGATCGTTCATCCGGCGTGTTTGCTCATTCGGACCGATATCACCGCCAAAAATTAGTTTTATCTCCCCATCTTGAGGTCCTGGTGGAGTCAAATAGTTCCTTTCTGCCTGGATTTTATCACCATAGAAAATTAGAAGCTTGTACAAGGTATTAGACTTTAGCTCATCCAGTAGCACCGTGTGAACCATACGATTGGCTTTCCCTTCTATATAATCATAGCGGTAAATAGAAGAGTTTTTCTCCAGGTTTGTTTGGTTTTTGTTATTCAGATAGTTTTCTATAGTGTCATATTTCACTGTTAATTCTGAAACGTCCAGAGAAGTGTGAATGTTCAAGAAAACTGCGTTAGAAGCGTCTTCAGGCGCAGTAGCAAATATATGACAAGGAGGGCCAGGAGGACAAATATCTGCAAATTGGAAATACCGAGTGAATCTGGTGTTCAAACTGATTAGCGGACCGAGGTGGACTCCAAGGGAGTCATTAAATATAGCGACGCAGGTATTCTCAAAAAAGAAGTTAACGAACAGCGAAAGCAGCAGAGCCAATACAGCTTTGATTGAGACTGAGCGCCGTCTGTTTAGAAACACAAGTTTGCAACACTGAAGTATTTTTGAAAAGCAGCTTGCATTTGAAATTCGCTTTCCTTTTGCCTCTTCGACTCTTTCAGAGACGATAATTCTGTAAAATAAGACCAAGAACATGAATGCCACGGAAGTTGAATAGGAAATCAACCGCATGGAAAAAATCTGTGAAGGAGACGCCGCGATGCCTATCCAGCCGATCCAAAGCAGGATTTCGGGCATTAAAGAGCCCAGATTGACACCATTTGCTGGCTTGGAACTTGAATATGATGAAGATTTTTTTGGAATATAGGTTTCGAGTGGCATTGGCCCTTTAATCGCGAAATTTGATGGATCTTGTTCATTGGGCATCTCAATATGAACCGGGATGGAAGCTTCTTCAGGATCCAAGTCGAAATATTGCGTGACTTTCTTGGTTTTGTAATAATTGCAGAGTTTCCATATGCCTGCTAGGAGAAAGAAGAAGGCTGAAAGGCCCAATGCCATTAAAGTTTGGTACAGAGCAAAATATTCGGCATAGGTAAGGTAGTCGCCTCTTAGAATTGGAGTGAATTCAAACATAACCTATCACACTGTATTGAATTAAGCAGAAGTGCTTTTGTTCAGCCAATGAGGAAATTCCTGCTGAGGAGATTTTGAATTAACGAATTGATTTTATCTCAGTGCAAAAATCAATATTAGGCTTTGAGCTGGCCTTATTATGATTATTAGATATCTCTTCTTCAACATCATTAAATTCTCAACCTTTATTACTCAAACATTGAACCAGCGGGTTGCTAACGCTCAGATAACACGAAAGTGACCTCCTTATAATGACATAAAATATTGATGGATTCTTGACTCATCAATTTACATATATACATATGTTAGGTTCCTCTTTCACATCAAGTTGAAAAGCGTTGTGGGCAATTGTGATTTAAGATCAAGCAAATATGTGAGGAAAAAACACACTTCAATATAATTCTCAGAAGAAGTTCCTTTTTTAAGTAAATTCGTGCGCGGACCAAGATTTTACTCGGTGCTTGTGAGTAAGAGTCTCTGGAAGCTAATTGGTCTTAAATTTGAAAGTTAATGAAAATTTCAGATAGGTGTAAAAGTATCTGAGCTGTTATCGTCTCCACATTCGTTTTTATTTTGGAATCAAAATATTTAATCGTTTATCGTTTTTTATTTCTTTGTAAACATTTAACTCCATTAAAACCCTTTAAAATTTGAAAGCCAACATTTATGAGTGCCCTGCAATAGGGAAGAATTTTGTGTTCTCAGTCACAATACAAGATCAGAAGATGGGTCAAATGTCTTATTATTACTTCATTCAAATTGCTATGTCAAGCTTTGGTGGAATTTTAATTTATCGCATAGGCTTGATGGTTACCTATACTAATTCCCTCACACTCGTCGAATTTTGGATTAAAGTCAAAAGCGAACCAAATTAATAAAAAAACGTCAAAAAGCTTTAGCGTTAAAGCTTGATCCTAGGTGTTTGAAGAAAAAAACGCCTCTGAAAGGAATAAAATGATAAAAGAAAAACTTAAATAAAAACGGTCAAATCGGCCGACTCTCACAGTGTATTATCAAACACAAAATCTTTCCGTATCTGTCATTTCCTAGACTAACTTCATCAGTGGAGATGCAGAACATCTCAAATTGAGCTCCATAATGTAAAAAAATTTCCACATTAATCTCTTTAAGTCGGTAATTTTTTTCAATTCGCAATTCCTGACTTAAATTCAGAGTTGAGATTTCCCTAAAATATGATCAACGATCTTCCTAGGTTTCTATTGTCTTACTTTATGCCCAGAAAGGGGGTAGATAACGCTTAGTTAACCATTCCGTAACGAACTAATTTGGAGTTTGTAAGTTTTTTATCCAAATAAACAAATGAAACGGTTGATTAAAGCGTTTTTGTAAATTTGCAGATAGATAAACCTTGCTTCAATCTCTTAATAATTCAATTCAAAAGCACCAAAAAAATCTACTTCGCCACTCAACAGATGCAAAGATTGAATGTAACCCCATCAGCTTCGATCCAAATGCAAACTCAAATCTCAAACTTGATGGTGATTCAAAATCTGCAAGAGTACCTCAAATACCTGATCTTAACAACCTCTGTTGAACCAGCCACCAATCCTCCAGTCTGCTTCGGACTCTGTTCAGCTGAACAGCCAGTGCAGCAGCACCATGAAGCTGCTGCGGTAATGGAAGAGGAGAAACATACCTCAGAAGAACCCGAGGAGGACTCCGCTGACTTATCTGCTGACGAAGAGGCTGAAATCAAGAGGAAAAAGTCTCAAAAGCTTTTCAGTTTGATGCAGAAAAAGCTTAAAGCGCCAGCTGAACAAATCAAAGGCTGCCAAAATAAGACTCCATTACTCTGCCACGAAAAGATTTGCATGATGGCAAACTCGAAGAAAGTCTCGAAAGATCGAAAGATTGTCTGTGGTCACCCTGACAGAGAGCACTATGCGAAAGGTCTGTGTGGAAGCTGCTATTTGAGACACGGCAGAACCAAGAAGCCATGGAACTGTCCTCATGAAAAGCTCTACGCTCTTGGTCTCTGTCAAAAATGTTATGCTAACAAATATAATAAGGTAAAATAGTCATTAGTTCTCCTGAAGACTAATCATTCTTCTCATTAGAAAAAGAAAGTTAATGATGTTCCTCCAACCAAGCATACCTGCACTAAGTTATTAGTTGCATTACAAGGGTCAAATACTCTGCTAAACACTGCTTTTGGTGGCTGTAATAAGATAGTTCCAGAGCAGAAGAGAACTCCATGCGATGCAGGAGTAGTGGTGAAGATGGAGAATAACTAAACGTGGAAAGGCGAGACGAGTTGAGGTGAGCGTTTTCCTTCAAGGTTAACTGGTATTATTCACAGACCATTATTGGTTGAGCCGGTGACTTTGAGGATGGAGAACAAGAAGTTGATTTGCATAAATTTTTCCAGATGTTTTTTTTTTGTTGCATTGAGTGTATTTATAAAATCTCTTTGCTGTAGTTGTGTAGGGAGCACTAACGCAGAGTCATTTACAATTTTATGAGTCCACGTTGCTTTTGAAGTGGTGGTTATCTTCTTCTTAGGAAATAACTTATCAAATAAAATAATGATTTCAAACACTGTAGTGAGAAGTTTAAAATAACTTAAATTATTGCTGTAGTCTTAGCATAAGGATTTTTCCATGATAAAAGAAAGATGATAATCAAAAATGAGTTTCTCCCAGAAGTTTAGATGAGATCGAATGGAAGCGAGAAAGGAGCAATCACAATAGGTAGTAATTGGATAATGCGAAATTTGAAAGGTTCAAATTGAGTTTCAAAAACAATTGTTTTCGGACTTAAATTATTATTTTCAATCTTGTTGAGCTAGTTCAATACTAATGCTCATATTGATTGAATTACAATGAGCTATCAAAAAGCAAGCAAACAATCAATTTTTGCCCTTTGGTTTACTTATTTCTAATTTTTCATTATATATTTGAAAGCATTAAAAGTGACTTGCCAAGTAATACTTTAGAGAGAAGTAGAAATATATTCTTTGCTATCTATTCGAACGAAATACCTTCACAATCTCTGAGGATACAAACAAATATTGCTGAAGAATATTAATAACTGAACATCTTTATTTACTGTAATCCTAAAGAGTGCAGAATCATCCGACTCAAATTCTGTCTACATCCATTTATCAAATTTGAGAGACAACCTATGTTATAGGTTATTAGCTTCAAACTCTCATGAATCTGACTATATTAATTATATTAAACTTAATCTCATAGTAAATTTTTAGGTAAGGAAACATTGTCCGCTGCAAGGATTTCATATAAAACAATATTTACACAGCAAGAACATCCACTTCGTTGAATTTAGATCAGGTTTCTCAATTTATTACTTGCTTCTCATCAAATCATAAAATCGTTGAATAAGACATTTTTATTTTTTCATAACTTCTCCTCCTTCTCTCTCTTCAATATATTGATTTTGATCATCAACTAGCTCATCCTGATCATCTCTCCTCACTAAGACCCAATTTACGATCTTAAATATTTTCAATCAATGATATTACCATGCAATTTTAGTCTGTAACTGCCTCTTCAGTTATAAATACCAGAAATCTAAGAAAGTATCTTGTTAACTTAACAGTCAATTAAATAAAGCTTAGTCGAAACCATAATCACCAAATCCACATTTTAAACTCTTATTTCACGAAAAGCAAATGTATGCTCATCAGTTCAGGCTAAGAAAGAATGTCCTTGAATAATTGTTCTTGAGTTCGAATTTATGAAAATTTTTTCGCGGGTTTTTTAGACACACAATTCATTCAGTCTGTGTATATATATATCTTGTCTGCAATTATAATTTATTTAGATTGCGATATAAAAAATACCGGGAATTTTTAATAAATGTGCGAAGAACTGAAGGAACTGAAGAAAGAGTTCTCCGAGATCTGGTCTCGTGATGGACTCGCTTCATTTTCAAATGCAAGTAACTTTGGTCTTGAAGATATTAAACCTACACTCGACTTCAAATACCATCCACCTGCTTATAATCAAGAACTTGTCAAATACGACTCTGCTAGGGGTTCAGGCAAGCGGATTCCTAAATATGAGATGAGGAATATCTTCAGCGATGCCATGATATCATACAACTCTAACCACGACGACAATCCTGAGCAGATTGGAGTTGAGAATGACCTTTTTGGCATGAGCGACCATAGCGGTTCGAAAAACCTCAGTGCAAACCAAAGCAGCACTGCGGTTCCAATCCGCAGTCATGAGCAATCCATTAAGGACGAGTCATCAGACCTCCTCGGCCGTTCTTTTCATCACGATCGCATGATTGACTTCATGGATCACAACAGCCGCAGCCCATACCTTGATAATTTCCATTTCGATGAGTATGAGGAAAATAGCTTGAGTCAGATGTGGGGAGAGAGCACCTCTGCGCTACCGAGACACGATGAGTTCCCTCATTCATTTGATTTCGAACGATCGAATGCTCAGAGAGATGAAGCCCTATTCAACGGAGAGTTCATGAGGCCGCGAAATAGAGGTTTCAAACCTGTGAATGAAATGACCAAGTATCTGGAAAGTCCCGAGGTCACTTCAAACTCAAGAGACGACGAGGCTTCGAATTCGACTCTGAATAAAGACTCGAATAAGAGTGGCAAGTCCGCCTTTACGAGGGTTTCGGTGAAGAAAGAAGAAGGGCTTGGTGAGTCACCGTTTCATCAGGTCTCTATTGAAAAAAGTAAGATTCCAAAAGCGAAAATGATTTCGAGCTTCAACGATGATGAGGACGACAGGAAAAATGGGAAGAAGGAGACCAATGGGCTCAGAATTATCAGTCGAAGGGTTGTCGAGATCATCAATCAAAGAGGAGAAACGTCGTTTGTTGACGTGGCCGATATTTTGGTCGACGACATGAAGAGTCGAGCTCGCTTTGTGAAGAATACTTCCTTAGCGAAAGAAGAGAAGAATCTCAAGCGCAGAGTCTATGATGCGTTAAATGTGCTCATAGCTTCAAACGTTATAGAAAAAAACAAGAAACGAGTCATTCTAAAAGAAAGACAACACGGTATCGCTCAGCTGACGCGATATCACAACGAAAGCGCGCAAATTTTGGATAAGATAAAACAAGTCAAGGAAAGAAGAAAGCAAAAGTTAGAGAAATTGCAAGAGCTTATATCGAAGAATCTCGCTGTGAGAAATATAATAGAAAGAAACCGCAGAGCAGCCTTAAAATCAGCTTCTTCCTCCCAAAGCAGTAGCCAGACTCTAGCCGAGGAGCCTTCGGGTGCTTCAAAGAAGACGCAAACCAGTCAATCCAAGCATTCAAAGTTAAAATCAGAAGAAAGCGCTTTCGTGCCAAGTCAAAGCGAGCGCCTTTCATTCCCGTTGCTCGTTTTGAATTTGACTAAAGATGCTGAGGCTAATTTAAAATCGCCTGAAAGTGTTCAATTCGTCCCGTCGGAAGATCGCAGTGAGCTATTGATCACTTCAAATAGATGCTTTCAAGTGCTTGGAGATATTGATATCTTGCTCAAGATGAACATGCAGAAAGCATCGAAAGATTTCTTCTTAAAGCATTTTAAGAAGGAGCTACTTAATTATCTTCCCAAGAACTATTTCAGACAATCCGTCTAAGTGAGAAATTATATATATATGAACTTGACACTAAGACATTTTAACCAATGAGAGCTCACTCTGGGAAGAGATTGAATTTTCCTTTTTTCTCCCTCCCCACTTATTAAGAATGTATTTCTTTATATGAACATTTTTGATTCTATAATGTTTTACTTGAAGAATCAGCATAATTTCAAAGTAAATGAAAGTAAAGAATAAACTTATCTATCTTCTCTTAATTCTGGAATTTTAATTTCAGCGCTGAGCCCATTAGTCAAGCCTCAAAGGAGGCATTATATATATATTTATAAGATCTGATGCTTCTCTTAAGCACTGCATTTTAATAAAATTTTACAGATTCCCGCAATTGTTGAAA
>ENA-UOUE01001583-UOUE01001583.1-compost-metagenome-genome-assembly--contig:-NODE-1583-length-13877-cov-7.099783_pt1 | contig 13877 bp, 6 predicted proteins | sample MGYA00238146_ERZ747223 | MGnify/ENA primary metagenome ERZ747223 (study PRJEB28781, sample SAMN06268865) | compost metagenome | isolation source: single cell | place: USA: California, Emeryville, Joint... | reverse complement strand
AAATTGTTGGCATAATAGTTGGAGGCGATTTGAGCACGGGATCCAACGAAGAGGAGAGCAGCCAAGGCAGCTTTGAAAGCTTTCAACATTTTGTTTGATATAAGTTTTGTAAGGTTGGTTGTGTTTTTTGTTTTTGTTATTTGTTGTATTATTGGCAATGTCTGGGGCTTAAATAGGCAAGGCTTGCATTTTCTATGTTCTTTGAAACAGTTCTACAACGTAAGTTTCGATTTGCAAAATCAGTACAGAAATGTTTGGATTTTTCTCATGTACTTTGGATACTAATAAACGGTTATCAAATTTCAAATTCTTTCTTTATAGGAGTTATGAAATATTCCAAGAACATTGAAAAATTTTCTCTTATCGTAATAATAACAGTAGCCGTAAAGTACCACTTACGTTCTTTCTTGGTTAACTTTTGAAAGAAGTTTAGTCTAATTCAAAAATACAGAAAAAAGGCTTCTAATTTATATTCACTCCAAAGATCAAGATAGCCAAAGCTAAAATTGACTATCCTCGCTGAAGGGACGAATTAGGATACATGTGATAGTTATTTTTTCTCTTGATAATTGTCCTGTGCACAAAATTAAATATATTTTAAATGGTATCAAGCTCTTTTTCGACAATCTATCTCTCGATAGAATTGCCAGTTCGGCTTCGAAAAGGAGATCGCGTAACTTTCTGGCACCTTGGGTATCTTAAGCATACTTTTTTTTTGATCGTACTGTGATTAGATTTCTGGAGTTAGGATGATTTCGTAAAGTTTCTCAGAAATTTTTTTCCTTTCGATTACGAAGGCTTCTGTCATTGACAAAATGAGGACTTCCATCACTATTGGAATTTTTTTTGGAAGTTCATTCAATGAAAGAGCTTCAACTTCTTAAAGCTGATTAAAATATTCTTTAATCTGGAAATTTAATTCGTTTCATTCGTATAACATTTTATTCAGCATGCTATTTTGCCTTAAATGAGTATACGATTTCGTTATCAGCATTGATTCTATTGGCATCGCTTTTGAAAGAGCACGAGAGGTCTCCTCATATTGTAATACAAATATCTTTCATTCACATTGAATTAAAGGAATCGAAAGATTCTATCCATATTGATTTCTTTCTGTATTAAATTTTCTTTTTTGTCCAAATTCCTCATTCTAAATCACTAAAAGGAAAATCTTGGATCCAAACAATGTGGAGCCGAAATTCTGTCATTACAAAACTCAGCAAGATTTCAAAGCAAATTGGATTAATGATCGAAGGATGGCTTTTGAATGAAACTAAGGAGAGGAAATAGTCTGTGATTAGAGAAAGGCATTCTTTTTGATTGTGAGTGATTTTAAAAAGAAATATTAGCGGTTATGCAGTCTAAATAGTAGGAGCATATCTATGATGAATCTAAGACATATACTATTTGCTACAACACAACATTTATCTGATTGGTTACATTATGATTATTATTTTCTTACAAATATGAACTGCAGAGAGTTCCTTGTTTATTAAGTCTGTGTTAGAAATTATTCAATATCGTTTAATGGTGCTTGGCAATAATAGGGATGCCACCAATTCCACCAAGACCACCAAGACCGCCAAGGCCGCCGACTGGAAGAGCGACTCCACCACCGATTCCTCCGAGTCCACCAACACCAAGGCCACCAATGCCACCAATTGCACCAATTCCGCCGAGGCCACCAACTGGAAGAGCCACACCACCACCGATGCCACCGATGCCACCGACTGCACCAATTCCACCTACACCAAGACCAAGGCCGTAGTCAAGACCAACACCGACTCCTCCGAGTCCGAGACCACCGCCATATGGAATACCACCATAAGGATATCCGTATCCGTATCCGAGTCCAAGTGGAGCAGCGTATTGCTGAGAAGCAATGGTGTTTCCACTTGACATCTGTGCAGCAGCAGCGTTCAGATAATTGTTTTCATAGTAATTTGAAGCACCAACTGGACCACCCCAAAGACCTAATCCACCCAAAGCTTGTTGAGAAGCAATGGTGTTTCCTTGGGAGAGTTGAGCAGCAGCAGCGTTATTGAAATTGTTGGCATAATAGTTGGAGGCGATTTGAGCACGAGATCCAACGAAGAGGAGAGCAGCCAAGGCAGCTTTGAATGCTTTCAACATTTTGTTTGATATAAGATACTGTTAAGTTGGTTGTGTTTTTGTTTGTATTGTTTGATAGATTATGGGCAATATATGAAGCTTAAATAGACAAAGATTTACATGTTCTCCTTCTTTTCAGATTATTCGGCAACGTGATTTTTTAATTTAGAATATTTAAGATTTTTCTTATAAATAAGATCTCCCTCAATAAACGATCACCAGATTTGAAATTGTTCCATTTAGCGGTTTTCAATTATTTTCAGTAAGAAAGGGAATTTTCGGCTACCGTTTGCTCATAGAGAACGCAGGGAGTATCCGAACAACAATATTCCTGTCTTTGTGCATTTTCTTCCAAAGCTGAATTTAAATCAAAAAATATGAATTAGAATGCCTGCTCTTTACGTTCATTCATAAGTTCAATATCTTCTAGATGAATTCTATGTTCTTCATTCTATTAGCAGTATCCTTTACCATCATACGAAACGTATTTGAATTTGCTCACATATAGATTGTTTTCATGTTCCGTAACTTTTATTACCATTTCAAATTAGTCAATAAAAGCTCGAAAATGTCGGCAATTTTAGAGGTACTAAGAAGTTCACTAAATCTGCTTCGTCTATCAAATAATCTTCGTTGTTGTTGAGAGGAAGGCTATTTTTTCAATAAAATTTATGTATTCCGGCTTTATTAGAATGTATAGCCAGTGGATTTGACAAAGATATTTATCTATTTCCTTTCATTTTTCTGTTTCCAATCATCATAATGTGCAAATATTTAGCTTCTCAGAGATATCATTTACCGTCATTGACAAAATGCGAAGCGTGTGCCGAATTTTATTCGAGGTTCATTTTACCTTTGGTCTCCATATTTTAGTATAATCAGATTATTCGTCTTTCAATGAAAATTTTACATATAGTAATTTAGAGAGATACGCGTGGTTTCTATCTAAATAGTATGCTTATTGAGAAATTTTGAATTGGTCTCTGCGTTCGTGAAACTGACCAAAGAATAAGATGGATTGTGTTTTTCGGTTACTGCTACTGGTGTCTGTTGTGTTAACGGTATCTGAATTTCCCTCTTTTACTGGAATATTTTATAACTCCTAGCAGAAATAATTTGAGATTCGATAACCGTTTATTAGTGTCTTAATTAGAAATGAAGGAGAATATTCTCAATATTTCCAGTACAAAGTACACAAAAATAAAAATCAACGTTGCCGAATAATCTGAAAAGAAGGAGAACATGCAAATCTTTGTCTATTTAAGCTTCAGACATTGTCAATAATCCAATAAACAATACAAACAAAAAACATAAACTTTAATAATTTATCATATCAAACAAAATGTTGAAAGCCTTCAAAGCTGCCTTGGCTGCTCTCCTCTTCGTTGGATCCCGTGCTCAAATCGCCTCCAACTATTATGCCAACAATTTCAATAACGCTGCTGCTGCTCAACTCTCTCAAGGAAACACCATTGCTTCTCAACAAGCTTTGGGTGGATTAGGTCTTTGGGGTGGTCCAGTGGGTGCTTCAAACTACTATGAAAACAATTATCTGAACGCTGCTGCTGCACAGATGTCAAGTGGAAACACCATTGCTTCTCAGCAATTCGCTGCACCACTTGGACTCGGCGGATGGGGTGGATATCCTATTCCATATGGTGGGCTGGGACTCGGAGGCATCGGTGGGTGTGCTCTTCCCGTTGGCGGCCTTGGTGGACTTGGTGGAATCGGAGGTGGACTTGGATGCTTCCCGACTACTCTTCCTGCTACAACTCCTCTCCCTGTGAATGCATTCCCTGCTACCACTCTTCCTGCAGTGATTGCAAAGAGCCACTAGACGAACCTTGAATCAATTATTACCTATAGTTCAAGTTTGTAAGAAAATAATAATACTAATATTATGTTGTATAAGTGTGTGTAATAAATTGCATAGCCACTAATTTTCATATTCAACAACATCACACATCCCAAAAGAATGTCTTTAAATAATTAATCCATGAGACTATCTATTAATCTCCCATTATTCGGAATTTAGCTGGATTTTGTGAAATTAATTGGTCTGGTATTCACAGCTGTGAAAAATACTATCTCTTTTCATTAGGCCCAAAGAGGAGGTCCTTCAATTTCTTTGTTGCCATTTCTGTTCAGTAAATAAAATTGCCTGTAATTTCGATATTTCCAGTATGCGATTACATCTCAAGCAATTGTTTCTATATCAAAATTCCTTAAAAGTTTTACACTTAAAGCTGAAAGATTCTTGCTGCTGTGTTATATTAATAAAATGTAGAATGAGAAGTAGAGTCTATGATAGAAAACAAAAAGCAAAGATTTATAATGCATTGGAACAATAGAATCATTTTTCCGAATCACTACTGAACATCATTTCTTTACTGATTTTTGTGATGCGTGAGTACTGTGTAGCGACTCAATAATATCGGAAGCCATCTGATTTTGGTGATGCTTGAGTGTAAAAGACGATGATAAAAGTCACGCAAACTCAAGCAAATAACAATAATAAAATCACCAAAAATATTGCAAAAATGGAGAGCACAAAATGCAAATGCTGCGGAGATAAATGCACTTGCAATCCTTGCAAATGCGACGAGGGAGGTTGTTGCGACCATAAAAGCTGCGCCAAGGACTGCGCATGCAACAAATCTACCGTAGAGAAAGGCTGTCCTTGCGTCGACTGCAAGTGTCCTGATTGCAAATGCGGTACAAAGACCACAACTGCGAGTACGTAAAACAGCCAAGTACCAGGAAAACTTAATTATTGCTCGATTTATGTCAACGGGAAATGTCTATGCTGTATGTTGTTGATGTTAGGGAAGTGTATACATGAACCTTAATTTTAAGAATATTACGAGAAATAAGATTTGTTGAGAAAAATTAAATTCTATTATTATTGTATAGATGATGAATGGATGACTAAGTATTGAAGTATAGCGTCTTTGCAGAGCATGAAGTGAATTAAAAATTGATTTTGTTCCTTAGAAATAGATCTACAAGACTTAGCTTCAACAACAAAGGAGAAATTTGCGAGAATGCATTGTCTTGGGAGGTTTCCTTTAGTTTTGAAAACGTTAGTCGTTATGCAACATTCACAGTGGCATATGTATTATTAAACTTATTAAACTCGAGCAACATTGGTATTGATTGGTTACACATTATTATGTCCATGCGAACATAGACTATAAGTATACTTTATTAATTATTACGGGTTAGTTAAGATTTAGTAATAGCGTTTTGCAATAACAGGGAAACCAAATACTGGGTATCCGCCCCATCCGAATCCTAGTGGAGCGGCGAATTGTGAAGCAGCAACAGTGTTTCCGGTTGCAAATTGAGCAGCAGCAGCGTTATTGAAAGAATTGGCGTAGAAGTCCGTTGCCGAGATTGGAGCACCCCAAAGACCCAAGCCACCTGATAACTGATTCAATGCTACTTGTTGTCCACTTGACATTTGTGCGGCAGCTGCGTTAGTAAAGCTATCTTGGAAGTAATTTGTAGCAAATTGAGCGCTGGCACAAACGAGAAGGAATCCGAATAAAGCTATCTTAAGAGAGTTCATCTGGTTTTTGATAGGTGATATTGTTAGATTGGTGATTTTCTTTGTTATTATTTGTTGTATCATTCACAATAGCTGAGGCTTAAATAACCGAGAAGCAACATTTTCTAATTTCCTTTGGATTTTTCTACAACGTGGAATTTGGCCTTTGTAAACATCCTTACCGGTAATATTTAGATTATTCTGATATACAGGACAAAATTAAATGAACAGTACAATTCAAATTATTCTTTGTAGGTGTTATTAAATTTTCCGGTTGTACAGCGAAAATTTCAAAGAACCGTTTACTCGGAATCTCCTGCAAAGCTGATTTTTTCTCTATTCTTCAGCTCACCATCCAAAGAAATAAGTTCGCCTTCCAAATCGAGAAGTTCACTTTCCATTTAACACCTTCAACAAAGGAACCTAATTCTATTTCACCTAACTAACCTATCACAACTTATTTTCATTTCTTATAGAATCTAAGAGATATAAGCTCAGCTAAGTTCACCTAAAAATCTGTTTCTTCAACTTAAAATGGCTCTTTTTTCCAATTTCGAAAACAGAAAAGCTGTTGAAAGATTAGAGGAATTATTCGGCTGTTTATAGTCTGAGCTTTCTGTTCTCCAGCAGCATTTTCAAGCACAAATTTCTTCACTATAGACTCGCGAAAGTGCTTACTTGCCGAAAAATTTTTTCTGTCCAACATTAATTCTGTGCATTTATTTTATTCATGGTGATTGTTTGAAAATGGAAATGTTTTATTAATCGGCTGCTTTTAGCTAAAAGTACGCTCATAGTAAGCTTATTTGAGAAGAAAGCTGCTGGCTCTGTATAGACGTAGAAGCCTGCTGAGTCTTTTACGGTTCAACTTTGAGACATATGATAGAAATGACATTTTTTTAGAAAAAAATATTTCATAACGGCTATTTGGAGTCGCCAAGATAATATTTGTTTGTTAGATCGGAATGCTGATTTGTTAAGCAGTCAACAGTATTGATCTTAATATCGCCTCAGAGTTGGATATATAGCTACTAATCAAAAAGTTTCCCATTTTGTATAGAATTTTGTTGCTTAGTCAGCAATTGTGCAAGTAAATTTTCTAGATCTGTTGAATTATCACCAGCATCCTGCTTGATTTGTTCTTTCTGGGTTGGAGAAGTCAGTTGTTGACCACTCGGTCCTGTTTGACTTGGTTCTGCTTGACTTTTCTTTTTATGTGTCATAAATTGCTTCGATAACAAATAATCACCACATCTGGCTCTGCGTTTAATTTCAATTCTTCAACCCATTTTGAAGAGCAAATGCACCTACAACTTTTTGTTAGTGTCTATCTCAACAGCCAATTTATTTGCATTTGATGTGAATTTATAGAATATTACGCAGACGTTATTGTGCGATACTTTTTTTGTCCAGCTGAATGAAAACAAGAAATAAGCGATGAAATGAGAAGTTTGTCATACGGGTATCCCAGATTTGTGCTTTTATCCTGCATCCGTTTTTCAAGGTTACAATTTTGGTGCCGAATTCAACGCCGATAGTTGGTGTTTCAGGACGACCACCACCTTTGATGTAGTTACGGGTATTTCATTTGAATTTGACGAGGTTCAATGACCTATATGCGAGCTGGGTTTTTCCAACACCGCCATCTCCCACGAGCACAACTAGCATTTTTGGTTAAGAATGATTGAGAGTTGATTACTTTGTAAGTGTTATCAAAACCCTTGTCATCATCAGCAGTGACATATTTACTTTCCATCAACAAAGAATCTCAAAAAAAAATATTTGGCTATTTTTAAAAATTTTATTTCTAACGCTGATTGACACGCCTAATATAATGAATTTTTCAGTGAAGTAGCAACGCAGAAGAAGAGTAGCCGAAGAGTAAGCTTCAAAAGCACTGCTAATTGTTCGGTCACATCCAAAGAAAGTTTAGTCGACAATAAATCAATGTAAGGATATCATGAATTATTTTCGAGCGAGGTGGTTTTATATCGTGTAAGGGTCCTTTGTTTGATTTCAACACCTCCCTTGTTGCTCGATTATACTGCTAACATATATTTTTTTAATCCGTTCTTCATAATCTTCACTTAATTTTGGTTCAAATTCCTTTCATACTCATCATTTTGTGTAGTCGTTAAGGGCAATGCTAAGAAACCGGAAGGTTCTTGGTTAGAAGCGCTTTCCAAGAAATCAAGTGATCTAATCAAGAATATCGCCCAAATAGCTAAATAAGTTGATTAATTCTAGAAAATTAAAAAAAAACTCCGCGACCGGGAATTGAACCCGGGTCATCTGCGTGACAGGCAGATATACTAACCACTATACTATCGCGGATTGCTGATACTCAATAATGAAACCGTGGCTAAATAACCAAGAATCGCGGAATTTCAGCGATAACTTGCCTGAATAGATGGTTCAATAACACACACACTTTCTATCTCTGCTTACTATGAAAGCAAAGTGACACAAATAAATTTAACCATTATCAAAGAATATTGACTTGGATTTTTTTTTTTTCTCGAAAGAATATTACGAAACCGCTAGTTGTTGGTTTTACACCAAATATTTTAATTGGATATCTCTTTTAAAACCTTGCCATATATCTTCTATCTTGCTTGTGTCTGTGTTGGAAAAATAGTTATTCGAAGGTCAACTGAGCACTTCCATAGTCAGGTATGACTCAAGCTTACTTCTTCTTGATCTGATTGTTTTACAACAACGATATCTGTTATTTAGAGGTCTATAAGTTGAAGTGATAGCGTTGAAGATTGCTATCAATTACAACCACATTATTCACGATCGAAGGAGAAAAGATTGGAGGTTATTAGATTATTATTATGAGATTATTAGACTGAATTGAGAGGGATAACTTATGCATCATTCTTCAGCAACAGCATGAAGTTTATCCTTAGAGATAAATCATTTCAATACATAAATTTTCTTAAACCTGTCAACAAATTAAGAAAGCTTTGAGCACATTTACACTCTCTTATAGTAGTATGGGAAGCCAAAGCCGCCCACGACTGGAGCAGCTACGCTTTGAAGAGCAACGACGTTTTGGTTATTGTATTGAGCAGCAGCAGCGTTAGTAAATGAATTGGCAGCGAAATTGGTAGAAGAGATTGGACTTGCACCCCAGAGTCCACCACCATAGAGACCAGCACCACCATAGAGACCAGCACCACCATAGAGACCAGCACCATAGAGGTCATATGGATAGTAACCACCACCATATAAACCACCCAAAGGAACTGCAGCAATTGGTAAAGCAGCGAAGTCTGAATAAGCAAGTTGGTTTGCAGTTTGGAATTGAGCAGCAGCTGCGTTAGTGGAGTCGGCCGCATAGAGGCTGGTTGCGTATTGTTTAGCAGTCGCAGTGGCGAAAAGGACTCCGAATAAGACAAGGATAAGCTTGTTCATTTGAATTGTACTTGGTGTTGTTTTTGGGTTGATTTGTGATTTTGTTTATTTGATTGATATACATTGGGCGATCGATGCTTAAATAGTAGTTTCTCAAATATTCCTTTTTCTTGTGATAGGAGTTGGAACTTTCTTCATTTTATTCTACAACGCATAAAGGATTAAATAATATTTTCGAATCGGAGTTACTAAAACTCCTTTGTATTTTTTCCTCTATTTTACCGTTTATTAGCTATATTATTCTAAAACCGTCAACTCATGCTTCACTCTCTTCCGATAAGAAACTTCATAAAAATGGTCAAGTATCTACGCGCAGTACAAGCGTTCGCTTCTATCTTGCTTGGTTAACTTCCTAAACTTCCAATAGAATTGGCAAGTTCCTTTCCAAGAGAATAGATGAGTTTTATATCATCAACGTTACGGGTTTTCTAGAGTACGAATCATAAATCGATTTACAAGGTTTTCGAACTTTCTTATAGGAGTGAGGAACGCCACGGAAAAAATGAAACGATGACTTGCCTCTACTATGGAGCGTGTTAGCACCGCGATATAACAACGTTTTTTCTCTTCAACAGCCTTCGATGTTCATTAGATTCAAAAAAAAATGCAAAAAGTTATTCGTAATCAGATAGAGTTGCTTAAGACTTGGATTCCATTAGGAGAGGCTTATCTCAGACTCATACCAAGCAATTAATCTACCTCTAACATCACTGAAAATGATTTCTTTCAAAAATACATCAGAAATGTCGATCTTGACGATTTTTCAACACAAAAATACTCAACGAAGGCCGCTCGAGAACTTAAAGAAGCCGCTAAACTACGAAAGTGATAACATTCAACGTGGTTTTGTCTATAGATATCCTTTCATAAGGAGAGATTTTGTGCAATATATTTTATTTTAAGTCTCTTGATATTCTCTGGAAAAAATAAATGTTCTAAGAATTTACGAACAACTGAAGTACCTTTTGCACAAGGAGTGATTGTTTTCTTCAATTTCCCATGAAATCGATTTGAAACTGCGAAATCAGACCGACTAGTTAATGTTTTGATGCCAAATAACTCCAAACTAATTATGGAGGTTTTTTTTCGAAATTTTGAATGAGCTTCCAAAAAAAAATAATTCACACTGCTATCAGATTCTAATTCTCAAATTGCTACAGAGTCAATTGACCTTAATTCTGCTACCTTTTGTAAAGCTGTGACTATTTTCTTAATTGCTAGGAAAACCTGAGTTTATTGAGTTTACGTCAATTTCTTCTCGGAGGTATGAGTGTACACCCGCTATCATATGTATTATTCAATGCTTATTGAAGCTAAACTCTCGTAAATAATTATTACTTGAATACACTAAAATTTTTACATGCAATGTGTTAATGGTGATTGTAGCTTCCAGCTACTTAATATCCACATTCGAATTTATTAAGTGAAATTGAGCCCTTTAATAATAGATAGGGTAGCCCACAGGATAGCCCACAGGATAGCCAGCAGGATAACCAACAGGGTAGCCAATTGGGTAGCCATATCCCAAACCCAATGGAGCGGCAAATTGTTGAGCGGAAACGGTGCTTCCGGTTGAGGATTGAGCAGCAGCCTGGTTAGCATAGTTATTGTTGTAGTAGTTCACTGAGCTGCCGTATCCAGGGAAACCAAGTCCAGTTTGTTCGCTGTAAGCAGTGGTGCTGCCAGTTGAGCTTGCAGCAGCAGCTTGGTTATTGTATTCAGTGGCTTCGTAGTTTGAGGCTGATCCTCCCAAGCCGAGATTGACGTTGCTGGATGAGACGGTGCTACCAGTTGAGCTCGCAGCAGCGGCTTGGTTGTTATAACTGTCGCTGTAGTAGTTCACGCTAGATCCCAATCCACCAAGAGGGGCACCCCAAATTCCAACGCCTGGGTAGGCAAGTGCCTGCTGGTAGGCAGTAGTGCTACCTTGTTGAGCTATAGCAGCGGCTTGATCGGCGTAGGTATTCGCGTAGTAATTTGAGGCGATTTGTCTGCGGAATGCAGTGGCGCTAGTGGCAAGGAGGAAGCCGAATAAAGCAATAGTGATGACTTTCATGTATGTCATTTGAGCTGTTGATGAAGCTTTTTTTTTGTTGCTTTGGTGATGAGTTTTGATTATTTGTTGTATCCATTATGTCAGCGAGGGCTTAAATACTCGAGTTAAGCCATTTTATAGCTGTTTCAGCTACTGAATATATTCAGTAGCTTTATCGCCATCGAAAAGGTTGAAAAGGGTCAAATTGGTCTGGGTTGTTCATTAACGATTATCAAATCAAAAATTAAATTCTTGTAGGAGTTATCAAATATTCTCCTAAATTTAATGAATCGTGTTTTACCGTTTATGATGAGGAAATTATTCTTTTCATATCAGTTAAAATTTTGGAAAGGGACGAATGCTTGTCGCATGAGGAATAGAGGTTCCATCCTTTCAATTTGCTCCTTTAGATGTGTGGTAACTCTGAATTCCGAGGGAATCTGTTGCGTTGGTTGGTCATATATTGTTGAGTTGTTAGCTGATTAGCATTCTTCTTAAGGCGTTCTGATAATTCGAGAAAAATTGCAAGAGATTCACTCTTGTGAGGCTGTAACAAAGTCTAATTGTAGTAAAATCTAATAGTAGTAAAGCCTAACTACAAGGATTGAACGATTAGGAATTCAAAATTTTCTACTGTAGAGACTTTGAGCCATATTTATTCGTGCATAATACTCTTGTTTCAGAAAAGCTGGATGGGAATCAATAATTTTTGTAAGAGACCTCGAAGATGGTTTTTTCATGCAGAATTAATCAAGCTTCTAAATAACATTTCTCAGAGTTACTTTCGAATTTATCCTCATGGGTAAAACCTACAAATATTACTTGGCAGGATGCCTATGAAACAGAGTGAGGTTTTCGAGGCCTCAAAATTGTAAGATCTCAGCTTATGTGAACCAAGGACCTAATTATATGTAGTAAAACTATATTTTCTTCCATGTGAAAAGCACAGAAATATAGTTTGTCATCTATTGTTAGTACGTAGCGTTATGTAGATGATATGGTGACCAATCATTTCGAAAATGACTTCATGAAACTTCTTGTTAAAACACACGTCATGGACCAATGTTGGGACCGAGAGGTGGGTTGATTAACACTTTTTATGTTTTCAAAACCACTCTTTCTCGAAAAAGCTGTTGGGCCTCGCGCAAGCACAAAGTAGCCGTTTAATCATTATCATCGATATCTTCCAATTGTGTTTCGCTCGCCATTTTCCTTCTTTTTATGAAAGATACACATTGGTTGAACATTTCACTCGCGATATTGTTCCATTTGTCTTTTTTCGTGAAGCTCTATGGATATGATTCAACGCAGCTACAAATATTTGCGAGTATTGAAATAATAATCAAGGAGCGACTGTCAGTTATATTGAGGGCACATACTTGTTAGTGGGAATCTCTTCACAATATCCAATTTCTCTCCTATCCCACCAATTTAATTGCTATTCAAGATGAGAATTCTATTCATAATTGATCTCTGTGACAATCAGCTGTTGCTATCAGCAGAGACTCAAAGCATTGGGAGGTTATTTGGCAGAAGCTATACATCTTACTGCATTGTTGTTTCAATTAGGGCCTACTGAAACAGCTCTTGACTTCATATCAGAACAGAATATTCATTTAGTCGTTATGTAATTTTTTATTGTCTCTTGCCAACTAAAACCTTGAAGGCGCACAATTTAAACTTTTCATATGATTGGCGCTCCTGTCACCAATTCTATGACTGAACTACGAATATCAATATAATGCTGCGATGGTACGAATAGCCATCCTTCCTAGCTAACAAACTTCATGGGTTAACTTCATTTTTTTCAGATTTTGCTTTTACACAAGTAAATTTTGCTAATATTTCAGTCATAACGAAATTTACAACCTGAGACTGCTAAAGTAATATGTATAGTCCGTGCTTTCTTATATATTTCAACAAAAACAAACAGATTCTTGGAGATAACAGTCATCTGTTATATAGTCAACTTAAATATTAATTAGTAAGAGTCCAGGCAGACTCATACATGGATGGAGGAACAATGTCACAAACACACATGAATTACCTCTATGTTATATGGAGAGCTATCTAAATTATATTATTCATTGAAATTATAAGCTATAAATATTCAACATCAGTGCCACACACATTGGCCGACCGGCCTGCCTGCCAACTTATGGCTTACGTGCTGCTGATTCAAATGAATATTTATGTGAGCTTGAAAATGTCCCTGAGAACCGGCTATTACCTGCAGTATACGCCTCAAAATTCACCTTTGAAAAAAGGTCGAACATCTCGAAAATATTTCCTTTCGACGACTGACTGCTTGGCCGGGTGCTTGTTGTTCCCATCCCAAAGAATACCGGAATCCCTCCAAACATAAAATTCGCATCGCCGTCATCCTCAAAAGCACGGAATGACTCGAAGAAAGTTTGAAAAATCACACGAGGATCAATATAACTAGTCTCTCCATGAAAATCTTCCTCATGCATATTATCACCCTTGTCGTATTTCCTTCGCTTCTCAATGTCGCTAAGAGTGGAATAGGCTTCGCCGATTTCTTTAAACTTGTTCTCAGCATCCTGCTTCGTTTCTTCGGACTCGTTATTCTTGTCAGGATGCCATTTCAACGCGAGTTTCTTGTAAGCTTTTTTAATATCTTCGATGGTAGCAGTTTTTTCTACGCCGAGGATATCATAGTAATCCTTTTTCAATGAACTTTGATAGCATCTTTCGCATTCGACGTATTTCTCGCGGAGGCCGGGGTAGTTTGGGTCT
>ENA-UOUE01001582-UOUE01001582.1-compost-metagenome-genome-assembly--contig:-NODE-1582-length-13879-cov-2.989857_pt1 | contig 13879 bp, 18 predicted proteins | sample MGYA00238146_ERZ747223 | MGnify/ENA primary metagenome ERZ747223 (study PRJEB28781, sample SAMN06268865) | compost metagenome | isolation source: single cell | place: USA: California, Emeryville, Joint... | reverse complement strand
GAGAAGGTACCCAAACCTTTCTTCATCATTCTTCATTATAATAAAAAATCGTTATGAGCGAAGGCAATCTAGCAAAATTACGATATCATTCCTCTTGGAGGTTTTGATACGTTGTTTTGCAACGTTTCTAAGCAATTTCTTGATTTCTGGAAATCCTTCCAGCACCCAATCAAGGTCTTTTTTCTTGATACGCAAGAGTACACAAGGACTCAGAGCCCTGACACTAACAGACCTCTTCCCTGTAAGGAACAATCCGATTTCACCGAAATAAGACCCTTCCTTAAGCACCGAAATCCTGGTTTTGCCATCTGTGGCAATTACTTCAGCTAGGCCTTTCTTTATGAAATACATTTCATCTGCTATTTCACCAATCCTAATGATGTCATCTCCTTCAAGCACTAAAATCGGTTCCAAATAACTTAAAAAAATAGGATACATGAGAGACTTTTCCCGATTTTTGTTTTTACCTGGCAATGGCTTGAAGAAAGGAAGGTGAACCTAAGTTAAACAGATTCACTCGGGAAATAAGCTCTTTATTTAAAGCTAGTGATATTTCGGTCTGAAGAGACATCGGCATGGTCTGAAAAATGTTATAATATTTGACCAGCATCAAAGTTTCCTCTTTAAAAGTGTAATATTTTTGGACTTTTTCACGGAATTCAAGAGGTAGCTGTCTTGTCCGGCAAAATTCCAGGGCTTGCTCCAACTTTTTCCTACAAAATTATTGGAGAGAAGTTAAAGAAAGCGGAGTTCAATCGTAGATACCGATTCAAGTATTTTTCTTCTGAGAATAGGAGCATCAGGGAGTTGAAGTCTGAGAACACTTTGGCATAGGCTGTGACACCAATTACGAGGAAGATTATTGTTAGCAAAATTTCTCTGTAAGTCAATGGGTCGACATCAAAACAACACCCTGATAATGCACCAACAACGAACATGATTGCAAAAAGATATTGTGCGATTTCGCTTTGATTGTACAAATTGTATCTTGTCCATTGGTTCAGATCATCAGCTGTTGAATATCAAAAAAACAAGTTAGTTTGTAAAAAAGACATTGGTATTGTACCCTCGTAGCCTCTCTGAGCAATCATCCAAATACAAGCTAAAACATGAGCGATCCAGAATATTAGAACAACATTCTCTACAAGCTTCATGAAGATAATCCATCTGACTTCTTTGAAAAATAACATTTCCTGCAACGTCATATGAAAACGCATGAGTTCATAGGCTCGGAGAAGCTTGAGAAGCATTATATAGGCCATGATATAGGCAAGGTCTCCTGATTTGCCGTCTGGATCGATTAAATACCAGGCAACTGTGCCCGGGAAAGAAATGATCAAAAGAAAAATAAGCAAAAGGTAAGAGTCTCTCGGTCCTTTGTGTGTGAGTCTCAAGGAATTGTAAGTCCGTGGAAAATATTTTTTTAGTATGAGACGAGCTAGCACTTCCAAAAATAATATTGCCTCCACTGCCAGCTCTATCGCGAGAGCTACTCCTTGTGGTTTTCCTGAAGTCGCCGCTGAAAACAATACCGAGAATAGTATCCAGAAATTTCCCAGAGCCACGGTAAATGACCAATAGATAGAAAGCAAATTCCCAAACTGAGAGAAGATTCCGAACTTGCCACGCTCTTCAGGCATCATCTGCGTGATGTCGCCTATTGAGAGACTCTGCGGGCTTTTTGTTGTTTTCATCCTCTTCATTTCGATAATTCTGACTGTACTTCAGATTTTTTTTAATTTCAATACGCTGGATTTCGAATTATACAATTTCGAATACAGTGCATTTTGCACGAGCAAATAAATCAATTTATTCTTTAAAAAACCTCTATTAACTGTTGCCTTTTTTAAATTTAAGAACTGGATAAGACTTTCCCTGCCGCAAAGGAGTCATGAGATATTTGAAAAACGCCTTGAAAGACTTATCCTGATGTCTTTTTTTTTTTTGTCAGTTAAGTTATGAGGAACTGAGTGAAATTTATGATTGAGGGAGAATATTGTTAAGCTCAGGACAGATTGAAATTATGCGTCTTTACTTTCATTGATAAAGAATGAGAGCAATCCCAACGGATATGATGAACAGATTTTGCAATAGTTCCTGTCAAGTCAAATTTCTACAACATAGGGACACTCCAATATTGAAAAAATTAATAAATTGTTCTTCGTGGATATTATGTGATCAATCGTAAATGTATTGCATTAGCAGGTTATGTGCTTTCTCCATTGTAGCACCATAAAATCGCAGTCAATTTCGATCGGTTTGTGAGAAAGCTAGGTCGCCACTACAACAATGAAGAAAATGGGCAGGAAAATCTCAACCTTGTGATTTGTAAGAAATAGTCTATGTAATAAACTCTCATATGATAGGATATTGAGTTGTGTAACACAGAAGTATTTGGTTTATAAGTTTTTCAAATTTTTTTTCAGTATTTGTTATGCTCATTAAGAAATGTGGAAGAATCTTGAAGAATAGCTTTGTTTTATTATCATATACCTTGCCAAGATCCCTTTTGAAGCTGTATGAAATTAATTCTTAACCTAGTAGTTGGTTTACAGTAATTTTTTGTTATAGAGAACTTGCGAAGAGCGAAAAAGTTGTCTTTGATTGTTGTGAAGAGCTCAGGTTAGACCGGGTGGTTGCCCAATACCACCTTTAAACCATAATACCGTAAACATTAATGAGGCAAGACATAGATTTGTTCACAGTATCCTTGGGCTTGGGCCATTGAATAGGAACAAAAACTAGAATTGTAGAATCAATAGCTGTGAACAAGAAATATTTTACGATCTCCGAGAGTGTCCCAAAAACACGAACTTGATTGAACCATACCTGCTCCGTTCTTTTGCATGATTGTACAATTAACTTTCGAAAATGATTGTTTGTTGAAAAAACTCCCTCAGTAGAAAATACCGATGTATTTGTAAGGTTTTCCAAGGTCTAATAACCCCTTAGTTACTCTTTCGCAGATAAGATTGATGTAATTGGGGACTTGGGTTTCATCAAAGGGTTTCCCTGCAAGAATACCATCAATTTCCTATGATGATTTGTGAGATTATCTCAGTCACCTAGGCAAAATACTTTGGTTACAATCGCCTCGATATCCTCAGGGACAACTTGACTCTAACAAGACTTTGGTCAGGTAAATCACAAATGTTAAGATACCACATCACCACTCTCTACGTCAACCATTTTCAAAATTTGAAACTTAAATTATTTTGAGTAGATTATAAGTATAATAATGTTGTGTATCAATTTTCAGGATTGATAGCAAGGGATCTACATGCACTGTTCTTAGTGATAAATTATTTGCAATTCGAATTATTAGATACTGCAACTTATCTATTCGTTTTCGGCTGAAATCTACTTCATCAAGATATCGATGATCACTTAAATCGAGTCAGTTTTCTATGCGATCAGGCTACTACTGTAGGCATTCAATTTGCTTCTTATCTGCGAAGACTATCATTTTGAATGAGCTCCATTTAAAAAAAAAATAAATCAAAGACACAGACATAGCATGTGTCCATTTTTGAAGCTAAATAAAACTTCCTCCATTTTTTCCTCTCTCTCTCCAAATTAAGCTCTTTGAGCTCCTGAAAGTGGATCGACTGGAATTATTATTCACAAAGAGTTTCAAAATTTTTTGTCTGATGATTGTTTAATACTTGCTTATTCAGTCACTCATACGAAAGTTTAACAAAAAAATTCTTTCCTTGATTCCTTGATCAAAATGGAAATTGAAATTGAAATCACTGATCATTCCACTAGAGATTCAACAAAAGATTCTTCTATGATCCTCTCTCCAACTGAGCCAGCCGAAGCTGTAGAGTGTGATGAGGAAGAAGAATCAGATGAAAGTTTTGTATCTGAAGTTGTTCTTCAGTATGGTAACAATATTGAAATTTTCTCGCAATTCTAATTGCATGTGCAGGTACAAAGATATTAATGATAAAAAGTATGGAAGACCTCAGACGTGCTTGTGTTAACAACTACATTATTGGGTTTCGCATTAACTATTCAGTTTTCTTCGTGGAGACGACAAGGGATGGTGGATTTAGACTGTTATTCCGAAACCGAGAAGTCCCAAACTTCAAGGTATTTTGTGAAGTGGCGAAGAGATTATCAGAAGATGATTACCCAATTCTTTACCCTATGGTAATTCTTGCTGCTAATTGTATCTTGAATCTCAAAATTTAAAGTTCTCATGGACTGGAAAGATGAAACTGAGATGGCAAAATCCAAAGATTCGAGCGTTCGTGATTATGTTGGTTTCATTATATTGCCTCGTAGTTTTATTGATGATTGTTCTTATGTATAAAAATGATATCTCGCTCACAGATTTATTTAAAAAGAAGAAGAAAGCGCCAAAGTAATACTTCCCGCAGTCTGTGATTACCAATTCTCAGTTTTTGTTTATATATTCTCTGCCTTGAGAAGAAAGGAAGGTGATTTCTTTTCAAAGGAAAACTCTCCCATTGGAATTTATTCATTTCAACGTGTAAAATACATAATTTATCGAAATGAAGAGTCTTCTTCCTTCATGCTACAAATTCCACATTGTTACTTTGTATCGTTCATTTCATTAAGCTTATGACGAATTTTAATCAACATCACATAAGCTGAAGAATATCACAATTTACAGCGTCTAAAGCAACAACCATAACAAAATTCTTGTGATAGGTCGAGTCTCGTTGCACTCTCAATCATTAGAGAGTTTTCTGCTTTAAAATATTTTACTTGAAATAAATGAACTTTTCAGAAAAATTAAGTCTAGTCATTATAAAAAAAAAAATTCTAACTTTAAACTATTCCGCTAGAAAGGATTATTTCATTGGAAATTACAGTAATAGTATGTCCAAAAACCGCAGAAGATTACTACATCTCTCCAAATAGATCATGAATAATTTTGGACTCAGTCGAAGCTCATTAATTAGATCGTTAGTGAATAATTTTCCTTAAAAATTAATTCAAAATCAACTATGAATACGGAAAAGGTAATCCCTAAACTTGGCCCAGGGCAAGCGTCAAGAGAAGAGTCTCTCCAAAAGATAATCAAGAACCAAGAGCTAGTTATCCGAGATTTAGAGCGCAAAATTAATACTACTGCCACTAGCGGCTTTCCAGAAAAAGCACGATATGAAAACGAGATTATCAGGCTTCAGAAAGAAGTCGAATTCTTAGGCAAAAAGATAATTGAAATGCAAACATCTACCAGCCAGGAAAAGACGTCACTCCAAGAAACAATTGAAAGATTGAGAGCTTCAAATGAGTCCATGAAGGCTTCGGTTCAAAGAGAGAAAGGGGATATTGAGAAAAAAATGTTCGCTCTTGAAGAAACATATAAGAACAAAATCGATTCGTTAGAAGGGCAGATCTCCGTGTACGAAGAAGAGCTCAGCAGACTCCGTAGTTTGACAAGCCAAGACCCCTATGAACGAGCAATCAAAGAAACAGGAAAATTTAGCACGATTACAGAAGAGCTATCTAAAATCGCTGAAGTCTTTACGAGAAGAGAGAATGAGTACAAAGCAGTTATTACCCACTTAGAAAGTAAATACGTTAAATCATTTGATCTGGCTTACATGCTTACTTTGTAGAGGAAATCGAGACTAATCTGGAACTATTCAACAAAAGCTTACAAAAGACAAGTGATGAGAAAAAATTATTATCACGACAATTCCGAGAGGAATTTTTATCAAGCTTCGAGCCTTTCTTAAAGATGAAAACCGATGAATTTATCTTGCAAATAAAGGATTTAGCTCAACAACTCGATTTGAAAAACAAAGAAATAATTGCGATTTCAGAGAAATTGAAAGCAAAAGGAACCAGTGTCGAGGATGATAGAAAATTGTTCGATACACTCGAGAGGCTTGAGCAAGAATATGTCAGCAGTTTAGTACAGAAATTGACCAATATTTACAAAATAGATCAAGACGTCCGACGTGAAGATATGGAGCAGAGAATAGCTCAGAAAGAAGCTAAAATCGTGCAACAGAGTACCGAACTCACTTCAATAAAACTCGAAAAGGAACTACTCGAGAAAACTTTGGAAGAAATCAAACAAATTACGACAGCTAGAGAAATGAACCGCGTGTCTGAAATTCAGTCTCTTAAAATGAACAATCAGCAACTCATTGAGATCAGTGAGAGGAGAGAGAAAATGATACTGGAAGAGATCGAACTTCATAAAGAAGAGGTAATTATCAGTGATGATATTTTCCTACCTGCTATTTATTCACTTTTAAATCAAATTTTTTGCTTTTGTATTTGCTTACATGTACTGCTAGATCGGGAAGCTTCAGCTATCGTTCCAAAAACGAGAAAAAGGCTTTGTCACCGAGTTCAAGAAGCTTGTTTCTGACATTGAAGGCTATCATAAATTGCTCGAGCAATTTGAATCTAAATACATTACGATCTTAGAAAGAGATACAAACAACATTAATTTCCAAAAGATACAAGAGACACTGAAGCAATACTCACAAGATTTCTTGAAAATGTTCAAGTCAGTCCAAAAAATGAACGCTGAATGCGAAATAGAGAAGGAAAGGCAGATTCTCAAAACGAAAGATGAAACCAAAAAGCTCATCATTCAGTCCGAAAAAACGGCAGCATTTTTACTCCAGACTGGAGAGAAACTTGACACAACCTACAAGCTGTTAGAAGAGTTAAAAAGAGACCTCCAATACAGCATTGAAGGGCAGCCTAGTGTTGCAAGAGTAGAAGACATGTACAATAGAATGGAAGATTTAGTTGCAAAGGTCTTCGAAATGGGTGCAAACTATGGCAAAGAAATGGACTACGAACTTGAATTACAGAAATATGAGGATAAGATTCTCAGAATGGATCAAGAGCTCGAGCTAGCGAAACATACAATTTTACATTATATGAAAAGCGTTGATACTCTTGAAGGCATGCTGCAGAATGTTATGGAACAAAACGGTCTGAAAGAAACACCAGAAATGGCTACACTAAAAGCTGAACTCGAGCATCTAAAGGAACAGAACGACAACCTGTTGAAAACGAAAAGGTCGATGGAGGAACACCATCGGTCACAGCTCTCGCAAATACAAGAATTTTTCCAGAGAAAATTTCAATCAGAAGGTCTTCTATCCAAGAAGATTGAACAGCTGGGAGAAATTTTTACTCAATGCCGGAATCAAGATCTTCAAGAGATACGATCAAAGGTTAGTAGGGATGACTTTAACAGAGGAATGATGCAAAGGATGGCCGTATTGGATCGTTTTCTCATGGATCTGAAGGGTATAATTGCTCGCGGTCAAAGCAAAGCTGAAGGAAATCAGCCACTAAATATTATTGAAGAAATAAAATACGTCCAGAACGAAGAGCTTGAGCTACTGAGGAGTCAAATCAATATGTTTGAAGAAAAAGACTCGCTTATAAAAGATGTAATTTTGTAGCTCCTGGTTGTGTATTTAATTTACCAAACATAGAATATCAAAAAAGAAAGGGATATGATCTATGAAAGAATATCTAAACTGACACAGCTTGAATACAACCCCTTGAGAGTGTATGAAGATCTCTTGGCGATAACAAGAAAGGAGCATGAAATCTTTCAGGAGATTCTCGAAAAAATTGATGAAAGAGAGCAACTTCAAGAGAACGTATTTGCTATTATTTCATAAGAATTGTGTTGCTAACAAGGAGCTAATGATAGATGATCAAGGACATTCAAACTAGTTTGAGCATGACGTCCGAAATGCGGAAGAATCAGCAATCGCTTTATGCAGGTGATCAAGAAACCATTCAGATTTTGAACGCGGAACTGCATACTTTGAAAGAGGAAGTCAAAAGAGAGAAAGCTCTCTCTAATAAAGAAAATGAGCTTTTGAAATTCAACTTCGAGAGGTCTATCGAACTTTTGAAAAAGCAGCTCGCAAACTCAGAAGGCTATGTCGGAGAGCTTGAGAGAAGAATCGTCGAAATGACAGATCATATTGAAAAAATAGAAGAAAACAACGAATTGGCAATAAAGACTATCAAAGCAGAGGCCGGTAAAAAGAGCAAAGTGATCAAAGACAAAGTCGAAGCTCTCATCGCCGAAAATAAAAAACTTAAAGAAGAATGCAATGAGCTTTCTCGGCTGTCATATTCCCAAGAAGATGATGCGATTAGAAAATATAAAGGACTTGTTGATCGCTTTGAAAGGATGGTAGTGTCATTCGATGAGTTCGTTTCTAAGAGTAAACTTTTTAATACCGATAAAGTCATTCTAAACTTTGTGTTAAATCCCATTAGAGAAAGAACAATTCCAAAAGGAAGTGCAGAGGAGGGATAAGCTTGAGGAGCAAGCTGTAAAAGATAATCTTGAAGTTTTCGATCTTCTTCAAAAGCAAAATAACAAGCTCAAGCAGCAAGTGGAATCAATTGAGAAGCAGAGGCTCAGCGAAAAGAGTGCCTTTACCAGCCTCGTTGAGACTCTTCGACAGGCTTATGGGAATCTGAAACAGCGTATAAATGATGAGAAAAAAAATTATGACGACGAGATAGCTTTTCTGCGGAGGTTGCTAACCGAGAAAGAGTCACAATTTAAGCATGAACAGAATTCTAGAAGAATTGTAAGAGATCAATAAACAACCAATTAACTTTTTATGGGAAAAATATATGTATAGATATGTAACTCCTCATTTTCTAGTTCTCTTCATTATTAATATCATTTTAAAAAATCCAAACCCAAAAAAAAAAGTGAGAATAACCACGAAATAAATTAATTGCCTTAGATTCCTTGGCTAGCCATCTATTGATGGCCTATAAGAGGCTTATTTAGTTCTGAATAGATAAGCAGTATACATTAATAAAATAACGTAGGGAAGGATGAATAGAAAAAAAAAATGTGAAAAAAAAATGGGGGATTAATGGATACTTTACAGTGGAAGATATTCAAGCTTTTCATAGTCTTCTTTCTCCCAGATTATCAAAATTAGTCTGAAACAATTTTTTCATCAAGGTGACTCAGATTGTTTCGCGTCGAAAGAGATTTTAAAGAACTCTCGCAGTTGATTGAGTATCAAGCAACGGAATCATAATAGTTAGATTAAAATTACAAATAGATGTAAAACGATATCAAGTGAATAAATGCGAATGTTCATAACGAATGTGTCTTATCTCAGATAGAAAAAGTCTAGTTTTAATCCGAAGTAAATCGGAACAGTTTCAAGAAAATGAAAATCAAATTAAACTTGGATATTGGTCTGTAGATTAATCAAAACCAGACATTTGTCTTTGATTCATAAATCTCCATGAGCTCAAAGACTGTTTTAATTTACCTTTTTCAGTACCTGGAACGACTTGACTGTTCTTTGTGAGTTCTTCTTCAAATTTGCTGCACAGAGAGTTGTACAATAGCATTTCTGATGGAACTTTGTTTAAACCTGTTTCTTGCGAACTTTGACGTCTAAAAGGTGCACTGACCCATTTTTTCTTAGTTGTCGAGCTCTCTGAAGCTTCACCTGCTGATGAAATGGCCGCCATTTTTCCTGCATCCAAATGCTTGTGTTGGGAACTTTTAGGTCTCATTTTCAGATCAGTGAATATTGCTCTTGTTTGATCTTGTGCATTGAGCATACTAGCTGTTTTTTCAGGCATAACTGAATTATTCCTGTTCGTACGATAGAAAATAAACTCTATATCATTTTGTTTTTGAAGCGAATCTCTTGGAGCAGCTGATGTATTATTTTTCTTCTGCCCAGATTGGGATGGTTTTTTTAATGCAAATCGAGCTCTCAACGGCTGAATTGCAGATTGCTTTGCTATGAGGATCCCTATCTCATCATTCATATATTTCGTCTTCAATGATGGCGTTCTAGATGTTTTGCTTCTGGATATTTTCATTAAATAAAATATTTTTCTGAAAGTTTACTCTTGTGATCGAGCGCGCTTAGGAATGAAATACAAAGCTTGACCACTCTGTTTAAGTTCTTCTGCACCTGAACTAATGGGTTCATCTTTACTAATCCTCCTGTCGGTTGTGGACTGTTTTAAATCGTCGATTGATTTCCGAGAGCTTTCGATAATTTTTTCCTGAACAGGAGCAGACATTTGCGGTTCCATAATAGTGGATGACTGGAAGGCTATGTTCATTTAACTGATAAATATCGTTGAGAAAAATAGAAAAAAATACTTAAGCTTCTATTTAGCTCATTAGAGTGCAAAGAACCCGGTTTTTGGACTTTTTCTTTCTGAATTTCTTTCCTATGCAATTGACTCTCGAATTCGTCATTTATAAATCGAAAGGTATTGAGGATTCTTTGGTGGTATGATTGTTGACCCATCAATTTTCCTTCTGGAGAGAAAAGATTGGAAAATTTTTTCTTTTCTTTTGTTGGAGATGCTCTCATTGATTGAATCGTGGATACACCAGCATGCGTTTTCTGAGCTCTACCTTGAATTTCAGCAGCAAACTCTCCAGAGAAAACCTCTTTTTTTAATGTGGTTAGATTCTCTTGACTTTGTCTTTGTGCTATCCGATTGGTTTTTCTAGTGCCTACACATATTATTTGTCAGAAAATACTGAGTAAGATATTATTACGAGCTGTAAGGACAACCAACTCATTCTTCTGCAAGGCCTCAATTAAGTCTGAAGTTTTTGTATTTATTATTGTTCCCAATCTCTTTCCTTCGAGAAATAGAATCATATCAAAAAAGAACTCTTCCGTTTGACACTCCATATCGACTTTTTCGGAGGATGTCTTTTGTTGAGGCTTTGGTTGCAAATTCATGACGATGTTTGATAATGATGAGAGTTTCGATTTAATTTTGAAACTCTGACCTGATTTTGTGTCTTTTGACTGTCCCTGATCGCCTTCTTTTGGGTTGGCAACGACAATTTGAGGCGCACTCTTCTTTTGTGAGAGAGATGACTTACTATTAGATCTTTTGAGAAACTTGATCTTGGCTCCCTTCGGAAGAATCTTTGCAGCCTGCTCGCTCGGGAGCTCATCTTCTGATGGATTGCTATCTGATCCGGATGCTTCATCATTCACTGCCCCACATGCAATCAAATCTGGATTATTTTTTAAACAATCTATGATACTCTCGGCAGTTATGACGGTCGTTTGAGTTTGGCTATCAGCTGTGACTTCGATCACTCGGTCAGCCATCCCTAGCCGTACTTGAGCAACATAAGCATAAATAGCTCTGCAAAGAGATTTTCCGATATCCATAAAATCTCTTTGGGTGTAATGCACCGGACCGTTCTCGGAGTCATATCCAAAAAAAGATGCTTCCAGAGTGAAGACATTGGGTATTCTGTGTTCTTTCCACTGGGTCACTCTGGCAGTTGTTTCTTTCACTTTGTCGATTTGAAATCTACTCTCAGTAAAAGAAAACATATTCGTGATTTTTGAGAGCATCAACGGCAATATTCGGGAAGCTATTGGATTCGCTTCATCAGTGCATCCATAGAAAAAAGAACTTTTCCTTTGTAACATTCCAGAGATTAAAGAATGATTACCTATATAAAAATTTACTTTCGACTGTGCCCATGTAAGTCACAGATCATGAGAAGCTCTCTTGAGTCTGCTTGCTGCCTTATTAAATTTTTAGCTGCGTAAACGCTTGGGAATAGCGATTTGTGAGTATTTTTCCAGCGCCTATTAAGGTCATATCCAGCCAAGTTGGTTCTATAATTTCCGTGTATAACTCCATCCGGATTCATCATTGGAATTATTTTAAAAACACAGTGATCTCTGAGAAATTTTGCTTCTTCATCCTCACTACAAAGGAAATCAATTGCGCCTTGCATCATATAAGAAGACAAAGACTCTCCGGGGTGTTGTCTGGCTGAAATAAATATTCCGAATCTTTTGTCAATTTCCTAGCAACAAAACTTCAGGATCGAAATAAGGAACTTCTCTACTTCAGTGTTGTTGTTCGAAGTGATAGTGAGTACCTCACATTGGTTTTTTGCCAAAGTTTCACAGAGAGTTCGATGGGTAACGTACCTAATAATAAAATAATCAATGAAATTGAAAAACTCCCTCGGATCACTTTTTTGTTTCCGGATGAGTCACCAAAGTATTGAGATAGTTATTAAGGTCCGTATAAGTGTAGGGGTAGCAATGAGCAAAATATACAACATCATCGTCAAATTTGAATCGATAGGAGAAAGTCAAGGTATAATAGGGCACGGGTGAATGGTGACATTCCTTTTTGGTTTTGAATTAAGTTGTACGGAGGATTAAGTGATTTCTTTTACTCTCATTATGGAACTTTTGTAATAAGAGATATCGAAGCCTGCTCTCTCCCACCCAGAAGAATTTTCGAGGTTCGCTTTTGTAGAGTAAACGACTGGTTTCATTCCTTGATTAAACAGTGAGTCAGACTTGAGCTATTATCATCCAATCGAGATGGTTTAGATTAATGAAGTTGCAATAAGATCGAAATTACCAAGTTCACTATGTTGAATTTAACTGTACAATTTTTCTTGCACTGACTGACACTGAAGAAGAACCATTGTGTGTTTCCTTTAGTGTTAATATCATTTTGTAAGATCAGATCATATTCATTTTCTTTAATTCGAAAAGCAGCGAACAGATTTCCGGATTCGAAAGCAGAATCAAATAGTAGACTCGTAGGGTCATTCGTGAGTTTAGAACCAGTATTATTTTGGGTCTTCTGATACATAACAGCATTTTGTCCTTTTGCGAGTTTGCTTAGGCTGACAAAAAGACCAGCATACAAACGGTTGTCTGAATCGAATATTGCATTTGATTGATATTTTTGATAAACTAGTCTTGGATCTCCTTCTGGATATAATGTTAGAAGAGATTTGCCATATCCAAAAGTCTGGCGCTGAGAGGGACTTTTTTCTTCGAGCTGAGTAAATTTTTGTGATACATTGCCAGCAAGGGAGCATACCACTACTTTTTCTTCGTCTTTGTTCTGAATTTCAACTGTATTTAAACTTTTACGTGGTGAAGTCTCATCAGATGTATTAGGTGAGATATTGATTGTTAAAGGTGGAAGATCTCTTCATGTAATGAATGGTAAGACGGGGAATTCACTTCATATTAATTACTTGAATTTTATTGGAATTGCTGTTTTTGTTTCAATCTCTTGGTAAGCGTTTCGTTCATCTAGGGGATGTGCTGGAGTCATAAATTTACGCAAGTTCAAGGTCTCTTGATCCCTCTCTGGCGATGGATCACTATCAGATGAATGCTCGGTCCACGCAACATTTTTGCTTTCTTCGAACTTTCGTATGTTTAAAAATAGGTCATGATAGTGTCAGGAAGATTTGGCTCTACTTTGGAGACCTTTCTGCTTTCAGAAAGCAAGCTTTCGCTTCTGAACATGAGACCCTGGACTGAGTTTTAAATAACTACTTTTTAATAAAAAGTTATCTGAGTATTTTTTCCTGAAAAATAGCGCGTAATTTCCAAAAGCTCCGAGCCTACATAGATGAGTTGAATTATACAATTCAAAGAGACGACGATCATAGCCATAGGAAGAAGTAGGTATTTGACTAAAATTTTATCACCTTTGTTTGGTGCGTTTCTTTCGAAGTCATCGAATTCCATAAACTGTTGAGTTAAAACAATGAAACTTAATTTATTGTTTTTTGATAATTAATTGCCCAGACCTTAGATAACGTTTTACTCAAGATGAATATCGAAAATAATTTTTCGAATACCGACTCGGAAGAAAAGGAGAATGTTGTTATAGCAAGTAGTTCTGACTCTGAAAATATCTTGTGTATCTTTATCAATTTAACAGAAAAGATCAAGAGAGTGGATGATAGAACTCTCTAACTGATAATCGGTGAGTTAATAGTCAGCTTCAAAGTTGTTCAAACAAGCGTCAGTTTATCGAGAGAAAGGAGAAATATGTTGTTCTGTTATTTAATGGAAACAAGAAACAA
>ENA-UOUE01001580-UOUE01001580.1-compost-metagenome-genome-assembly--contig:-NODE-1580-length-13889-cov-8.056400_pt1 | contig 13889 bp, 9 predicted proteins | sample MGYA00238146_ERZ747223 | MGnify/ENA primary metagenome ERZ747223 (study PRJEB28781, sample SAMN06268865) | compost metagenome | isolation source: single cell | place: USA: California, Emeryville, Joint... | reverse complement strand
GCGACTTAAAGTGAATTGATGCAGTTTTGTTAAGTAGCTGTTATGATGAGAAGAGAGAGAAAGAGGAAAAAAAATGTCCACATACTCACTCAAGTTCTTCGCTTGTGTGTTGGATTTTCAGAGATTCACAAGGATAATTTAACCCTTGTATTGCCACAATCTTGCTCGCTGCTGATCTCTGTCAATATTAGTGAAATACTTTTCCTCAACTAAGAAATAAGATCCTGGTAAATTGACAAATTTAGTCTATTAAAGATATCAGATTTGGACAGAAGACTTCAATATTCAACGCTCAAGCAAATTCTTGGATATTTTTAACGTGAAGATAAAATTTGGTTCCAAATAGATACGAAAACCATTTTCTCTTCCTAATAGTAACTAAAGAGAACGAAATCATATTGAGAGAAAACGAAGAAAGGATGGAATCCAGCAAAACGCAAGTGAAATCACTGAGTATTCATAAATTTGGAATAATCTTGGCGTGAATTCATCTATTTTGCTATCAGCTGATCAAAGCCAGTTCAAAATTGCCTGCGCTTATACCAATCCAAAAGAAATATTGATACATGACTTCCAAACTCAAGAAGTAAAGCTCTTGGACTCAGAAACTCCATCCAGTAAAATATGGCTGGAATTTTATTCTCAGACATCATAGGTATAAAATGGCTAGAATATCTGTCAGAAACAAATACTTTGCTCTGTATGACCTCGACTTCTCCTTATCAAAGTCCGCACCAAGTATTAGCCTTTGATCCTTCGAGAACAGATCGCAGCTTCTTTTTCAGTTTCGAATGCAAAAATTCAAGTAACACTTTAGCCCGAAGTTTCTCACGCTTTCAGTTCATCTTCAGGCGGTGATCTCGCTTGCAATTCCAAGAAGCAGATTGCCGCATTTTTATCAGTCAAGAATGAAATTGAATATCATTTATTTGATTGCAAAAACCGAGAAATCTTAAGGAAATCGAAATGGCGACCAGAGCATGAAGGTATGAGCTCCAATCAATCCATCAAACTCTTGATAATTTCTTTCTCTCCTGACCTTTTGGGTGATAGGGGAAGTCGAAGGGATTTGCTTTGATCCAGAAGGAAATAAGATCGTTACTCTTAACCAGTCAGAAGAGTTGCTTATATCAGATGCTAATACCGGCTGTTTTATCAGCAAGCTGTCTCTACCTCGCACAACAAACAGTATGATAAGCAATTCAGAATCCTGGACTGATTTGTGAAAAGCATCACATTTAAAAGGGTTCCGTCGATGTCTCTGGAATCCCATTCTAGAAACCCCTATCATTGCTACGAAATTTCAGCTAACCAGTTTCAGCTTCGTAGAGCTCGAGAAGAAAGCTATCTTGATGAAAGATCCAATTAATATCACATCAGGTAAAACTGGCTCTCAAAGTTATAGCAAATTGGATCTTGAAATAAGGACCTATGAAATTTGAATGGAGATTTGACGGTAATTTAATTTCCCTTTCTGATAAGGACAAAAAGATGACCATTTTTGACTTGAGATCGTCGAAAGTCATTAAAACTTTTTCATTTCTTACAAGTAACCAAATTAACAATGACATGATTTTGAGATTTCGCAATTTTTAAGTCCCTTATGCTGGTCGGTGGAGTTATGATGGAAAGTTGTTAGCCATAACTCAATTCAGGAAGGTTAGGGTGATAGATTTTGGGTCAGGAAAAACAGTGTTCACAAGTCTTACTTCCAGCAGAGATACAAATGATTCGGGAACACCTGAGCAAATCTACCCATCTGATCTTGGAAATGCTTTTGACGCATGTTTCATTGAGTAGGTGATGCCTTTGGGCAGCAATATTGTTAAAATAAATTCCATATTACCATGATCATTTGCCTATCAAAATGCATTACGTTTCTTCAATTTTAATTGCTTTTCTATTTTCTAATAATTTCAACGAATATTTGATCTTCTGAAGACGCTGCTAGCTGCATCAATACTGCCACTCATTAAAGGCTTTCGTTAAGGATCTAAGCTTATATAGAAGCACTTAAGGCCCTAACTTTACTTTGAGATAGCAGCTGCCGAAGATACTTAGCCTAGAGATAAAATTAAATTTACAAAAAGTTAAAAGTGCAACGCGCTATTGTTCTCAATGGAGACGAGAAATAAAGGGAATCTCTTTGAAGAAAACCAAGAAAATCTCATGACAAAGGAGATCCAGAAAAAATCTGAAAGTATAAGACGTGTTTTTTTGAACGATTAACAGAGTTAGTTACATTGAATCAACCATTAGCTTATCAGCAACGATCCAAAATTGCTTGTGTCCATCACAATGCTGATGAGATCTTTCTTCATGATTTAGGGACTCACGCTATAGAGCTCCGCGTATCCGCTGTTCCAAGGAGTATAAAATATATTTGTTTTTATCTCACTTAAGAAAGAACAGCAATAAAATGGCTGGAATATTTATCAGAAACAAAGACTTTGCTCTGCATGTCCGCCTACAACCCTCAGAATCAAAACAATGAGTTGGTAGCTTTCGATGCTTCAAAAGATGATGGTCCCTTTTTCAGACTAGAAGTCGGAGGCGGAAGTAATACTTTTTGAGACAAAAATGCTGTAACTCCCGACTTTTTGCCAGCTGGCGATGTTGTTTGCAATGCCAAAAAACAAATTGCAGCTTTCATGTCGGTTCAAGGCTCGATTAGATATCATTTGTTTGATTGCAACACTAAAAGCATCATAAAAGAATCAAAATGGCTACCTGAGCATGAAGGTATAAGCTGAAATCAATGACAAAAACTCCTAATTTGTTCGCTTGAATTTCCGATGGTTAGTTGCTATTGAGAGTTTCTGTTTTGACCCTGAAGGAGCTAAAATTGCCACAATCGATCGGTCAGGGGTCTTGGTGATGTCTGATGTAAACACTGATGAATTTCTTTTTACCTTACCTCTGCCTTGTCCTGCTGAACGTATGCCATCCTACAACTAAATAGATCAAATTAACTGTATTTAGAGACATCGAGGATTGTATTTCGCAGATGTCGCTGGAATCCTATTCCAGAAACCTCTATCATTGCTACTAAATTTCAATTACAGAGTTTTGGCTTTATCGATGCAGAAAGAAAGAGTTTCTTGTTCAAAGATAATATTAATATTTCACTAGGTGAAAATTTCAGATTAAAACTCGTCTAAATCGCTCTAATATGTTGCTGTTATTCAAAAACAACAAGGCCCTATAAAATTTGATTGGAGATACGACGGCAATTTGATTGCTCTGCCAGACAAAGAAGATATAGTGAATGTCTTTGACATGAGAACTTTTAAGGTCATAAAGAGCCTGAAATTCCCAGGAAGTAAAATTTGAGTGTTTAATTTTATCAAAATTGGTTAGGATCGATTGCCGCGAAGTGGAACAATGATGGGAAAATGCTTGCTATCACTCAAGCTAAAAGTGCATTTGTAATTGACTTCGTCTTAGGGAAAACAGTTTATACAAGTTCTACTCCTAATAGCAATGCTTTCTTTCCAACTGAGAAATTATCCACAACAGACCTCGGAGTTGCATATGATGTCTGTTTCTTAGATTAGATGATTGCTCGAGTTTAAGACTTTTTTTTGGTATTAATAAACCATTCATTCATCTTCTCCTGTGTTTATTGAGCGTGTGTAGCACGCACACTCGTGAATGTGAATTAAAAAAAAATTAACATAAGATTTTAAGATTTTTGAATTAATGATACAGTTTTCGAAGAATTATATGTTTCACATAAATTTTAGTTTAGGAGGAAACAAAACAAGGGTGCGTCATCAATGGTAACGAAAAACGAGCCAAATATCAGAGAAAAAACCGAAGAAAGTCTGGAAACTTGCAAAGTATCAGATAAGCCTGAGAGTTCATGTCACTTCTTAGAAACTTCATTAAAATAATCATATTCAATTTGACAATTAGCTGATCAGAAGCAATTCAAGATCGCTTGTGCACATTTCGAGTCGAATGATGTCTTAATTTATGATACAGCAGCAAAAGTAACGAAGATCAAGATTTCCCAAAAGTCATCTCTTTGTAAGCGAATGCAAATGACCTCATTCCATTGATAAGAAAAATAGCAAGAAAAACATTAGCATACTTACCAGAAACGAGAACATTGCTTTTCGAAAGTTCAAGTGTTTATGGACAGACTCCAACCACTTTAGTAGCTTTTGACTTATCGAAAGACAACAAAATTCATTTCAATCTACGGGTGGAAGGTGGAAGTAATTCTGTTCGGATTTTGCCCTTTTTACTTTCTCCTTATATTTTCAGCTGGTGGCATTGCTTGCAGTTTAAAAAAGCGAGTGGCAGCATTTATGTCAGTCAAAGACAAAATTGAATATCATTTGTTCGATTGCTCAAACTTGAAAATCTTACGAAAAGCAAAATGGCAACCGGAGCATAAAGGTAAACTGAGATAGCCAGAAAACGGTTTTTTTTTACCGAATTCATGCACATTCAACGTTTAGGAGCGGTGGAAAACGTTTGTTTTGACCCAGAAGGGAATAAAATTGCTGCAATCGACCAAGCAGGTGTCATAGTCATTTCAGATGTCAACACTAATGACTTAATCCTTTCATTACCTCTGGCTGATCCGAAGCAAGGTTTCTAAACTATTTCAGAACATTAAGCTAATTTTCCAGAATCTGTCATGTCTCATGCATTTCGTCGATGTCTCTGGAACCCAATTCCAGAAACGCCCATCATTGCGACCAAATATCATGAGAACTGCTTTGGATTTGTAAATTTAGAAAAGAAAGCTATTATGATGAAAGATCCACTAAATTTCTCAAGTCGTAATTTATTGTAGACACTGTCAGATTTGTCATTTCTCTTTTTTTTTTTGCATGCCAGAACGCCTGATGTTTGATTGGAGGTTTGACGGGAATCTGATTTCTCTTGCTGATCTTGACAAGCGTTTAATCATCTTCGATATCAGAACCTCTCGACCCATTAAGACTTTAGCGTTATCAACAAGTACAAAATGAAAGGAAGTTTAAATTAATTCCACAATTTTCAAGTGTCTTTTGCGGCTAGATGGAATCGTGAAGGACAAATGCTGGCTATTACTGAAGACAATAGTGCGGGTATAATAGAATTTAGTACAGGAAAACGGATTTACACAAGCCCACCTTTCAAGGACTACTCTGGTAATTTGTTACTGCTGTCAAGCATAAACTTTATTCGTGATAGGATTTTCTTTCGATGTTTGTTTTCTGGAGTAAAGAGTATACCACAGTATCTATCTTCATAATCAATGGTCATAGATGAATTTCGAAACGTATTTAAACAAGGAAGCATCGATTTTGGAATGCTTGCATTCGACAGAAAATATGATTTTTATTCCTTGAATTTGCATAACTGTAGTATGAAAATGTCCTTAAAAAATTTGATCGAGTGTTTATATTACATGTAAGATAAAATTGGCATTCACAAAAATTATTGGAAACTCACATGTTTTCGTTCTTCGACTCTAAGAAATTAGTTTCAGTAAGTCGTCTAAGAATAAAACTCCTTTTAAAATATTTAACAGGAAGGAAAATTCGCAAATAGTTTCAAATTTTGAAGAGAGACATGATTGTCGACAAATTTGGAGCGATGATCCAAACAAGCTTTAAAATACAGTAGAAGACAATAGCGTGAACTTCTTTCTAGCAAATGCAATGTAATTACTGTATGCTCTAGGTTGTTGTTCTTCATAAGAATATTATGTCGGCAATTTATTACAAGATATGATAATTAATACGTTGAAAAATTGGGTTAATAAATATGAAATAACTGATTAACATCGATTGGAACAAAACAAATAAATGTTATCTAATTTAGAAAATGTTACAGGCTTGGCAACTGTCTGCGCTCTTGCCAGATTTATTAATTTCTTGAATCGTTTTAGTCTTCGGGTCTGTCGGATTCATTATTGTGATCGGACCATCAGTGATTAGGTCCTGATTGTTTTCCTTCGCCATATCGAATTCCATTTCAGTGTTCGCAAACGACGCCGTTATATCAGTACTTTCAAGGCGTGTCTGACGCAAAGTTTCAATTACTGCTAATTTCACTGACAATTCTTCCTGAAGTTTAGCGTTTTCCTCTCTCAGCTGCGCCAATTCTTGCTGAATACTAGTGCCTTCTTTGGCAGCTTCGAGAGACTTCTTTAATTCATCATTAATTTTCCGCTGAGACGCTTTTTCTTCCTGGAGTACTTCTATATTATTTTTCAAATTCATGATTTCTTCGCAGAGGCTGCCCGCGTTCCCTTCAGCAACAACGAGCTTCAATTGGAGGTTATGAAGCTCATCTTGATACCTTAACTGCTCAGACGCTTTTTCGGCTTCGATGGCTTTGATACTGCTCTTCAGATTTAGAATTTCATGAATTTGGTCATCTATTTTCTTTTGTTCCGAGGTTAATTTGGATTGAAATTCTTCTTCAGTTTTCCCAAGCTTACTCTTAAGATCTTGGATCGCAGATTCCTGATCACTTACTTTACTTTCCGCAGCCGACAAACTCGAGTTGAGCTCTCTTATGGCATCATGATGTCCGCCTTGTAAAGATGACTTTTCTGCTTCAAAACTTTCAATCTTGCTCTCCAACTCTTGAATTTCGTTGTTCTGCATTTCAATCTTCTTTTGCGACGCGGTTAGCTTCGACTGAAGAGCCTTAATCTCTAGCTGATGACTATTCTGCATATTGGTTTTGTTGATCTCATTTTCGCTAAGTTGCTGTTTTAGGCTTTCTGTATTGGAAATTTGGTGATTTAATTCTTTTTGAGCTGCCTCAAGCTTGGATTGAAGGTCTTTATTTTGCTCTCGTCGAATTTTCTTTTCTTTCTCTAAGGCATCAACTCTTCCTTTGAGATATTTCACTTCTCTAGCCCTGGTCTCTATGGTTTCTTCGGTTTTCCTAAGCTTCGCTCTCAGCTCATTGATCTCTTTCAGGAGCATAAGGTCTCCTTGTGTCACAATTTCTGACTGAAGCTCCTGGAAAACAGCTGAAAGACTTATTTTATCCCAATGTTAATGAATATTTTACGCGGGATGATTTCATTAGTTTTTTGAATAAGGATTGGATGTTCTGTATGTACCCTTCGACTGCCTCGACGAAATGAGGTTGATTGCGATTGTAGAACTTGTGTTTTTTAAGATGAGCAAGGATAATTTATTAAATTGTTACCTGAGTCCAGTTGATCATCAAATTCAATGCTCTCTGAAAGCTCGCTCATACTCATATCTAATTTCAGGAGATTACCACATGAGACAAACACCTTTCATTTTACATTTATGAGGAAATATTGAGGAAATGTCAGATCCACCATCTTCTGTAATGGCCTCTAAAACATAGCGATGAGGTGAATAATGATCTTCAAAAATAAAAAAATTACCATGTGTTATTTTATTCGGCTTTTTCATAGAGTGCATTGTCGACTCGACCATTTGAATATCGCCTAATTCATGATAAACCGCTAATTTAGACATGATTTTTACTAATTTCATTTATTGGCGAGTCAGAAAACTCCGATCTGTGATCTCTTCCATGTGCATCGAGGTCTATTTTAGCATTATTGCGCTCTTCTTGAATGAACTCTAGATGTATTGAAAAGTTTTGCAAAGAGATATTGCAAAATTTACCTTTGGCTTTGTCTCTTTGAACGGATTTTGACTTGATAGTCGACTCAACCATTGGGATGTCATCTATGCATGATAAATCCTTTATGCAGACTGGTAATTTACCAATTTCTCTTATCTCCTGATGGTGCATGGCTAATGTATTATGGAATCAAGATATAATTCTTATTGATTACTTTCCAGTATTTTGTTTAATTAAAGTGCTCACAGTGCTTGATTCGTGATCTTTAGGAACTAATTTGTGTACTGACGTTTATCAGAATTTTTATTTAATTAAGTTCACGAAGTAGTACGATGAAATTTTGTTGGAGTTGACTTTAATTGTTATCTGTCTATAAAATAGCAAACTAAAGGCAATAGAAGAGTTCGTTAAGAAAGTTTTGTCACAGAAAATCAGCTGCTTGTCCTTGGAGTAATAAAATAAATAAAATTAAAGTAACTTTCATTTTGTATCAGAAACCACATTTCGGCATTCTTGGGCCGGGGGCCTCCCACCCCCTAAGAATAAACTTTTATTTTCCAAGAGAGAGAGCACTCCCATTGATGTTTTCGAGAGACAATGGAGGCTCTTCATCAATTAGAAGGTGAATGAATAACAAAAGATTTTAATGTCATTGAACACCGTGGTTAGAAGCGGCTGTATTGTTTACATTTATTCTTGGAAAAACATCAGCAAAGATAGTAAAATCTGCACCGCAGACATTCACAGGGACGACAATGGCGACTCTTCCAAGTTCTATTTGTTCGAGGTTCATCAAGAATTATAGAATTCAAGGAAGTGGTGTATACTGCATTTATTTTCTGAGAACTAGTTCGAGCTTGAAGCTCCTTTAGGGTCAGCAGCGAAAGCGCGGCGCGGCCTGAAAGCAATGGAAGAAATGCCAGATGAGTTTCTGTAATTGTTGGCATTAGTTGAATTGATTAAATTCTAGCTTGAAGCACCCAATTCTATAAAATATCTGAAGTAAACAAAAAAATAAAATGTATCGAGCTTGGAACGAAGAAAGCTCAGACTCAAGAAAAGGTATGGATTCAAAGAGCAGGAGGATGCAAGAAAACATAGCAGAACAAGCAGAAGACTTTGAAAGAATTAAAAGATTACCTCAAGATAACGTCTTCAAACAAAAAAAACTCAATAAAAAAGATAATGAGGAGACAAAATTGGAAAATCCAGAAAATAGGGGTTTTCGCGAAGAAGCTATGCTTCAAGAGTTTGACACGGCTCATCAAGGTACTGATAACAATGCAGAAATCCCAATACTATTGGATTTCACGAACCTTAAAGTGAAGGTCAAACGTCCAAATAAAGACGAGATTACCCGCGTTGAAATGGATCCAAAGGCTCCATTGTTCGATTTAGTGGAATCGTTAGAGGTTTACTTTAAAGTGCTGAGTCGCTGCTCAATTTATCTATACCGAGATGAGAGCCAAAAAATTCCTTTTCATAAATTTGAGAGTTTTGAAGAAGCTGGGATTCAGCAGCTTGACACAATATACGCTTTTGTGGAAGAACGTGTGTTCCGAGTTCGTTTCCAATGTAATCGTGAGTATCGTTCCACAAGCATTCTATTACAAGAGAGGACCTGGTCTTCTTTCATAACTTCCTTTTCTCACAAAATCTGAGAAGAAAGCTGTGAGAATCGGAGCTACATTGAATAGAGTTTGCAGCAATACAAACAGTCAAGGGTCTCTCCTGACTTGTGTGGTAAGCAAAACATCTTTGAGAGTTGTGATTTAGGTGTCTCCTTGCCATCATTTTCCATCCCAACTCTTCGTTGATAAGAAGAGTTTTTCCTCAGTTTCCTCAAGATACTCCAAAACTCACCAGGTTTGGTCGTTTTTCGGAGAGCATTAGTGAGAGTTTGATGTGTATCTCCTACTTGGAACAATCCAGAAACTGCAAAATAATTTTTTCTTCCTCTTTGATGCGCAACTTAGACCACAATCTCTGGAGCAGGTAATGATGTCCTTCCAAGTGAGCCTCTCATCAATATCTTTCAATTTTGATAGCTTCTCGTAGTTTCTATCTCTTTTAGGATCACCTCTAAATTTGATACATATTACAATTTTTTAAAAATTTTAACTCTTATTCGTTTCTATTTGGTTTGGGATTCAAGATAATTCTTCGCTTCGTCAGAAAAATGAGCAAGGACAGGAACTATTAAAGCAAAGATAGAACCAAAGACTTGTCTTCAGAGTTCTATTTCACTTGGGTTATTTGGTTGGAATGAAAATTGTTTCCCAGTGGAAAATAACCATGGAAGAACATTTTTTTAGCCCTTCTTATGTCAATACTCCACATAAATCCGTTGAATCTTGCTGAACAATTACTTACATGCGGACTATTACTATTTTTTCAAATTCATATTCATTTTCTATCAATATATTCAAGCCTAACTTGAATTTCACATAATCTTTTCGTATCCAACTTGATGCATATGCACATTACAAGTGATATGTCAGTTTTTTTCCCCTTTCTTCAGGATTATACCTCGAAAGTTAAGTGAATATAGCCCATTATCTGATCAAGAAAAGGAGTTCTGAGTCAACCAACTTTAGTTATGAGATAACCTTACCACACAAATTCTCCTAGATAGGAGTCTCTTACTTCTTTCATCATTCTCGAAACGTCTTACAAGTTTGAATCATCTACAAATTACAACTACTTGATGCCTGAATTATTCGACAGGAACTATGTTTTCAGGATTCTGGTGAATGCGAGGGCTGGATTTTAGAACCATTGAGAAGAGAGTGTATTGTATCTATTCTAAATTATTCAAAAAGTTCTTCATTTCAAACTTGATATACGCGGAACCAAAGGAATGTAGAACGGTCCGACGTTTTTGACATAAAATGTCTTATGTTGGGGAAAAAGTGATGATCGCGTGAATCAAGAGCGGAATTGGGAAATGCTGCAATATTGAGTCTTCTTAAGGTATTTATTAGAAAGAGTGCACCTCATTTTGGAAAATATGATCCTTTCTGCAAAGAATATTTGATTATTGCTTGAAATATTAAGAGTAAACACAGACTTCTGCTCAATTGTTTTGATTTAGACCATGAAATTATTACTGGATTCGTTCCCATTACAAGTTTCTGCAAAACATTATTCTTAAACTTGTTCCATTTTTGAATTTATTTTATCAATTTGAATTAGATAAGGACTCTTTTTAGGATAGACCTTATTGAGACTGCGATTATGATCTCAAGAACGAATCATCGTCGTTAATGAAAGTTGGTTGAAGGACTGCAGCATTGAATATTATAAATGGCTCTAATTATTGCCCATTTTCTTCATAGCAAACACTGAGCATGGTGTTACCATTGGATTGAGTGAATTTTCGAAATTTTGGCGGTATTGCAAAGAGAAACATCAGGAGGAGGAGTCGTCTGAAGTACATGAGAATCCACAATAGCGGACACATCCACCCGATTTTTAAAAATGATGAAATTCTTCTGTAATTTGAATGAAATCGAGAAAAGCGAATAAAGAGAATAAGTGTTTGAAATCACAGTTATAAGTCTCAGAAAAAGATGCTTATCTAGATTCAAGGATGGCTTGAATATTTGGATAGTTCAAAACGATTTCGAAAGAAAAAACCAAAAATAAAATTCATGATGGTTAGCTTGTGTTTATCTTGAACAGCTTTTCCGGAATCACAACCAACCGCTATCATCAGATCGACTATGTTACTAGTTTAACTGTCATTACTTTTCTTTTTCGGGCTGTTGGTTCAGAAAAAGTTTTCAAGTGACGCAAATTACGTTGAGGTGAGCTATGATCGATAAAATTTGTGGTAGAAAGATTTAAGCTTCTTTCATTGTTTTGGAAATTTGAAGATTCATTATGATCGGCGATCACTCTTTCTTCTCCAGGCACACCGATCAAACCATTTGCAGTTGACTGCGTTTTCATCGCTTTAGATTCCGTCTTATCTGTTCTGAGGTTCTTATTTTTGCTGAGTTTCAATTTAATTTTGCGATAGATTTCAAAGGCCAATCCTCCGATAGAAAAGAGACCATTTGCAGCTGTATTCGTGATTATCACCGATATTACCATCACTCCTTGTGTTTCATGAGAAAATCCGGAATTTTCAACAGGAGAAAAGGCTAGAGCGAGGTTAAGGATTGCTGCAATGAGAACACATGTAAAGTTGAAGAAATGAAGGAAAGCTGGAACTTTTTCTTTGAAAGGCTTGACTTTCGCCGAAAAAAATATCAATGCTGCAACCAACACCACAATTGAGAGACATTGTAATCTTGGAACACTCTGGAAGCAGAAAATGGAAAGAATGTAGACTATGCTGAAAGCAGTGATCCAAAATACAAAAAAGAACTGATTGGCATTTGAAGACTTGAAATCACTGATCATGAACTCGTATTTCTTTTTCAGCAGTCTGATTTGAAGCCGAGTGTTGTTAGGTCTAATCGTTGCTGCTCTCTTTAAATTCGTGGATCTTTGTTGATACTTGAATATGATCATTAATTTGCGAAAACAATTGAGAAGTAGTCCAAGCAGAATACTCATTGTAGACATCGCTGTGAGGAGGCTTAATGCAGAATATTTGTCGTAAAACAGATGAAGCTTTATTATCTGCATAGTCGAAAAGAGTATTTGACTTTGGATATTTCCTAAGATAGTTGCCATCAAGAAACTGAATGTTGTGATATGGGCTTTTTCACCAAAAGGGTGGGTTCGTCTTTTCATTTTAGGTGAGATTGTTAAAAAGACACTCAGAAGGAATAATCCTAAGTATATCATGATTTCGAGCAAGGAGTCTCCAAAATTGTCGAGATAAAGGGCACTTATCTGATTCTTCTCGAAAATCCCTCAGTTGAAGATGGTCATTTCTTTGTCCAAGTCATTATAGGAAATAATCCAGTTGGGAATAAAAGAGCTCGACATTGCAGAATAGACAGTAGAAGCTAAATTGGAGTGATTTATGTTGAGAAATTGCATGTTCGCCAGACACTCTGTAGCAACAAGGCACATTAGCATAGTTGTTGAGAAACCATCTGAAGCTCCACTTGAGACTGTGAGAGCTGTAGATGTTACAATAAAAGCAGCAACTAGAGCAGCTGATTGTGCTTCGGAAATGTCGACAAGGGAAGTGGCACATTTATTTGAAGTATGGTCTCGGATGTACCCTGAAGGACAAACTCGTAGACAATAGCCACCCGTGGTGTTGAAATAGAGAAAGAATCCGGACATACAGCTGGAGCAATCTGTATTCCTTGTTCCAAAGCATTTTTGGCATCCCACTGAGCACGCTGGAATTAGATGATAAAGAAATCAGAAGATTATTGCCTTGTTGAGATGCAAATAAATTACATTCACATAGTGGTGGCACGATAAGCTGACCATCTCCTGTGCATGCTTGGCATAATCCGGTAGATGCATCCTAGTATTGGAAAAAAGTGAAATGAAAGGAAAGAGTTAAAGAAAAAAGGTGTAGCTGTAAGCTGTTGACACAAAGATTGCATCTATCAGCTCTAGAAGATCAATTTATTCTTACATAATAATGCCCATAGAAGCATCCTAGGATAAAAAATTATGAGTTTATTTTCTTTTTTCAAGGCTTGTAATTACTCTGATAGGAGTTGGTTGGAGAATGTAGAAAGTAGCTGCTGTTAGATGGAGCCGAAACACAATTAATGTTATCTTGTAAGAAGTATCCATTTGCACATTGCAAACATCCCACTTCATTATCTTGGACCAGACCTTGCAAGAGACAACTGGCATCTAATGAAAAAATCACAAAATTAAGCCGAAAAATAGATATTGCTTCAAGGTCAATGATTCTACCTGTTGTACTTGTGAAAAGTCCTCGAGCTCCTTGGAACCACACAAAATTGAGCAAATCAAAATAACCTGCCGAACTGGAGCTCACCACACTAGGACTCGTTGAATCAAACACTCCACAAATTTCCAGAGCGGCATTGTCTCCATTGGCGATTGTTGTGTCCCCAGCAGCGAAGTCACCAAAGAATACTTTAGGAGTAGACGTTTGATTGACCCACACTCTGGCATATGCAAACCCCAATCCAAACTCTTGGGGTTGAACTTGAGTAATCTCGAAGATCAAGCGGTTCCAGTTTCCTATTAGTAACAATTACCATGCTGGCATTTTCTTATGTACCTGTTTTAATGGAGATTGTAGAAGTAATTGTTGAATCAAAGACGTAAGAAGGACTGCCTGAGGAGGGATTCCTCCATATATTCAAAGCTCCAGAAGCCAGAAAATAGTCAGCACGGAGAGAAAC
>ENA-UOUE01001579-UOUE01001579.1-compost-metagenome-genome-assembly--contig:-NODE-1579-length-13900-cov-10.082254_pt1 | contig 13900 bp, 9 predicted proteins | sample MGYA00238146_ERZ747223 | MGnify/ENA primary metagenome ERZ747223 (study PRJEB28781, sample SAMN06268865) | compost metagenome | isolation source: single cell | place: USA: California, Emeryville, Joint... | reverse complement strand
CTCTGAGATCCAGAATAATCAAGAGGACGACCCTCAGGAGATCAGTGTTAGAAAAGAGGTCATAGCGAAGTACAGTGCGGCTAGAGAAAGCGAAAAGGAGTCCGCAGCGAGCGAAAAGCCTTCTGAGAAAGAAAAAGAGGGGGTTTCAAAAAATTTGTTTGCGGAGCCTGAACAAAAAAACCCTAGACAAACAGAAAAACAGCATGAGCCCGAGGAATTTCCTCCTCCAGAAAATGGGGAATCGGTGCAGGAGCAACCTGAGCAAAGAATTGAGGAAGAGGAGGTAGTAGTTGTCCAGAGAGAGGTGGTAGAAATCGACTGTACTCCCCAAAAGACTTATACAGCAGAAAAGGAAATGGTCTCTGGAGTCAGAGACTCATTATCAAGTCTTACAAATTTGAAAACGCTGAGCCCGGAGGAGCTGCTGAGGACGAGTGAAAAGCAGGCTCAGAATGAGGTTGATGAGGGGGATAAGCTTGCCGAAATTGCTGATAAAATTCCGAATTTAGGTAAATCTTCTGAGGAAGAATCAAGTGAATCACGGGAGTCGCTTTCGGATCATTCGGAAAGGTATTACTATTGAAGCGTTATTTAGTTATTTATGACTTGTTGTCTAAGTTTTGATAAGTAATGTTCACAGAATGTTTCATTTCTCTGAAAATTTGAATAACTGTTGGGAAAATTCAATGAATTGAATCAAAAAAATTGAGACTTTAGGGGGGTGAGGAGAGATTGTTGTGTGAGTTGTATGTTTTTTTCGAGAAAATTAAAAAATTAAAAAAAGTGCATCCACCGGGAATCGAACCCGGGTCGCAACGATGGCAACGTTGCATTCTACCACTAAACCATGAATGCTTTTCGAGAGTTTAAAGTTCGATTCCTTACTTAACCTTATCTGAAAACATTTTCAGACCACTATAAGCCTCTGTTTCCGATTTTCGATTGTTACGTCCGTAGTCCTCTTGAAATGCCCTGAAATTTGTAAGAACCCAGCATTTCTTGATATTTCAGATTGTTAACCAATGTAGTTCCATGAAGAAATAAAAAGGGAAAATAAGTGAAGTTTTCAATGATTGTTGAATGATATGAAATGCTGCGATTCTCAATTGTAAAGAGAAGCGTCTAGTGACTAAATATGGTGTCTTTAAATTACATATCATTTTAGTACAACCAGCAAGTTCTTATGAATTTATTATGATAAGGTAATTCCTTCTTTTTCTTTTAAAATGATTCTCCTTTGCTTGAATTGCGAAACCATATCCTACAATCCTGAACCAAATGCGAAATTAGCAAACTTTTTCTGAAGATGTAAATATTAGGGCACTTTCACTTTAAGGGAAAAGGGCGATCTCAAATGAACCATGTCTCTTTTTTCTTTCAAGAAATAATATTACTATTATAATACAAAATGACGCTTGCTTTCGATGTCAGTGCCATTTGTTTGGGCTCATTCCTATCGCAAACACGTTCAAAACTCCCTCTCTCTGCGTTCAATGGAAACAGAAATGACAATCAGAAATTTTTAAATCAATTAACGAGCCAAACTATAGTAGTAATAACAGCTAAAGATTCGTATCAAATCAAACTAAAAGTCAATATTTGAGCGGGAGATAATTATATTTTAGCTCCTTTTTGCGAAAAATTACTATAATAAAATCCTAGTTCGAAATATTCGTTGGCATGTTGACCATGATTCGTAGTGACACATCACGATCGGACCTCTTTTGTGATCTATTCTCTCAAGCTTCCGGCGAACTGAACTCTTTTGATCAGCTATCATGTTCCTTCCATCCAGGTTTCAGACTCCAAGTCTTTTGTCCCGAGGAATCGATTCAACCGGCTTTGCTCTGCGTCAAATGCATGCTTGACCCAGAGACAGAAAAACGCATTAAAATGGACTCTCTCGTTGCAATCCAGGACGTGATCAATAGGATCTCGGCCCTGAACGACTTGGAAGCCCAGGCGCAGATTGAACGTGATTCTCTTAAAAAGACAATGTTTGATTTCACTTCAAAGGATCATTTCGGTTCATTCGACCGCCACGTTGACGCTCAAATGAAAAAACTGCATCGGGAAATCGAGAAAACGAAGGAGAGCCTTGATGAGCTGGAGGCGCAGTTCCGAAAGGTTTTCGAGAAGCAGCAGAAATTCCTCAGAAGCAAAGAAGAAGAGCTGAAAAAGAGGATTAATGAATATGTTGTGGACCAAGAGCAACTGAAGCAGTTTCTCAATTTGACCCCTCAGCAGATAATGGAAACGATTAAGAAAATAACCTCCTTGAGAGAATATGAGAAACTTATCAGGACACTCTATCAAAGAGAAACTATTGACCAGCAGGCGATTCAAACCGCTATGATAAACGGCATTGTGGAGGTAATGGATGATGTGAAAGAGAAGGTGAATAAATTAAAGAACTATAAAATCCAGACGACATTGCTTGAAGGTAATGAAATTTACAATGAAACTAGTGAAATTTAATCTTAATTGCATAGAGATTCGACAGAAATTAGCTTCGATAGAGGTCCTAGATCAGTGTTTTCAAGGCGTAGAAGAGCTTGATACGAAATTGATGGGAACGTTGGAGAAAGTTAGAGATGCTAACGAGAGAATCAAGCATAGTGAGACGTTGAAGACACAAAAATCTGACCCGCTGGAGTCATTGAAAGAAAGACTAGCCAATTTCCAGCCAAAAGCAAGCGATCTGATGGAATGTGAGCCGACTTTGATCATTGAATCAACGAGTAGAGGAGGAAGTCCAGCGAAAAAAGAACCCGTGAATGGCCATCATAATGCCAAAAGAACTGAAGAGAAATTGCCGAGCAGAGCCAACGAAGGAATTGAAATTGTGGACCAGGGCTTTGGTCTGGTTAATAACTTCGGATCGACCCATAGAAGACAGAAAATTGACGCTGAGTCTTATAAGAGAATAGAGATTAAAAAAAGCGAAAGAGTAGAAATAATCCTCGATGATGATGAAGAGGAAGCACCACCGAAAAAGGATGCTGCCGAGCAGGGACTGCAAGAAGAAGTGCAGGTGGCTGAACAGCAGGGCGATCTGGTGGTGGAGCAAGAAAAGATAGTTGTTGAAAAAACCAATAATGATCAAACACTTGAAGGTGAAGTTTTTAATAATGTAGCAGCGGTTCCTGAAGAAAATGGGATTGAACTTGAAAATCAAGATCATAATAAGGCTGTAGGAGAAGTTCACATAGAGCAGGAACAATTACAAATTCCGCAAGAAAACGACAAAAACAATAAACTGGATGACAGTCTTGTGTCTCCGGAAGTCGAGCTTTTTGGTTTCAGTGAGGATGAAGAAGCTCCCGAACTCGATTCAGGCGAGCAAGCCAAAACCCTTCATGATTGGATTGATCGAAAACTTACTGGGTATGTAGTTTTTCTCAATACGGAGCAAAAACAAGTTGAAAACAGCTTCCAAGAAAAATGGAAAAATTTAGATAAAGCTGACAGAGAACAATATAGAAATATCGCTCAGAAAGCGAGAGAAGAACTAAAAAATGAATATCAGGATATCGAAGAGGGGAGTTCAGAGTTTGCTGACCTTCAAAAAATTATAGAAGAGAAAATTAAAGAGGTTATAAAGGAGTAAGGAGACCAACGGAATCTTTTCGGTGTTAATATTCACATTATTTTATATTATTTTCTTAGTTGCAGTCTGCCCATTTCATACATTAGAATGTTTGTTTATTTCGGGTTGTAGTTAACTACAAATCTCCTTGTAGAAAAGAACGATAACAATTTTTAAATGAAAATAGCAGTTTCAAACAGAATTCTATTCTGGTAATAACAGCATTACCACAGTGATCTTTTCGCAGATAGAGGAAGAGCTCGCAGTCGTTCGGCCATTATCTGCAATGAGAAATTTCACAGCGTTATTTATCCTCAATGGAAAGCCATTGTTTACAGTTTTTACGTCTCTATAGTTTCAACGTATTGAAAATTCACGCATTTCGCTCTCGACACGTAACTTTATAAAAGATGGCATTAATCACTTTCATTAAGGCAAAAAAAACCGCTACTTTTTTAATGGAAGCTAGAGGTCTCTTACAAATAGCGGCATAGATGCTTTAGAGTCATACATACCGAATTTCATTCGAAGATAACTTTAAAAATTTGAAAATAAAGAACAATACATCTTATAATTGAATAAAATTGAAACAAACCTTCGAGGGAAAAGAAAAGATAGTACTTAAATTCCTCTGGAACAATGATCGCAGCTATTAAACCAATCCCTGACGGCCAACGCACCAAAACAATCTACACTCTGATCAAAGACGGCAAATACACCGAAGTAAAATTTCGCTCGATGAAAGTTCCTCACCGAACATAATTTGAAAAGGCAATACAAATTCTCAGACACGAGCTTCAGTTTGCACCTAGAAGCCGTGCTTCTTCCCTTCTAGGCTACTGCTATTTCCAAAATCAGGACTATTCCAACGCAGCTAGAGTGTAATCTCCAATAGCATCTTCAATATTCTGATTATCTATTCCAGCTATGAGCAACTCGTGAGAAATTATCCAGAAGTTGATGAATATAAACTCTATTACGCACAGTCACTTCATAAGGAAGGTAGAGTTTTAATTTAAGGTCCGGGTTAGGTCCTAACCGAGCTTTATCGACATAGGTATGTATGATGAGGCGTTGAAGGCTTGCCAATCGATAGACAACCCTGCTTACCAACAGAAGCTGTTGCTGCTCCAAACATGCATTAAATACGAGCAAGAAGAACTGCAATTCGCCAAATCGCTGATCCAACAGGCCAGTGATGACCCAGATATGGTTATAAACGAAGGGTGTGTTTTATTCAAGGAAGCGAAGTATGAAGAGGCCAGGAAGAAGTTCGAGGACGCAATGAACACGGTTGGCTATTCATGCGAGCTGTCTTACAATATCGCGCTTTGCCACTACAAATTGAAGCAACTTGCCCAAGCACTTAAACATATCGCTGACATTATCGAAAAAGGAGTGAAGGAGCATCCAGAGTTCGGTATTGGTTCGAATGCCGAAGGCATTGAGGTGAGGTCAGTTGGAAATACCCAAGCTCTCAGAGAAACGGCTCTGATCGAAGCGTTTAACCTCAAAGCCGCAATTGAATACTCCATTAAGAACATCGCTGCAGCAAAGGACGCATTGATTGATATGCCTCCTCGTTCAGAAGACGAGCTTGATCCAGTCACGCTCATGAATAAGGCATTGATCAACATGGAAGACGATCCAACCGGCGGTTTCAAAAAACTCAATTTCTTGCTCCAGAACCCGCCATTCCCACCTGAAACCTTCCAAAACTTGTTGCTTCTTTACTGCAAGTACCAATACTTCGACCTCGCTGCTGATGTGCTCGCTGAGAACGCGGATCTGACCTACAAATGCATCACCCCAGAAGATTTCGAGTTTATTGACGCGCTCATCCTGCAGCAAGCTTCCCCCGAGCAAGCTTACAAGAAATTCGAGAGTCTCGGCAATAAACACATCGACAACCTCAGAAAACTGACGAAACAAATCAACGACGCAAGAAACGCCAGAGATAACGAAGCGCTGAAGAAGGCCTTGAAAGAGTTTGATGACGCTCTTGAAAAGTATATCCCTGTCCTGATGTCTCAGGCGAGAATCTACTGGAACTCCGAAAACTACGGCATGGTTGAGAAGTTGTTCCGCCAGAGCGCCGAGTACTGCGCTGACCACGAGACCTGGAGACTGAACGTCGCCCACGTGCTCTACATGCAAGAAAATAAGTACCGTGAGAGTATCAGGTACTACGAGCCCATCGTGAAGCGATACTCTGAAAATCTGTTGAGTCTCACAGCCATCGTCATTGCTAACCTTTGCGTTTCATACATCATGGTCGGCCAGAACGAAGACGCTGAGGAATTGATGCGAAAGCTCGAACGTGAAGAGGAAAAAGAGTCTTACCAGGACCCTGACAAGCAGCTTTTCCACCTTTGTATTGTGAACTTGGTCATTGGTACGCTGTATTGCTCTAAGGGTAACTACGAATTCGGTATCTCCAGAATCATCAAATCCCTCGAGCCTTACAATAAAAAGGTAATTTAGCCTGCAATGAGGATTGGACTTGACATTAATTGATTTATTAGATTAACACCGATACTTGGTTCTATGCGAAGAGATGTTTCTGCTCGCTGATAGAGATCCTCGCGAAACAAATGATTGTATTGAAAGACGCGTCTTACTATGAGATGTTAACTTTCCTCGATGCTGCTGATCAATTTGGAAAAGAAATCACTACGGTAAAAATGCCTTTCTTGTAATGACCTAATGCAATTTTTTTAAAGACGATTGGTCCGTTGGAGAATGAGAATAAAAACACTGTTTCAGACGAGGCAAGAATGATCAAAACTATGATATTAAAGCTTAAACAGTAAATACATTTATTTTTATGTGCAATTCCAAAAATACAGAAGAAAAGATTCGTACATGATGTAGAATTTTACTAATAACGAAAAATCGATCTATCTCCTAATTAAAATCTTTTCTCTTAGAGCAATAAAATTAATTAAGTAGCTAGCACTTAGTAAGCACCTTCTCTCACATCCGAATCGAAAAGTGCTAATTTTTAAATGGAAAAATTCAACTAAACCCCTCCCACTTACCTCTTTAAAATTTTCATTGATATTGAAAATACATTGTCTTTGTTAAATAAACTCTAACGATATTGGAATTACGTTCGTATCTCTGTAAAATAAGATAATTGCAGAAAGGAAATTAATTTGTAATCGAACTTAAGGAAAAATGGCCGAGGAGAATAGACAACAAAAAAAGGGTAAATTGCCTTCCAGTCCTTAGCAAACCTTAGCAATCTGTTACAGTTGTAGGCAAACAAGCTTTCGGGAGATTTATTACTCTTATGAGTCGTAAAAACAGACCATCAAATGTGACCCAAGAGGATGCTGCTGAATTCAGAAGACTTGTTGGAGGAGTCGCTGCTGGCAGCGCTGCAACTGCACTCATAACCGTCCCAACACTCACGTTCTTAGCATACAAGGCTCCTATCAGACTCGGATCGGGCCCTAAAATCTTCGGAGGACTTGTTACAGGATTCCTCGTTACAGGCATCATCCAGGACGTATTGTATGGCAGAAGAATCCAAAAAGCCATCGACATTGCAACCAAATACCAAGATATGCTTGACTAAATGTTACTCAACCGACAATCCAATATGGAATGACGTAATTCAGACCATTTTAGTTCAAAATTTGCTGAATGATGACTATTTTTCCATAGAAAGTGACGAAAATAGCAGGAAATTGAGCGAGCGGGACTGATAATATTCTGAGAACGCGGCATTTCTGTTTTTCATATCGACATTTGTGACTAAATAAGGATATTATCTTTTAATCTGAGCTCTGTTTCCTGAAAAGACAATTTACGTTGCTTGAAAATCAAAATAACTCCTACAACCCTTATTAATTATTTCATTAGAGTCCACAGTGGACTGACAATTTCAAGAGAAATAGAGATTGAAAAGGGGAATTTAATGTTGTTTGCGTTAAAATAGTTTATTCATTTGTGGATAACTTGGCCCTCCCAAGCAGCTATCAGCCATGCTTATGGATCTTAAAGAGACTACTAGTGCAGTTAGAGAGGGGAGATAAATTACAGAGACAAAAATTCTCAGGAAAAATACGGAAGGGTTGGCTATACGGAATTACTGTCTAATAGATTATTGATTTCGATAATCCTAGTGATATTCTTCTATTGGTAGAGTCTGAAGTTAGGCAAATTGCTCTAGTTATAATAATATAAGCGCTTATCGATTATCTAGCTATCCAAAATGCGATTCAACACAACAGTAAAGCGAATTAAAATATAGTTCCAGACTACAATAAAACTTCGGTTTGGTGATAATAACTTCGAATATCTGAAATTCGATAAATCATCAATTCTCCATGAGGAAAATCAAAACACCACATTTAATATTTTTCTGTATGTATCATGAAATAAATTTATGCTTGAGAAACAAAACATTCAAACACCAAATTAATATCTGAAGCTTGTAAAGGTGAAACTGCTTTCTGGAATTCGTTTCGAAAATATTTCACTCATCTCAACTAAATAAATGCCAATGGAAAACTTGTGGAAGCCGAGGCAGTCCTTGAGGGTGTTAAAAACAATCCTAGATTATGTATTAAATTTTTTTTCCTTTTCTATTGAGAGTTGAGGAACAATATTCTGCCAGCTATGGAAAGAGAAAGGATAGGCAAGGCGATCGTAAGTAAAGAACTCATAGATGATCCAAACTGTTAATTTTGATTAATAGTAGTATTATCCAACTGGGATTCCAACGCCAAACTTCTACTTTTCAAGGAAATCTCCCTAAAATGGACAGACTGCTGCACACTTTGTTCCCAGTATCTTCATTTAATCATGTTCTATCATTCTATGAACATAAAAACAGCAAAAAATGCCTGAATGATCTTTCTGAAATATCTCAACTGTCCAAAACTAATTTATCTTATTTATCGTTAATAATCCGCGAAATCGCAACAAACACTGATAATTTAATTTTATTTGAAATGAACTACAACTTCTTTCCTGACTCTGCTCGGCGTAGGTCCGTTGGGTACTCAGATCTATTTCCAAATTCTCAGCGTCAGCGGAGCAACTCTCCTATTAGCCATCGAAATGAAGGCTATTCAGATCGTTTTATCCCTACTCGCCCTTCAAACTCTCTCGGCGAAGTCTTAATCAAAGACGAAATGTTTTTCGAAGAGCCTCCTCTTCCTACCACTGGTAGCGATGACCAAGCCATACAGCCACCCGATGGCAGCCCTAACCTCTATTCCTCGTTACTGCAGATGCAGATCCTCGCCGAGCATAACGAAGAAATCAATATAACGAATAATTTTTCGAATACGCCAAGCAAGAAGAACTCGATAAACATCCTCAAGTTCAAGAGTCCAAAGCGCCGCAAATCCGACTTTGAAAACCACTTTAGCGCCTCGCCTCTTCAACAAGAAAAATTCCAATCGCCTAAGGTGAAGACCAGTCGAAAGATATCTAAAGTACCGTATAAAGTATTAGATGCTCCATCTTTAGTCGATGATTATTACCTGAATTTGCTGGACTGGTCATCAACGAATCTAATCAGCATTGGACTGGATAACACGGTTTACGTGTGGTCTGCAATCACTAATAAAGCTTTTAAGCTTCACGAAATCCCAGGTCCAGACACCGTTTGCTCAGTGGCTTGGAATAACAAAGCAACTCACCTCGCTGTGGGAGAAAGCAACGGAAAATTGAAATTATTCGACCCAGAGTCGTGCAAAGTTATCCGCGAAATGAGCGGACATACTTGCCGGGTTGGCTCTATCGCCTGGAACGGGAACCTCCTGAGTACTGGGTCGCGAGATAGGACGATCCTTACGAGAGACATCCGTGTGCCAGGAAGCTCGATTTATAAGCTGATTGGACATAAACAAGAGATTTGCGGCTTGAAATGGTCGTTTGATGAGAATTTGCTTGCGTCAGGCGGAAACGACAACAAGGTGTTGATCTGGAATAATAAAACCCAGGGAGAAATGGCCCGGTTCTCCGAGCATACGGCGGCGGTGAAAGCATTGGCTTGGTCCCCTCACCAGTACAATATCCTCGCGACTGGAGGAGGTAAAAGCGATAAAACGATTAAATTTTGGAACATGCAGACACTCAAACGAGTGGAATCGATTGACACGGGTTCTCAGGTCTGCAACATGATGTTTTCTGTTAATAGCAACGAGTTGATTAGTACCCACGGTTACTCCATGAACGAAATTTGCATCTGGAATTACCAGCCAATGCAGAAGATAGCAACGCTAACAGGTCACACGAGTAGAGTGTTGTATCTGGGGATGAGTCCTAACGGCGAGAACGTCGTCACTGGCGCAGGTGACGAGACACTGCGGTTTTGGAACGTCTTCCCGTCGAAAAAGAGCAAGAACGATGACCTGTTTGAACGCTGCGTGCTTCAACCATCAAGCATTGATCTCCGTTGAGAGCCTTTAAGCATGTGGAAGCAACCGAGGCCTAATCAAGCAAATAACCATTGAATATTCCTACATCAACATCCATATAGTGTGTACAATAGTAAATGAATTGTCTTTGCATTTGAAACTCGAAGTACCAGAATGAATAGTTCCTATTCTCATCTGTTTTATTATAATTACATGATCCAAGTTTGTCTGAAACTTTTTTTTGTTGATTCAGTATAAAAGTCATACTACCCAAGCCAACAGCCCCCTTTACATGGCTAAGCTCATTTTATATTATCCTCTATACATAAATCAATATAATAGCACAATATTCCTATACTTATCCCTTTGGTAGATAATTACTATTGAAATACCGGTACACATATCCTATTCTAAAGGGATTCGATTTGGCGGGCATAAATTTTGGAGTCTGGAATTGCGATTAAGCATCATACAAAAGCCGCTACGACTCAGCTATCATATCAAGAAAACATAAACGGATTGAATATGGAAACACGCCGAGTCTTTGAGACGAATAAATTTTTTTTTCCCGATGCTCAGTTAACGAGACCTCATCTATTTAGCTTCAGTGGCGGCTTTGCCCTTGTCGTCTCTCTATAAAAAATCGTGAATATTAGGCCGCAAGAATATATTTACGATGAATCTTTGTGGTGGCTTTCTGATCTTTCTGTCTTCAGCGTTTCTAGCTCTGACAATTCTGGCATGGATAGCGCAGGCAATGCAGTATTGAAGCTTAACGTAGAGCTTTGGAATAACGAATGCTAAACGAATTTGTGAATTATTGCTCGGGAAGCTATAAGAAAGCGATCATACTGTCATAGGCGCAGGCGTCCTTAAGATCTCTTCTACTTGAGGCATCGACGATGTCTCTAACGGTGAATCTCTTAACGGCCTTATCCTGTATTTACACATTAAGATCGGCGATGATGAGGCGCTAATCATTACCTTGCCGACAAGTCTGCAGCAGTTGGAGCAAACAACTGGCTTGACGTGGCCTCTACCCTTCTTGCTTCTTCCGTTATTTCTTCTTTTGGATGGCATTCGGGCTTTTCTAAAGCGACTTAGCACAGTTCAAAAATGAATCTATACCTTAATTGTCTTTTGCTTAGTTTAGATAAACTTTATTTGCTGTTGCTCTTATCTCTATTAAGAATCAGATATTCGACGACATACCCCTTCTTTCGAAGCCAATACAATTAGAACAGCCCTCCACAGATTGTTGAAAACGAAAATAAAGAGTCACTTCACGAAACTACTCCATAATGGTCATTTTTAGCATCTGCAAATTTGGAAGGGTATTTAAAATTGAAAAATTATGTATCTCGTTGTTTTCCTAAGGATAGTATCCTAATTAGTTTCCTCCACAAAAAAGATTGGAGTACTACACTCGTGTTAGATGAACAATCAGTGAGAAAGGGAGCCAGGGAAGTCATCATCCCGCCCTTTTTCATTGATTAATCACTATGTCAGTGTTTTGTTAATATAGTTGGATATCGTGAGATAATAGTTTTTTTCAAGGGTGCCTGAGTGATACAATCGACTAAGAAGCAACAAGGCAGTTGAAAGTACAACTTACAAAAAAGCAAGCAACGATGAAAGCTAAAAGTTAATATCTGATTCTTGAATGAATACGCTTGCAATTCCTTGTTCTTAGAGAGAGACACGAACGACCTTATTGTTTGGTTTTACCCTTAGTTGCCTTTGGTTGGGCGCCCTTAGCTTGTTTAACAGCCTTTTGGTCTGGTTTCTTTCCAGCGGTGACTCCAGTGGCCTTTCTCTTCTGATCAAGAGCCTTTTGTTTTCTTTCCTTAATTTCTCTAATGGCCTGGTCTCTTTGGGCTTGTCTGATTTCAGGCTTTTCTGCTCTCTTTCTTCTGATTTCATCAAGAGAAATACCAACAATAGCTTTTTGAACTTTAATGGCTCTTCTCTTTTTCTTTTTGGCCTGCTCATCAGTGGAGATCTTCTTGTTGTGTCTTCTCCAAGAGACAGTCCAGGTGATCTTTTGGGCCTTGACCTTCTTAAGAGCGAGTTGTCTAGCCTTTTTGGTGATGAAGTAGCTGGTTCTGCCGTCCTTAGCGACGTATCTTTGGCCTCTACCTGGGTAGATCTTGAATTCACTGAATGTGCAAGGTTCAGTCTTGATGACCATTTCTCAACCTATTTAAGTTTCTTTCAGACTCTGAATAAAATCTTTATTTATCCTTCCTAATGTAAAGCTTAACAATATGCTCATTTATGGATTCTAAGGACAATTTAAACGTTCCTGAGGCCAGACAGACGATCTTATCCGATTGATACAGCGTTTAAAAGAGCAGGGCAGGTTTTTTCATGATGGGTATTTATCTACGAGTGCGCGGAAGTGCAGTTTGATAATTCGAATTATTAAACAATTGGATTCGCATACCATTCAAATCAGGAATGTTATGTAATCAAGCAGAGAAGTCTCCTCTCAATTGATTCAACTGATAATGGTCATCGATTCAGATAGACCTTTCAAAAATTACAACTATGGGAACTATGTGGTCTTTAGTGGCTCCAGATGCTAGACAATTCACGCTGAATTGAATTGATACTTACTCCCATTAAATTTAAAAAATTGATGTGACCATATAGATTTAGATTCAAAATAATTCATATGTAAGCTGTTTCTTTTCTTGCAATTGCTAACGCCGCTAAGTGAGATAATTTAAAGAAAGGCTAGAAATAAGAGCAGGTTCAACGAATACTGCTAAATTACTATTGATAGATTTATTAGTTCGCTCAATCCAATTATTTCTTAAACATTGTTGACTCTAACAGGGGGAAAAAATCGAGCAAAATGCTTCATTTGATATAAAAAACTGGCCTGGGAGCTCAAAATAAAAGGCCATGGAAGGTAAGGGCATCTACATGCTCATTGAAGCAATTGAGTATATGGATATAGTGCATCAGAATTGATTGCTACGACAAAAGATTTTTTATTATCGATAAACACTTCAAAAAATTTACTCGTTTTTGTGATTAAATTCTTAACAAATTCAAAGGAAATAGCAATGGCGGAAGGTAGCAGTAGTCGCATGCAATAAGCTTCATTCTTCTTTAGCAAAACAGCAGAAAACAACCGCTCTTGATGCAGAGATCAAAGATAAAGAAATGCAGTTAGCGAATCTTAAGAGCGAGATAAAATCGCGTCAAAAACTCCTTGAAAGTTTGAACAAAATAGTAAATTATGCAAATAGAGCAATTCTCAGGCGGTTCGTAGGATACAGGGGACACAAAGGGCCTTCTTGATCAGATTAAAACTCAAGAAGAGGAGATTGTTGTGAAGGATAAACAGATTGTGGTGCTACAGCAAAAGTATAACGATTTTTTCACAAAATGGAGTAATCTGATCAATTGATAAATCTTCAAAGGATTGATTCGCTTGCAGCGTCAAAAGCCGATGTAAATGAGCTGAAAGAGAAAGAAAACAGAGTATTTCCCTGAGTTTTTGGTTCGGAAAAGGCTTATGATTATTCCAAAAAGGTTATAGAACTGATGGCGCAGGTGAAAAATCTAGAGGATCAAAATGTTCGCATGATTGAGCAGCTGCAAGATCAAACCGTAGCATGGAACTCGAAAATAAATAAATACGAGGTGATTTCAAAAAATTCCATGGCTCAGACGATAAATTTAAATAGGAAAAGCAAAAGGAACTTCAAGAGCAATTAGAGCAAGCGAACACGAAGATATCAGAGCTTGAAACAGCGAATCAGGAGCTGCAAACAGTATTTGATTTACAAATAATATTTTTCGAATTGACTTCTTATAGCAATTGGATACAGCCAATGGGCTGCATAAGAAGGCGAAGGAAAAACAAAAGAGATATAAAGCACTAGTGAAGTAAGCAATTACAGCGAATTTGGGAATT
>ENA-UOUE01001578-UOUE01001578.1-compost-metagenome-genome-assembly--contig:-NODE-1578-length-13900-cov-11.971135_pt1 | contig 13900 bp, 9 predicted proteins | sample MGYA00238146_ERZ747223 | MGnify/ENA primary metagenome ERZ747223 (study PRJEB28781, sample SAMN06268865) | compost metagenome | isolation source: single cell | place: USA: California, Emeryville, Joint... | reverse complement strand
TTCAGTACTTCAAAAGCAGCAAAATAACTGCCAAAAAGTTAAGCCTTATTCAACATGTTCATTGATTGATTATTAATATGAAAATCTCATTTATCGAAAAATTTGTGAAAGTTTAGTAACATAACAACTTTTACCTTTAAAGAGCCCTCCACATCTTTATTACTGACTCTCTTTATCAATCAGGCGATAGATATCTGTCAACCCGATGCTCTTGTTTACCATTAAAATAACGCCTTTGTTGATTTCTTTTGTTGAAAGCCAGTTTGGACATAGCTTGATCAGTGTCTGTAAAGACTCTGTCGCTGAAACTATTTTCATTTAATTCAATTAGAAAACACGCAAATACATGTTTTTCTTACTGTTGCCGAGAAGATGTGCATTTTTCGCATTCGACAAGTGCTCGATGACATTGACCAGGAACATATTCGACACGTTTCTTTGAATATAATAAAAATAGACAATTTCTGCTATTTTCTTCAACTCAGCCACAAGTTTGGCATTCATTTCCGGTTTCTTCTTTTGGGATTCTTTCAAACTAAGTTCTTCAGCCAGACGTTTTTCTTTCGCTTTAATCTGCCAGCAAATTTTATGAATTAACTAGAATTTTCAAAGAAAATTACCATTTCCAAGAGCTGCTCTGAGAAATTGTTCTTGTTTGCACTCACAACTGGCGCCGAGGCAATCTTGAGCTTCTCTCGGTTTGAGTTTTCTTGGGCTGCTTTCATTAGGGATTGCTCCACGGCTTTATTTTTGATCACTCCTTGTTGCAGGAACTCCTCAATGCTTTGGACAACATGTGTTTGAGGTTTCGCTGGAAGAGATGCTTCTGGTATCTGAGGAACGTTGTGCACCTTGAACTCACTATGCCAGGCCTTCATTCCCTCAAAATCTTTTTGCTGCTCTTCAATCGGCAGGGTTAAAAGGAACTCTTGATGGAATTCTTTCGTGATTTCTAACAGCCGCGCTTTGAAAAATTTCTTCCTTTCTTCGAGTTTTGCTGATTTTGTGAATATTTTAGAGTCTACATCGTTATTCTATAGGAGAAATCAATGAATTCCAGAAAAACTGTATAGTATGTCTATACCTCATCAGCAAACGTAATGTAGAGCTGGTACTCTTTATTAGCTTTCTCATTCTTCTCCCAATGTATTTTGTAGGCTTTTGGATTCACGTATAACATCTGAGCGATATTCTTCATGGTAATTCGACTAGGGTTTTTCATTTGAAATCAGTTAATGCATAATTGAAAAAATCTTACGATTTGTATGTATTTTCGACATTGGTCAGCAAATCTGGCAAAAATGTTGGCTTCTTTTGGAGGATATAGATATTCAGCATGAAATCAAGGCTTTCGAACATCTGGAAAAGCTTCTTGTACTCGAGAGGTAGGACAAACTCCCTTTCAGGCTGTATTAACTCATGGTATTTATCTCGGATTGAAGGAGAGCTTAGCAAATTTGGACTTGGAGATCTCGATCTAAGAATCTGGTTTGGGATCTGAGGACTTCGGGTTTGTTCGAGAATCCTCAAGGGTGATCTCAGCGGAGAGCGAGTCATGATTCTATTGAGAACCTGAGACGTCGCATGAGAGATTGGGCTTCGGTTTCTCTCTGAGAGTTGTGCGATTTTATCTGTGATTTCTGGAGCGGGACGGAATTTTGGCTTTCCTTTTTCAGCACGTAAGGTGCTTATAATGTCTAGCGTCTCTCTGGACAGAAGGGTTGGAGGTTCACTGCGCGGAGCCTCGTCTCTTGAAGGGAAAAATTTAGATTTTGATGAGTTAGCACTTGGATTGTTCGAGTCTTGAAGCGAGAACATAGTGTTTTCTTGGGAAAACAGCATGTTGCGTGGATGCTCTTGATGCATGGAGTTTTCATGAGATGCCATCGTGGCTTTCGTATTCTCGCAGGTTTCCAACTCGAGGCTATCGCGACTAACGGAAAGATCGGACTGATCCATGCATTTGTGTGAACAAGGAAACTGCGCCTTGGCAAAACCTTTCTGAATCGGCAAAGGCGATTTGAACTTCTCGGTTTTGTAATCGGAGAGCACTATCAAATTATTGTCCTCTTCTTCGACATCAAGGGCCTTGGAGTCTGTCATTTTCTGCATTTTTTGAGAGACCCTGTCTGACTCAAATTCTAAATCATTCTCCATAAGATACGGGGCTCAAGATTGGATGAGTACCTCTTTTCCTTTTCCCTGAGGATTCGGAAGCGGATGGCATGTCCAATGTGGGATCTTTTATTTCTTCACTGGTCTTTTGAGACCGCTGATAGAAGTCTAATAGTGACTTTTGTTTCTTTGGTTCAGAAGCAAGTTTGGTAGCGTTCATTGAGCTAGGAATAGGAGCTTTGAAGTCTGGTATTTAAAATAATTATCTAAAATAACTTAGTAGTGCAGCTTCATCATAGTAGTTTGGCGCCCAAAATTAAAGAGCTTATTTATTCAACCATGTTCGGATTTGAATTATTAGGAGGATTATTTTAAATTAACGATCGCATCTTGATTATTCGCGGGCTTTTTTAATTTGGGAAGTCAGACCTGAAATGGATCGCTTATGGCAATGTATGAAGTTTCTTTCCAGTCTCAAAGCAAGTAATTCAATAGGCTGAGAGTGCCTTGGCGCACTAAGTAAGCGATAATAGGTATATGTAGATTGAGGCTCATTATATAACACTATGGGAACTATATCATAACGTTAAGAGTCCAATACCATTTAATAAGCATGTATTTCTCTGTTTTAACTGTTGTAGGCTTGTTAATTATCAGCTTTTGATTGAATCCCAATGATATTCTCAAGATAGATATTATTGTTTTATAATTTCTCCGAAGAATTTAAATTCAAGAGTCGTCGATTTCATTTCTGCCAAATTTTGAGTTGTTTGCTAATGAAAATGTGACCATCGAAAGTTACCAGCCAACTCTTATCATCTATCTTTCTGTTATATAAAAATGAGAGACTTACGATCGCCTACCACCTCATCTTCCTTCAATCAGGCTAGTCTCTCAGATACTATTGTTCTCCCTTCAACATTAGCAGGAAAGGTTGCTTCTGTTTGAATTTTATCCAGAATGGGAAAACCCGTATATAATTAAAGTAACTGCATTTCACAAAATAAGAAATAAATTCTGAGAAGAAGATGATGAATAGCCCAGACAAGCAGAAAGAGAAGAAAGACGAAGGAATGGGAGGCATGACCGAAGAAGAAATCGAGGAGTTCAGAGAAGCCTTCTTGCTCTTTGCGAAAGACAGAGACGAGGAGAAAAAAATCACCGTTAAAGAGCTCAAGTTCGTGATGGAAGAGCTTGAAATGCCTATGAAAGACGATAAACTTGAGGAGTGGTTCCGAGAGATGGATCCTGCCGAGAGTGGCGCTATTGATTTTGCAACTTTCTTAAAAGGAGTCGGTAGACAGATATTACAAGTCCCTTCAATCGAAGAAGTGATGGAAGGATTCAAATACTTGGATAAAGACGGCCTTGGATACCTCACTGTGAAAGAATTCAGATATCTTCTTGCTTCATATGGCGAGAAAATGAGTCTCGATGATATTAAGGATTTACTGAAGGACGCTGATCCTGAGAATGACGGGAAAGTTAAATACGATATTTTCACCAAGAAGTTATTTGGCATCGAAATCCCTGTCGTCGATGATCCAAAGAAAAAGGGAAAAGGAAAGGACTCAAAAAAAGGCAGAAAGTGATTGTTGCAGCATACACTATTTATTTGAGTCAGTCCCATCTACAATATTTTCGTTGATTTCATAAACTTTTTTACGCTTGGAGAAGAGATTTCTTTGATAACTACATAGTCTTAAAAAAGAAGGAGAATAAAATATCGAATTGTTGCTACTATAGCTAATTGAAGCAGAATTGAAGGATTGCCAGAAAGCCAAAAAAAAGCATATTGATAGGGATTATGGAATTTTCGTTCGCTGCTTAAGCACTTACGAGAAGTTTTAAAGTTGATATATTCTGCCATCTGATTTTTTTGTTCAGTTTAGAAATAAAGGGTTAATTACTAGTCTGAACAGGAGGCTTAGTTAATGCTTTTTCTACAATAGGAAAGCTGAGAAAAGGAATGATTTCTCATCCAACTTCTCATTCTCCTAGAGCTACCATGACGCTAATTCGTTTCTTAATAATTTGTTTTCTTTCTCCTGATTCAAACTATAAATTGTACATAGCACAAAACAAAGCACCGCATGATAGGCTTTGCTAAGTGAAGAAAGCTTTCGATGTAATAGTGAAAATAAATGTCATTTTGTGAGTGAAACATAGATTATCACTCTTTTTCTTAACATGACATTTAACATTAAGCCAAAATGTTACCAAAAGGTCTTGAACAATACTGGAACAACGAATACAGTATGGTATAAGATTTGAAGTATACAAACTGCTAGTTATTATCTTATGTTAAGGTAGGCAGAGAGACCTGGTTGTTTCTTATCTCATGATCAGAACGGGTGACTCCTTCTTCGCAAGTATCGCCTATGCTCTCACGAGCAGTTTCTGCTGGTTCTGAATCCAGTGTATTGCGGCTTTGTAAATTATTTTCAGTGCTGTTATTCTGTGGCTGTCTTTGTCTTGTCGTGGGCCCTTGGAAAATTTTTCTTCTTTTCCGAGCAATTAAACAACAGACCATTATACAAAATAACACCACAAAGAGCGAAACTCCAAAGATGATCCAAAAACTTTGCAGATCAAAGTGATAGGGCCCGTAGTATTTATCCAAGCAAACCGCTTTAGCTCCGAAAGTTTGTGCTGAATAGCTCACGGCGCTTAAACAAGAGGGAATGCAGTCTCTATGCAATTCACTGTAGTAGTGAGAATATTCGCACCGCAAACAGTGCTGTAGAGTCGTGTTGCAGGAAAGACAGCCACGATTGCATGATAGAATGGTTGAAGTCAAACAAAAGAGAACAAGCGCAAAATGAGAAAATCTTTTCATTTCGAGGCGCAATGGGTGTGAAATTGCTGGATAATTTATAAATTAGAGAGCGACCGGAGGACTGCCATCGTGAGACCGGGATTAAACTACCAAGATTGGGAGTTTAATAATTTAATTTATATACTGAAGGTTATCGATTTAATAACAATCTTCTCCTGTTCTTTTTCAGGCAGAATGGCCTGCCAACAAATCCAAAGCTTTGAAAAAAGTTGTCATTCATAATCAAATAACATAGGATTCATTTTCATAAAATATTTTTTCATTTTTTTTAAGCTTCAAAGAAATATTTTGTTCGAATATCATTTCAGAAAGTTATTTTGAGCTCGTTCTCTGATCCAATTCATCATGTGCTAAGGCTTCGGCGTAATTCTGGAACAAATGAACCATATTTGATTTGATTGAAGAACAGAAGTTATTTTTTTTTTTTGGTTGATCTCTTAACATTGCTCCGAAATAATTTCTCTTTCTTAGAAATATCAAAATTGCAGCATCTGTATCCTCGATGGCTAAGCTAAAAAAATATCTTCTCAGCAATACATTTGTGAGCCTATCTGAATCATTTCTTATGAGATTAGTTTTTTCTTAGATGGGTATCCATCAACAAGGGAACAGATCACTGCTACTGAAAAGTCAACTAGCGTTATCTTGCTTGAGTGCTTTACTCCGAGTGGCCGAGTCGAGCTAATTTAGTGATATTCTTTATACTATCTACGTCCTAAGCTGTCAAACGAAGATGCCTGTGTTTGGCTGAAAACCCGGAGGAGGTGATTAATTGTAGTTTATGGCTAAAATAGATATTCATCGAAATTACCCTTTTAGGATTGCACAATACTACACTTCTCTGCTCAAAGTAGGGAATCTAATTGATAGTACTAACATCTTTCTCTTAATTTCCGTCAAATGTCTCAAAGAAGTTTCAGGTAGTTACATTGCAATATTCCTAATGTTAGTGTTCACGCTTCAAAATTCTGTAATTGTTTCATTTGGAGAGTTATTTGAATATTGAGCAAGTATCCACTCAATTCAAATTTGTGTCGAAAAACAAAAACCATTATCAGAGATCTTAGTTAATCTGCTAACTCCAATCATTCTACTGTTTCATTGCTCACGCACTCAAAACTTTTAAATTTTCATTCATTTGGTCTAAATATCTCTGAAAGGTTTTCTTTTCCATGTAAATTGTGACTAGCAGACAGTCCAGAGTTCCGGCTGGTTTATGATAGATTTCCTGTTTACTTGTATTGTAATTACAGTCTATAGAAGAATTTCTCAAATTTTATTTTCCGTTGATCCGGGAAAATTAGTTTATTCTTAGCTGATATGGAGAACTATTATTTTTCAAGAAAAGGTCCCAGCCCAACACCTACCTCTTACCGTGGGATAGGGAATGAGAGAATACAACCCAGACAATCATCTATTAGAAACGTTCAGCCACCGAAATCTCTCAGGCTTAACATTTCAGACAATTACATGCTGCATAATCCAGACTCCGTTGTGCATGATGGCTTTTTAACAACTCGCTCTGGTAGTTCAAGAATATTTTCTTCACCTTTAGATTCCAAGCCCGTGACAGATAGACCAACCACCGAAACAGCCCAAACTAACCGCAGTACAAATGGTCGGATCTCAGATGACACTCGTGGAACTGTAAACCAATTTCCTAGAAGCCTCACGCCGAACAAAGACCTTGGACTGCCGACTTTTGGATCGTTTTTAGCAAAAGAAAAGAAATTGCAAAACAAACCGAAACCAGAGGCTCAACCGTATTTTGAAACATCACCAGCTGTCAACGACGATTATGATTTTGATTATACAGAAAGATTCAATGCCGCTTGGTCTCAGAGCATGGCTTATGCTGGTGCAATGAAAGCTTTGCAGAACAAAATCAAAAGTTTGGAAACTCAGAACGGTCAAATTATGGAAGAAAATGAAGAACTTAAACAGCTTAATCAGCTTGAAACTGAAAAAAGCGCGAGATTGGAGAAGCGTCTCGAGGAATACAAAGTCATTGAGGCTCGAATCCGAGAACAGGTGGGAGCGCTAGAGAGCGAAAGCAGGTATCTTGCAGAAATGCTAGAGGCCGCACAAAATGAGCGTCAAGTGTTGGAAAGAAATTTGATTCGACTTAAAGAGGAAAATATTACCTTGCGCGATGAAAATGGAACCACTAATCGAGTAAATAAGGATAACTCGGCGCTTTTGCAAGAACTGTTATCAAATGAAAAATACTCTGAATCTGATCTGAAGACTTCAGTTGAATTATTGCGACGCGAAAACGAAGACCTAATCAGACAAAATGACGAGTTAATAGCTCGATGTAACAAAGCTGAAACAGATTTGAAGGAAACTAAGAAAATTTACAAAGAGCATTTGCAAGAGCTTGTCCTTAAGAATGAAACTCTGAGTCGGCAGCTTGAGAGTTGCAAGAATTTTTATACGAATCAAATTAATGATTTCCAAAGAGATCTTAGCAGTATAGAGGAAGCGAACAAAAGCAAGATGAAGGAACTGGAAATCGAGAAACACGTCTTAAAAGGCAAGATTAAAGATATGAAACGGATGCTCGCCGGGAAGGATAGAGAGATCGAAGAGCTAAAGCAAAACTTGGGCAAATTTATGAATCATGTTTTCGAAAATGAAAGCGCGATAAACAAGAGCTCTGATTTCAATCCGGGCAGTCATAATGAGGCGTCATCAGGCATAAGGTCGAGTAAATTCCCTGGGGGCTCCTCACCAGAGGATCGGTTTAGTATCAATGAACAATTACAAGGGAACACACTAACCGCAAACCCAAATCTAAAGAAAGTTCAGCTTCACGATGAACCGAATGACATAAGTGACAAGTTTGATGCGATTTCGCCGCTCTCTGTCCATACGGCCTATTCGAAGAACGAACCAAATTTCCATTCAGAGCTTTTTGGGATAGAAAGTCCAGCCTTCAGGCCATCTGTGGTGTCTAAATCCCAAAATGAATATGGTCTAGATGAAAAATTTGAAGGAAAATCACAGAATAAGAGCAGGTTCGCTCAAAGAGGAAATGGAGGGCAAGGCGGAGGCAGTCCAACTGGCCATGAGAGCTACGTGCTAGAGAGAAAAGACCCGAGAATGGGGCTCAGCGTCTCTCAGAATGATGTCGCTTCCTCGTACCTAACTGATGAAATGGGAAGATCCCCCACCGTGCAGGCCAATGAGAAGTATCCTGAATTTAATATTCAACAGAATAATCCCTCAAATCGGGTTTCTGCGGGCTCGCAAAATTTACATATTCAGAGAGGGTTGAGCTTTGGCAAAGACGACAATGATACTCCTCTGAATTCTGGCCGGTCTGGGCGTGAGAAGGAGCGTGCCTTGTTCTCTCAATTTAAGCAAGATATGAAACAAAAACAGACCGAGGAAGCTCAGAAATCGTTAGATGTTGAAGGAAATGAGCAAGATTATGTAGATATTATTGAAAATATTATTGCGACAGAGAAAGAAATTGAGAATTTAAATAATGAATACAAACTGACGATGGAAAAGGCTCAAGTAAGGTTCTTTTCGAAATTAGTGATGCTGATTCCAATTTCTATTAGGTCACTGACGATGCATCTCAGAAAATAATGCTCAAGGAAGAGCTGATTCGACTGACCGAAGCGATTCAGATTAAGAACAGGCAATTAATTGATTATAAATTACAGGAACAAAGGATTCAGTCACATCATTAGAGTTTGTAGGACCTCTATTTTGTGATAGGTAAATTTGCTCTCTCTCTCTATTTTTCCACTGTTGACTTAAGGGCTGACCTACTCCTTTCAAATTTTGCTGTCATATTGTTATTTTAATGCCGAAATACAAATTCATTCCATTGATTTTCATGTATTTCATGTATTTCATGTATTTGTCTGTCATTGAAGATAAACTCCTCTATTGTTTTTTTTGGATTTGACGAAACTGGGTTCTAATATATCTCTGTTAATAACAAACGAACGGATTAATTAGATGAGAATGAAATTTTATAATCGTACTAAAAATTTGAAATTAAAAATTCAGAGGAATGGGATTTGGTATAAATTGCAAATATCTGAGATTTTGAAAATTGTGATAGTGTCAGCAATTATTTGAAGATTTCATAGGAGCGAGGATGAATCTTCAGAAAAATTAGCCTTCTATAAAAAGAGTAAATGGTAAACTTGAAATTAGTTGGATGCCAAAACAATTATAAGTATAATCGATTAATTATTGTAGACAAGTAATGGTAAATCAAAAATGCAAAAATTTTCTAATGTAACCCCGAGAATTTAAGCGTTTCTCCTTCTGTTTACCTGATATATGAAACAAAATTGAATTTGATCTAACAACAAAGTGTAAAGGATTTGCATAGTGAAAGTTAAAGTAGGTCATTAAAATTCTTCAGTTACTTTTAGATTGTAGTCAGTTAACTTATATCGTGAATTACAAGGAAAAATCCTATTGACTATATACTATGAATTGAGTGGCAAATATACTGATTGACAGCGTAAAATCAAACAAACTTCAAAAATAACACAGCATCATAGTAGTTCTGCTTTTTCGTACTACTAGTCAAAAGAATGCCGTTCTTGCAGATAAACAGTCTAAATTGATCTGAAAGGATACACATACTTCTTGGTTTCAAATTCACATTTTCTATCATTGAGGATTTCCATCAATATCCATACAGAACGATTTTCTTAGTTGTGAAAGAACGGAACGAACATCTAAATTAGCAAAAACTCTCGAAATAGAACAAAGCCTCTCACATAAATTTGCAAACAGCTGACTGCTGGGAGTTAATATCACGTTATTAACCTAAGCGAATTTCGGTTAATCAAATGTGAGTGATCTTAATCCATTCTTTGATAATAAATTCGCCAGCTCGCCTATAACCTAGTTGTGACGACTATTATTGTTTTCATGAATGAATGAGTTATATGGAAACAATTCTATCTATCTCTCTGATTCTTCAGTTTATGATTTAATCTTATAAAATTTACGCTCACATGCATTAGAGGTAATTGAATTTTTAATTCCTTTTGAATGAATTATCTCTTAACCTACTCTTGGGATGGAGACTCACTCAGAATCTGTCCGTAGTAGACATTAATAACAAGAGCTCCATGCCAAGTCGTGTATGTAAACCCTACCATATTCACGGCTCCAACACCAGGTTCCTTTGCAACTGCGAATCCAGCCTTCGCAGCATAGAACGGATCAGCTCCAATGACATCCGCTAACTTCACTTCACTGCCTTTGACCGTTAAATCCTTATCATAAATCGCGTAATACCAAGTCTGGTTTCCACCCGCTTCCATGTTCCGATAGAACGCAGCAACTCCATCGCCATAAGCTATTGCTCTTTGCAATGGGAAAAAGTCCTTTCTCTCATTGAAGCTCTTCAAAGGTGGGACCATAGAAAGATCAGTTGCCTTTTTCGCGTCATCTAGCCCATCAAACACGAGTCCCAGGAGATCCGTGGCATTTTCTTTCGCTCGAGCATAAAAGCATGTGAAGTATCCTTTATTCGCAACCACCGCCTGTGGGAGATAGACCTCATCCTTCGAATCGGTGGCTTGTTTTAGAATTACAGGAGTTACGTTTTCATCGAGCAGAGTAACGAACACTCGATACATAGCGTCGCCGATTTTGTAGAGACAGAGGGCATTGGTCACATTGCGGTCTGTGTCGCAGAAGATCATCGTTATGTTTCCTGAAGCTACTAAGATGCGTTTGTCGACTTTCTTTTCAGCGAGATTAGAGAGAGCGATGTAGAGATTTTTAATATCTTTCTTTATTTCGGTGTAGATCACCACTGGATCCGGCCCATGAGCGATCAGTTGATGAACTTTAAAATCTGCTGTTTGATCAGTCGATTCGGTAATGGCCATTTCCTCAGGGAAGTATTCTCCAGTGGGCATCGGGAATCCGTAGATCTGTTTTATTCTGTTACGGTCTCTGACTACAGCGGTGTAAAACACGGACCCTGGAATAGAAACAATGGCGACGGTGTCTAGAGGGTAAAGAGAGCCGATATCAAAGAATTCACGAATGGACGAGAGGGCAGTTGTGTTGAGGATAGAGATGTCGTTAGTTTCGTTTGGTCCAGCCCTGACACCCAGCGAAAAGAGATTTGTACTATTGATAGGTCCTGGAGCAAGATCCACGACAACCGCCATTGGAGAAACTGGAAGAACTTCGGATGTAATGAAGAGATTAGGGAGGATAGAAAAAGATTCTTTCACCCATTTAGGGTCGCAGTATGCTTGAAGTGCTAAAAGCGCGAATGTCAAACAAAGGTATTTTGCGTTTTTCATATTCTTTTAAGGATTTTATGAGAAAAAATGATTATAATTGATCGTCTTTGCTGAAATATAAATAAACTGGATGACTGGATAGCCTTGATAGAAGGTATTTGTCCGGTTACTGAATAAATCTATTAATTAAAGCAAATTTATTGTATTAAAATAGCTGCTAAGAACATAGGTCAATCGTTGCACAACTAAAAGGTTATAGAAGACATTAATGACGAATGTGTGATAACTCTCTTTCTTCAGGCCATATTGATGTCAACTTTCACTGTTTCTTCAGTTGAAAGACTTTTGCAAATTAATTAGAACTAACTGTGCTTGCGGGGTTGAGTTTACTGTTTTTCAGGGCTGGAATTTCCTAAATACAAGAGTTGAATTATCCAGTAGAACTAGCCTGGTTTTCGAAGTAACATTAAATTTATATTCGTTTTAATCTTTCAAAATTATTTGAAAAATATACCTTTGTGATTTCATGCAAAGGCAGTAACTTCAGTAATGGAAGTTTAGGCATTTCGAGGAAATTTTAAGAGATTTGTGAAAACCGGGCTATCATCAAATTTACCAAACTATTAGATATACCGATTTAGCAATCTGAGCGCCATTCATCGGAGACTATTGGACGGAGTTTATCTGTGATTCCTTCTCATTGAGTCTCATTAGCGAAACTACCTATTTTTTAATTAACCTTCAAATTGGTACTGATTCAGGCAATAATCCAAGATTCACACCTCTCTTGACGATATCAATTCCCCAATTGTGAGAGAGAGATATGTTTTTTCATTTCTCAGTTTATCCCTGCACATGTGCTCATACTCTGGAACATTTTTTCAATGACATTGCGTTGCAATTTATATTTATATATTTCATAGAATACTGGTATTTTGTCTTGGAGACATCTGTATAATACAAACTTTCCTGAGTTAAAGAGAAAAAGCGAAGTAAATTGCTGGAATCAAACTTGCTGCATGATTATCCATCGAAAGAACTCAAAAAAAAAACAAAAAACTAACTATTTCATGAAATCTAATTGCCCATATTTGTGATTTCTTGACGTAAAGCAGACTTGATCTTCTCAACAATTATCTCATCCTAATTTCAATAAGTTAATCCTCTCCAATTATTTAGCAAATACCTGCTGAGCAATACTGTTCTTAATTTGGTTGATCTCGTTATGCATATTCTGTATGTGCTGATTCACCTGCTCGAGAACAAGATACGTCGCCGAATCTAATTAATTAGATGATGAATCAATTGAATTGACTCCGACAATTTTTCATACTTGGATGAACATTATCGATATCAACAGCGACTCCAATTGGCTTGCCCCCAATTAACTTCTTATCATTTGAAGTCTTCGACATCGCAACTGGTACTTCGAGCCTATATTTTTGCGTCTCTTTCTTCTGAAGAGGATTTTTGTCAGTTTTCAGGAACTTTTTTGAATCGAATTCAGAGCGAGGAATCATGCGCGAATCAGCATCAAATGAATGAGAAATGTTTGGGTTCCCTTGTCCTGAACTCATACCTCCTCCACCGTTACCGTTGAGACTTCCAGGTCCTCCGCCAGAAAATTTATCGCCGCGTCGGTCTTCTTTAGCTTCGAGAGTACCACTCACTAATAAAAGGCTTTAATTAGTGAAGGAATAAATTTATTACAGAGATCGTTTGGCATGTTATAAGCCAACACAAAGACCTTATCACGATGGGTCAATTTGACCTATAAGCAAAATTGTCAACTGAATTCCTTCAGTGCTTTACGTTTTCTTGAGGGTTTGTAAAAACATAAGGGTTGCTGTTATCTGAAGCTCCTGGTAGTCGATATAGTCCCAAAGGAATCAAATCTCTTTCCACTGCAAGGTAGTTAAACAATTCTCCGAAAGTTTTATTCTATTATAGTGGATAAATATAAATGATCCAGCAATAATAGCCTGTAAAATTACCAAGAAGTCTTCTGGCACTGGTATTTGCCAAAGATTACTTTGCTTGAGTTCGGCGTGCTCACATATTGCTCTAATAACCGGATTAGACTGTTTACCTCCAGTAAGCAGCTGCTGTAGGATTGTAACGATATGTTGATTGTAATACGACTATTTTATCGATCATAAGAACTTTCTCTTTATTATTTGTAATGAAATACCTGACAGGTCAAAGTATCGATAATTGCTGAGATATAGACCTCTCCAGCAGCAAAGAGAGGAGTGAGATCATATTTCAGATCTTCATCTTGTTTCCTTTCGTCTCGCGCTTCTTTTGGAAGGAGAAATTCGATGTTTGAAGCATAAACTTCATAAAAGTCAGGTGAATTCGAAACATTTCGAGCTTACCCAGTTCGATCATAATCTGCACGTTTTTATTGCATTTCTTGATCGCTTTATAGATAAAGATCGACTCCGCATCGATCATTTGGTCGTTTTCTTGTGCTCCTCTCTTATCCGAGGACATGTCATGTCCTAGCACCACAGCCTTATCAGCAGCGTTGATATTAGCTCTTATTAGATCCTCAGTAAGCAATGGTGAACCCTTATAAGTATTGCGTAAGCTAAATATGGAAAAGAACTCAAAAATATTACCTTAATATACACAATTTTTGGGAATTGGCTGATTCTTTCCCAAATTTCAATGGAAGGTGGCTCAGGCGACAAAA
>ENA-UOUE01001577-UOUE01001577.1-compost-metagenome-genome-assembly--contig:-NODE-1577-length-13909-cov-23.299234_pt1 | contig 13909 bp, 17 predicted proteins | sample MGYA00238146_ERZ747223 | MGnify/ENA primary metagenome ERZ747223 (study PRJEB28781, sample SAMN06268865) | compost metagenome | isolation source: single cell | place: USA: California, Emeryville, Joint... | reverse complement strand
GATGATTATTATCTTATCTGTTTCAACTCTCATGCTGTCTGAGAGTATAAGACGAGAAGTAATGCAGGTATTGATAAGTGATATTTTCAAGGTAGCAATGTATAGTAAGTTGAGAAGAAGAAACACGGAGCAACAATTAGTATAAGGGTATTACAAATATTCACTGTTAAAATTAAATTCTTATTAAGCCAATATATCTGGTGTAGAGGTATTCAAAGAATTATAGCTGTATTGGATTTATGAAGATATAATTTATCGGAATGGCCTTGAGGCTAATTTCTGTTGAAAAAACCTGACTAAGCAATGTTACAATTACAAAAGACTTAATTTCATACAGTTAAAACCCAAACTAAGTAAAATTCCAGAAAATACCAATTGAAAGGAAATAGTTGCTCAAGGAAGAGTTAATATAGCTACTATATTCTTCTAAAATTACTTGAGCAATTCAAACAAGCAAACAATTAATACTGCATGCTACTAGTAATAGATAGTATGCTATGATTATAGCTACTGAAACTTAGTAACCTTTATACGTTAGGCTAGTTGCAAAGATTAAGTAAGCATAAAAGCGGAGGAGCTTGAAGGGTCAGCCCTTTCCATTCATTATGACTCTTCTAGTATAGTTCTCGCATAACGACTTGATTTTCTTTGTTATATAAGTTACTAACCACAGATATAACAGACAGCTCTTGAGATCATAGAGAAAAAAGAAAACGCAAAAAGGTGAAGCTGAGAGCAGACACTCGCAAAAAGTTTTGGGTTTTTTTTCATTCAAAGATTGTTCATGCCAATTGCTAGCCTTTTTTCTATAGAATTTAGACTGTATGCATTACTTTATAAATAAATAAAGTGGGTCGGTCAGTTACATCGATATTTGACTCTAAAACTGGCTGTGGCCTTGGCCCAGTTTAGGGAAAGCTTTTTGTTCTCAAAGGTAGATTCGTTATATAGATCACATTCAAATTAAGATCGGAATCAAGCCTAAAAAAATTTCTGCAGCTATTGGATCACAAGCCTGACGACCTTTAACTATCGTTCACAAATGAATATCTCAGTCGAGTACAACCTACTTGTATCAATAGAATTATTCTATGCCTCAGAAAAAAATAAAAGACGACATGATAATTTAAATGTCATCCAAAGCTCGCGGTTAAAAACGAAAATAAAACGACATCTTAAACAAACCCCAAAACCTGTATTTTTCAAGAATTTTCCTGATAGAAAGCCCTTCCATTATCAGAGAGTGCCTCTGTTCCCCTTGTTTCCTCTTCTTTAAGGTCAAATTACTCAACCCAAGTGAGCTGTTTTTGTGCTTACCCGAATAAAAACGGCGAGCAAGAGGAATCAAAACTTAGCGAAAAAAAAACTAAACATTAAATAAGTTAAAATTTCACAACATTCAATGAGCATTGTAATCGTGGACAACAAGAGAACGCGTTTTGCGCTTGGTGCGCCAAAGAAGAAGGAAGTCTCAGAGGATCCTAATACCAAGAGAAATAGAAGTTTGTTTATATTTATTAACAAAAAAAATCTCAGCTCCCATTAGCAAAGATCGACTATAACTTCAGAGAGGACAGATCCATATTGGAAATTCCAGATGAGGAACCTATAACAAGTCTTGACGCCTTATTTGATCGAAAAGAAAGCACTACTCTATTAAAAATTGACATTGCAAGAAATGCTGTGGTTAAATTGAACGTGGACCGAGAGAAGTCTATCAAATTCCCAAATCTTAGGGCAATTATGGCTGAAGAAAATGAGATAACAGAAGTCAACCTCGTGATTTGGTCCCTCAGATCTCTGAACCTCTCAGATAACCTTTTAGCAGAGGTAAGGATATTTCTCAGCGAGTTTCGTATATAGAATGTGTTGAAATAGATCCCTGATTTAAATGGATTGCCTCGCCTTGAGGACCTTCGTCTAAAACGCAATCAAATAAGCAGAATCGCTCCTCAGGTGTTTGTGCCTGTAGAAAAAACTCTGTTGCATCTTGATCTCTCAGGAAACTATATCACTTTTAAAAATAATGAAGACATGATTGAGACGCTTGGAGAAATCAAACGACTCCAGTGCCTCAAAGAATTGATGTTGCTTGGAAATCCTTTTGTGAAACAATTGCCTGAATATAAGGTAAAAGACACTTTTCTCTGTGTGGCAATTTTTATTCTGTGTATAGAGGGATCTCTTCGCTGGGTTGGCTAGTATTCAACAGATCGATGGGGTCAACAAAACAGATTTCAAATATGATAAGGATTTCGATCTCAAATCGATGCAGATAAGGATTGGTGAGCGAGGCACAACGACCAAACAGTAAAATTCAAATGTGAGATTCGCAGAGTCTGAATGTTTCACTTAATGAAAGGAAAGTCCAGAAGAGAAGTCTGATTAGATTAAATGATTTATTGGAGGAATGTCTAACGAACCCAACACATTGTGCTAATATAATAGCAGAGATTGCTCATGAATCGTTAGAGATTTCAAAAAAATCGAGTCAGGAATGGGATGAATATCTTAGCGCTAGTTCAAAAAATGAAGATATGGTAACTATTTCACTCTCGAATGAGTCGATTAGTAACGATAATTGCATTCACAGAAAGAAATTGTCGAATTATTTTTTGAGAAATGCATGATTCTCATTGAGAATCACCAAGATATTCAGAGCCACATCATTGACGCGATTGCGAATTTAAGCATCGTTAATAAGCTTGACCTCGGAAAAAGATGCTTTCAGCTGCTGGTTCAGTTATCTCAGCCAGGAGCTGATAAAGACATGCTGGATCATGTGAAACAAGCGATAGAAATGAATATCATGGTCTGGATAAAATTTAAGAATTCCAAAGCATTTAAAGATCGAGACGACAAGAGGATTGAAGTTATTACCGATGTTCTGAGAGGACTCAACACGCTTATCCATTCAAATGATATGGCTGCTCTCTTCGACGACGACGAGTATCTAAAGTGCGCAGCAGGCTGGATTTCGGAATGTAACCAAAAGTTTAGGGCGTGCTTGAAGCCAACAGCCGGAGGTGCGAGTACACTCGTCGAATTTAAGAAAGCATATAGCTCTGTTATCGAGAATGAAGATTTCTATGACGAATTAATTGAGTAAATTAATCCTTCTTTTGTCATGTTTTGTAATTTTAATCTCATTTTCGTAGCCTTATCCGTCGAATCACAGCGTATCCTCCCTGCGCCATCGCTCTGATGAAAATCGAAGGATTCAGCATCCAATGCTGCGAGATTTTTGATTCATTGGACAGGATAATGCGAAGGATTAACTTCATCGAAAAAGACGATAGAGGAGCATTAGAGAAGTGGCATAAGAGGGAAATCATGCTGCTGGAGATTGTTGACAATATTTCTAAGCTGGATCCAGACAACGCAAAAGGGTTTCTCAATACAATAGAGACGAAGAGCTCTTTCTATAAAACCCTTAAAAATATTCTCAAGGTAAACCAGCTTTATTAGCAACTGTTAACCTTCAAATCCCAAAAAGAAACTATGCGAGGAATACGCAACTTTTGGCTACGGCTTCACTACTAGTGAGAGCAGAATTGAGATACCCATACTACAAACTCTGAATGTCAGATTCGCAACTTATATCCGAACGTATGGAACACTGTTGAATTATCAGCCACTTTCAGAGGTTGCAAATGCCCTTGCGGAGAAAGAGCCTGGAGATGAGATTTTATCTTACCTAACCATGGGTAGAATTGACCCTATAATTGTGACAGCCAGCTGCGACTTCCTCTATTCGACACTTACTAATAAGGAGGTGATGGAATCCCCTGAAGCTATTGCTATTTGTGTTGATAAAGTAAAGCAACTGAAAAAAATCGCCCACTATCTTGGGAGCAAGCGATACGCTGAGGCTTGCGAGCTTGCGCACAAGTATGAGGGCGAATCAACACTGACAGAGAGAGGCGAGCCTATTCCGCTTTCTAAACTCAGCTCTCCAATAATACACAAGCTGTTTATCTCAATCATAAAGCTAATTTCACTAATCTGTGAGAGAGCAGCTGAGATGGAAGAGCTTAGTCTAAAAGGGGCAATCACTTCAGAACAAGAACGTCTTAAAGGTCTTTATGATGAATATTCTGAGGTCCTCAATAGCCTTCAAAGAGAGGAATTGCTGCTAAACTGTCTGGATATTCAAAATGATGACATTAAACTCGCGGTGGCGAAATGCTTAGACAACACTAAAATTAAAGAGATTGATAGTGATGAGCTTGCCCATATGGTACGGATTCTGGGAGGGCAGAAGAACCTTGGCATTGGAAAAACAGAAGAGATACTTTCGTTGATATTCCTCATCCTTTCGAAAGCTATCAGAAAGAATACAAAAACTTCTCACGAATTTATCATGCGATATTCAAAGGTTGCAGTTGAAAATTGTTTTGAAATTTTAATCAGAGATATGGCCCGAAATCTATCTTCTGACCCTCAGCAAGAGGAATTGAAAGTTGCTCTGGTCCTGTCCTGTATTTATTTTCTCAAAATCGCTTCAAATGATCCAAATACTTGGGGTTTCTTCGCGGGAGAGAAAGCACTCCAGTGCCTTAGATTATGTCTCTTCTGCGAAGAGAAATTCATGTCTCACTATCATATTCCCATGGATATTGAATGCACATGGATAGGCAACAAAATCGACTACCTGTTCCAATGTATGACTGGTGACGAAGCAATCCAGCCTTTCTCCTTGGTTTCCTTCCGACTGATTAGTCGCATGGCCGACTTACTGACCAACAAACCTGACCCTGACCTTCTCGTCCTGCTAAAAGCTGAGGATTCTCTTAAATCGCTAAAAAAAGATGTTTTGGATGGCTTTGAGAAGCGTATTAAGGACGAAATAGCAGTCTGGAACCTACCGCAGTCTACTCATCACAAGGATGATGGCACGAGAATTAAACGGGCGCAAATCACAGAAGCTCATTTCAAAGAACAGCATGAGACTTTTTCTGCTCACAGTGGCGTGGATAGGTTGCTTGTTTTTCTATTCGGAGGAGAAGACTCGATTCAAGGTATGATATCTTAATTTATTTATGGTTCTAAGTTTTGCATTGTATTTGTAGAAAGAAATCTGCTTAATGAAGTCGATGAGAAGTACTTATTTTCAACTTTGGAAGAGGAAATAAGGGTCAAAATGAGAATATTTGAAAGAAAATATAAAGAGAGGTCGGAGAAACAAGAGAAAAAAAGCTCTGAAAAAACAGAGGACAAGAAAAAAACAACAAAAAGTTTCTTCGGATTTGTGAAGGAGAAAGGAAGGTTGGATAAAGTGTTAGTGGCCAAAATGAAAACAGACGAGGTCACCCTCAATATATCGGCGCTGCAGATGCGAAATCTGGTTATAGAGCCGAAAAGGTCCAAAGGAGAAGAGAAAGAGATTCAAAAACACAAGTTAAATGAATCATCGGATGAATATCAGTATGGCAAGCAGACCTGTAAACGAAGAATTATCTTTTGCTGAAGAGTTCCTAATGTGAAATAATAGTGATTGAGGAGTTGATTCCGATTCCAAATATGACTGACTATGAGCGGATAAGAGCACTGATTATTGCAGCTTTGCTACGCTGTATTTACGGAGCGATTGAGCATGCTCCTCCAGGACTCAAGACCAGAGAGGCGTCACTTCAGACAGTAATTTGATATTTCTTGCTCGGTGTATGCTTATTCACTATAATACTCGCTATCAGATAAAACGAAGAGAATCAATAAGACAATTGACTCATCTCTGCTCATTAACGGGATGGCAGGCTTGCAATATCGCCACCAAATATTTGAAAGTTATTATTCTTGCGCTTACAACTAGTCCAGAAAACAGTAGCGATATCAGAACCCTCGAAGTCTACGACATCGTGAGCAAAGCGATAGAAGATATTTACAGCATTGTTTCCAATAAAATTGGTAGACAAGGAGGACTCGTCAAGCTGGAAGATCGAGAAATGCTTTATCAGCTCGCTCTGTGTGGATCTCTAATCTGCCTGCAGACTCCGTTTATCACTCTGAGCACCTTGGCTGAGAGTCCAGAGAAGACTCATGCAACTACGCGATTAAGGACACCCCAGGAAAGAGGGACCGAGTACCTACTAGAGCGCCTTATCAAACAAGGGATACTCGAATCGTTTATAGAAACGTTGCTTCGAGATATGGCGGGTTCAATGAAAATGAAATAGTAAGAAAATTAAATAAAAAAGGAAAGTGGTATCTCATTCATTTCTGTAATATAGTGAAGAAGCGACAAAATACCATGAGCAAATGATCAGATTCAGATTGCGTGATGCTATTCTCATGATGCTTGGCGAGTATATCACCAGATGTCCTTCGAGAAAATACGCCATCTTGGAATATTTTGCCAAAGTAAATAAGACTCCTATCCTCCAAGCTCATCAAGAGCGCTTATCTTTTCAAGGCTCAGGTGATTCGAGGGAAAAAGATGAGGCAATCGCTAGTTCAAGATATCTTGCGACAAGTGCAAAATATCACTTTCAAAGCTGGCCTACAGCAATACTGTTTCCAAAAGAAATTAGTTAGTCACCCTGATGGGTTTCGAATCCACCACATGATGAACGTTGACGTCTATGAGTAATAAACTTCACTTCAATCTCTCTCTAAAACAAGTAATAGTCAAGCAGTCGGTCATGTTCAAAGGATGTTTCTATGTATCTCAGACAAATGCATTTTACTACTCACGCCTTCAAAGTCTGCACCATGTTCTCTTTGTCCAGAAGAGAAATTCTGTCCTGAAGGCCCTGAATTGTTCGCTGAAATTCAATTGAAAAAGGTATAATTTCACTATTTCAAGCTCCATTGAAACAACCATCCTTAGATAAACTCTGTTATGGATTTTTCATTGATCCACAAGCGATGTGCAATGTCCTTCAAAAGAAGAGAAAAGAAATTCGGGCACATCATCAATGGCGAAACTGAAATAAAAGAGGCTGTTGTCGTGATAACCTTTGACCGATATCACAGCAAATACTATTTCGTCGATTTTTTGAAGAAAAAAGGAATTGTGATAACGGAAGACAGGATCCTTCCAAGAGCGATCCAGCAGGCTTATAATAAAACTGGGAAGTCACTATCTTCATTGGTAAGTTTGACCATCAAAGACCTTTACCTACTTAATATATTATCATAAAGTCTCTTAATAGCAACGAGAGCTACTTGTCATTCGAGGTATGGCTAAAATCAAATACAAAGCCTACATGGACGGACTATTGGGGCCCGAAGACTTTATTTATGATTAATGGAGATAAGCTTTATTTGCTGAGTGAAAGACTGGATCAATGGTTGTATATTCATGACCCCTTGGAGGAGAAGAAAACGCCCGAAGAGCCATCTAACAAAACAACCGAATTACCATCTAGAAATACGCCTACTTATGATGAAATAGTCGCTGCTGAGAGCAATTATTTGAAGGTAGAGAAGGAGTTAAATCTACGTGACGCTGAGAGAGTGATTCTTGAAGAGAGCGGGCTTCCAGTGCTTGAAATCGAGTTTGAAAAGTAAACACAGTTCATTTTGTGATTTGTTAAATTAATCGGGGCGAAATAGAGAAAAGATTTCGATTCTTTTTGGATGTGACAGCGCTCGTGAAAGGTGTCGCATTGCACTTATGAGGGCTTTGGTAAAATACTTGCTGAGACTTTTTGTAACGCATGGAATAGAAGGAGGACTATGAATCGCATACGGAAAATTTTTAGGGAATGCTGCTGCTGTTAGTAATACTTTGATAAATGACGTGGGTGATACAATGTTATATAATAGATATATGTAGAGCTTTAAAAATCATGAAAGTTTGATATTTACTACAAAATTTTACATGAAGACTTCATTTGTTATGAAATCGGAGTGAAAAAAAATCCTTTACAATAAAAATTTCCTACTGAGAACTGTTAGCATAGCTATGCTACCAACTTTCTCATATCTCTCGTTTAAAATATATTGCAATAAGCACATTTTGTGTCTTGCTCGTTAGAGCCACCATCTGCTGTCAAAAACATTCTTTCTACCTCAGCAACTGAAATATCGTTAGCTTCAAGTCATTAATAAAATCGAAATTACTATAAACAAGACAGTCTCCGGCTGGAAATGCTTCGTCCAGATAATCTTCAATCTCGATTATCACCTCGCGCAGTTCTTCGATAAGATCCACAAACAACTTAGAGAGCTCAACTTCCTGGGCTGAGATATTCTCTTTTATTCTCAATAATTTCGCTTTTGAAAATAATTCATCCTTTTTGAAAACATTTAATGCGTTTTCCAACCGAGCTGCTTTGTCGATTGCTTTCTCTGCATGGATTGACCTATAACAAATGAAAAATGAGCATTTACATGCGAACAGCAGCTGTTTACGCGACTTTGATTTTCAGACGCTTTGTGTATCGAAGAGCCGCTTCCCAATCTCTCCTTACAATAGCCTGGAAAAGTTCGCGGTCATTGAATGTTTGATTGCTCAACACTTGAAAGATTTCTTTCGGATCAGATTTCCCCATGTCCTCCAATTGAAACCAATTGATTGACCAATTGGTCCTCATTGATGTATTCACACGAGAGGATGTGTTGAGGTCTGTCATGGAGATAGGTGTGATTGTTTTGGACATGATTGTTGGTATGATTATGATAATTTTATGAAAAATAGAACGGCTACGGTTAAAATTTAAATTGGAAACAGTTCTACTGAATCGATCAAATCGTTTCAGAATTCTTCAATTTGAGTACTGGTCCTAGTTTGAATCACACACTTGGGCATTTTCATTTTCAAACGCCTCATTCTAAGTATTTATCTTCCACGATTTAGTGAATAAAATTATTTTCCACAGCGCGATCGAGAGTTGGATTCATTGCAATTTCATTTTCAAAAACTATTTAGAAGAGAGGCAATGTTTGTGTCATGTTTTTGAAATCATAAAATTTGATTTTACATTGTATATATACACACAATTCTTGAGAATCCGTAGACGTATCTAATACAACTGTGAAAACACAGTTGGCTAATTGAATATTCAATTGAGAACTTCCAACTCACTAATCTAACTCATTCAATAAAAAAAATCTTTGTATTTATTCCATGTTGTTCTGCTCGACCTGCTCTTGCTGCTTGAGCTGCTCTTCCTGCTCTATTTGCTTGAGCCGCTCTTCCTGCTCTTGCTGTTTGCGCTGCTCTTCCTGTTCTAACAGCTTGAGTTGCTCCGCCTCTTCTATTTGCTTGAGCCTCTCTTCAAGGAATTCTAAAAGCTCATCCTTTCTAAATATTAAAAAGAGAGAATGTTTCGCGGGTTGTTCGTGTTTAGCGTTCTGTGTGACTTTGAGGCTGCTTCTTTTATCGGTCTCCTTGGATTTCTTTATCGCTGCTCTGTAAATTTGCTCCGTTTCGTGCTTACCCTCCAGTATCGACGCATATTTATTTGAGGGTGGAGGAATTCTCTTCGCAGACTCTTCAATTTTTTGCTCTTCCATTTGTTGCATCTTTACTCTTCCTTTATCAAGACGCCGTTCTCTCTTTTTCTCCTCCATTAACTGCTTATGCCTCCGAATTTCATCGGCACGGTCCAGCGCTTTGAACTTCAAATACATGCATATTAGCTTACTCTTCACTTTTCTAATTCAAATTTTTAGCAAACAGGATTTACATTTTGCTTTACTGATTTTCTTCAAGCCTCTTAAAAAATTCGATCAGTTGAATCGCCAACTCTCTTTTCTTTCCAATTTCAATGTCATCTGCGTCCTTTATCGATGATTTCCTCCTCCTCTTGCCAGTTGTGGTCTCTTTCTTAGGTTGCGCGTGTATTCTTGCTTGATCATAGAGCTTTTTCAAGAATTTCTCAAGCACTGCGATCCTTGCACGGAGGACAGGGGCAAACCGTTTCCAATATTTCTGAATAAGTAAAGTGCTCTTATAAAGCTGTATGATCCTTCTTGAACAATAACTTTTGAACAGCTCGTTCTTAATCGTATCAGCGACTATCTTTCCAGCTCTCTCAGACTTGATCTCCTTGTTAATGTTGCAAAAAGCGCTCAGCATACTTTATAACAAAATACATTAATTAGTAACCATGAAAATATATATATATCTAGCTTACCTTCGGACATGAATTCCGAATCTTTGCTGTGGATTCTGATTTTTTCTTTTCAAATAATTGCGGAAAGCTTCCTGAATTTTCGCAGCGTTATTGTGGCGGCCCTTGTTGAACATTTTAATGAACTTAGTCTCCCACAATTGCTTTCTGATATTCTGCATTAGCGTATTGAACGTCACAAGGTTTATCCAGTGTTTTTGCATCCTCTGTTTCAGTTGCAATTGAGCAAGCCTTCGGTTCATTTCTTCATTCTATTAATTTTTTCATATTAAAGGAGCGTTAACCAACACAGTCAGTATTATTCCACTCACTATTGCTCTTTGGATCTCCTTCTTCTGCAGGTTAAATTCTTTCTGAGTTTGCCTCTCCTGCACATGTAATTCCTTAGCCGATTGCGCTCTTACAATTCTCCTCTCTCTTTCCGCGCTCTGAATGAAAATTATTTTTAATATCCTAATAAAGATAAAGAGACGCTCTTACTTGAGCTCTTAGCTGCGTTGAGGCTTTTTCCCTATAATCTTTCACTAATGAGATATTTTCTCTGATGATGTCCTTATTCCCACGGGCTAAGCTGAGGATGCGCTGTCTCCTTTTCTGTTTAATCCATGCTTTAGAAATTAAGCACAAGTCATGTTGAAATAGCACATACCAACTTCTTCCTTCAGTTCATTGAATTCATCTTCTGTGTAATCAGTGCGAGACCTCGAGTTTGCTTTTTCTTGCAATCGTTTCATGTTCTTCATATGCAGCTCCAGCCAGTCGATTTTTTCTTCTTTCGCTTCAGGTTCTTGCTCTTGTGATTGTTTCACTAGTGTAAAAAGTCAGATAATAGTCCGATAAAATCCCAAACCTTCACTAAAGAATGCAAGGATACTGAAATCTAATGCAGTAACAGCCTCAATAGTGAAATATAGCCATTCGACCTTAGTTTCCTCAGGATAGTTTATCTCAATCGCCGTCCCATTATATTTGAAATCATGCTTCTCTGCGGATGGCTTTGCAACGCGTCTGCTCACATACATCTCAAACACTCCTGTCTTATCATGAAGAAACTCGATTCTAATAACCAATGGAAATTTCCTCTTTCGAGTGCCTATTTTAAGGAACATCACATCTCCTTTGACGATATGCAGTGTTTCCCATCTCAAAAGCCTGAGTTCTTGTGTATAAGTGTCAAACACAAAGTTGTTGAAGCAGCTAATGGTTTACCTCTTATTGGTTTCGCTTCAATCATATCACGGATTTCTTGCCTCATTTTCTCATATGCTTTTTTCTCATAGTCACTCATAAATATTTCTTTCGAAATTCCGAGAGAAGGCTCCATGCGATTGAGCGTACGCATTTTCTCAGAGGCAGAATCGTTCAGCTTCCTGACAATCCGTACCTCGAAATTCGGAATTTTCACTTTTTTCACTTCAACTATCCTTTTCTGAGAGGTCGCAAGAATTATGCTCGACCTATTTGGATTGAGAGTTTTCGCGTTTTCGATTGCACTCTCCTTCTTTAAGTTTGGAAACGCTTCCCCTACTCTAAAAGAGATTCGTCTACCATTATTGTCATATCCTAGTGAACGTAATGATTGATAAATTGAATTCTTATTGCTTATACTGAGATTTTCCACGCTCTGAGATCTACGAGACCCTCTGCGGGATTCGTATGGACTTTCGTTTACGTCTTTGATTCGAGCAGTACCTAAGAGATCAACTGGTGGCATCCTAGCAGAGAGGATATCTGGTTCTTTTTTCGCCTCGTTCGTCTCAGTGGGAATTAAAAAATTGTTGACGGAAGAGTGTTTGCGGACGCTCCGAAGGGACTCTGTGCTTGATTTTTTATGAGCTCTCTCACCATTTGCGGTGTCTGATTCTCTTGCGTTTTCCGTACCGAGGACTATACTGGGATTTGTGAGATGTTTTCCAATGCTTCCGATTGACTCGATGCTCGCTTTTCGTACTGCTCTATCACCACCTAATGCCGTGTTGATATCCCTTAAATTTTCTGTGATTTCTTCCATCGAAGTCTTTCTCATTTCAAGAAACTCAACTAATACTACGTGAGTCTTTTAGACCAATAAAATTATAACTGCACCAAATCAAGCCAGAACTGCAGAGATTTTAATTCAACGTATCTCAACGTATCTGATATATTTGGAGGAAAGTGCTGAAAAAAGCGACGTAGAAAGCCAGGCTATAATCCTATTACAGAAGTAAAGGAAATGCATTAATTCATCGATCAAAGTATAAAGAAGATTGCTATTCAATATGTTTATTGAATGTTAAAGCTAACAAGAGAAAGCTAGGTTAGTAGATAATTTCTGAATTTTAACTTATTGCCAACAATAATGGTTAAATTACTCTGAACACCTGAAATTTATTAATATATCTTGCAATCTGATTGAGAGCAGCAATTTGGTTGCTGTTGTTGTTCCCATTGGAACTGTGTTCGATCACCTCTCTGTGAAGTCAATTCTGTCTCTTGCTGGCCAATTGTGTCACTGTCGGCTACATTCGATTTCCCATTTGTCTTTTTGGATGGGCTTTGAGATGTTGAGTAGTATTTTTTGGCTTTTGATTCTGGTGTTTTCTTTTTCGAGTCGCTTGCTGAATAATAAAAACTCGATTTTTTTCTTGCTCCTTCCGTTTTCACCTCCACTGAAAACCTGCTTCCAACCTCCATGTGTTGAGGTTTTCTCCTTTCATCATCATCTGATGATGATACTGTATCAGAATTTACAGCATTGAGCTCGGCTATTTTCTCATGAAAGTTTTTGATAGCAGCATCAATTTTCATACGACTTGCTCTGCGTTTATGCGCTTCACTGCGATTATCCTCATTAACAGCACTTTGTCTTCGAATTGAATCATCAACGATGAAATTCATTCCGCTTTGCCTTTTTTTAGGATCTATTTTTACTTCTTTCTCTTCTTTTCCTTCCTTCCAGGCATCCTTCTCATCTCTCTTCATTTCTCTGCGCTTATCCAATTCATTACGACGATCCTCTGCAACACTCTGAACCATGTTACGCAGTTGTTTTAAATCTTCATTTGTTTCCTGATCTCCTTTTCTTTTGGCTACAAGCGCTCCTACTAACTGCTCGAGTAGCTCATTAGTCATCGAGCTCACCTTTGAAGATGTGCTCGCGTATTTCAACTTGTATTTCTCCATAATGCTCTTAGGCACTATGTATTCCATCACTCCTGCCTGCCTCTTATCCTTTTTTGTCGAAATAAGATAGAGTATGGCTTCAGATTCATTTAAAGACGACGAAAGCTCTTCCAAAAGTTGTTTTAATTCATCAAGAGACTCTGGATCGTTACAATCATAGACAAATAGTACTGCATCGGAGGATGAAATATGAAAGTTAATCTGAGTGAGAAAGCGTTCGTCACTAGGAGAATCCCAAAATGACAATTGAAGGATGAGATCTCCGTAAGAAATTCTTTTCGTGTGGTTTTGCATTCCGAATGTTGGCGAACCAATGCCATCGGGATCCTCCTCAAATTCCTGGTAACAAAATTGACGAATCAATGAGGTTTTTCCAGCGTTAGGGGGTCCGACAACGATAATTTTGAAGAAATCGTCGAATTTTTGAGACTTTTCACTCTTGGTGAGAATCGGTGTGACTCCACGGAATTGGCTATGCATTTCGTGGGAGAACCAATTAGAGGTATTGAGTTTTGGCATTGGTATGTTCAAAGAATTGTTTTTGCTAAGGTCTGGATGTCTTTTGGGTCTACCTTCAGAGTACCAGGACATTTTTTAATATCTATGAGTTTAATTTTATCTTAGAAAACTCACTCATTTTATTGTTCAGAATCATGTTTTATCTG
>ENA-UOUE01001575-UOUE01001575.1-compost-metagenome-genome-assembly--contig:-NODE-1575-length-13928-cov-22.732294_pt1 | contig 13928 bp, 15 predicted proteins | sample MGYA00238146_ERZ747223 | MGnify/ENA primary metagenome ERZ747223 (study PRJEB28781, sample SAMN06268865) | compost metagenome | isolation source: single cell | place: USA: California, Emeryville, Joint... | reverse complement strand
CATAATCGACACGAAACAGGTTACTTCAGATTTTTGCTTGAGATTAAATTGATGCCATTCAGATTTGTAATGATTTCGGAAATCGTCTTTTGAATCAAAGAACGCTTCAGCGCAAGTCGTGCACTTAAATGCTTTGCCTTCTCCTTTTGAAACCTCTGCCTTCTTTTCTTCTGCCGGAAGCTTCGCTTCTTCCTGTGGCTTCTTCTCTTCGGCCTTGCCAGCTTCCTCTTTCTTCTTGCCGTCTTTTTTCTTACTTTCAGGCACTGGCTTTTCATCGTCATCCTCTTCACCTTTTTTCTTATTTTTTTGTTCCTTCTTGCCTTTCTTTTTATTCTTGCCTTTTTTGCCACTAGCAGCATCATTGGGTCAACAGATGCTAACTTTTATTAAATCGTAATACCCTTTCTTATTATCATCTTCTCCCTCAGAATCCGATTCTACCTTTTTGTTCTCTCTGATCTGAAGATTGACAGTTCCTGCGTTTTCCAAATCAGAAACCTCACGATTCATAACCGCAGGTACGAGAATCTCCATCGAACCAGCTAATCAGAGCCTATTATTCCTTAGCTTGAACGAATCAAATACCTTTCAGTGTCTTTTTCAATAAATCATCGATATTGCGGAACTTTGATGGCTCGATCAGAGCAACAACGGTAAGATCTTCACCTTTCTCATATAATTCTGACGGTTTCACATCTATGGCTTTAAGTTCTTGCACGAGTCTGTTAAAAATTCAGAAAACGTATGGGAGGTATTATTCACTTGTCCTTCAAAGAGAGCGGCAAATTGATTTGGATTTTCATTTCAGCTCTTGCGATGTAAAACTTCTCTATTAATATTCTGATACATTCTAGAGCCTGGATCGATGGTTAATTTCTTTGAGAGATGGAGTTGTTATTGCCTGTTTTTTAGGAGTTTCGTTAAGTTTGATGGGGAAATGAATGAATTTCATCGCGTTCTTAATAGAATCTAGAGAAAACGGGCGCTTGCTGTCCGGGTGCACGCACTTTTCAGCGATGATGTTTGCAATATCACGGAACATCAGATCCATTTCGTGATCTCTTTCTTTATCGCCCATTTGCATGTCACCTTTTTCCAGTATCTTATTGATAAAAAATCACAGGGTCAATTCGTTTATCCATGAAAAAGCAGGGGGTTTTACGAGTTTAATGATATCTTCCTTACCGAGACCCGGAAAACATTTTTTCAGTTCCTCTTTGCTTGCTTTCTCGCCTATATTAGCATTATTAGCACATTAATGCGGGATTTTGAGAATCATCTACCTTGGACAACGTTCGTATAGATCTCCCCTGATTGAAGCACTTCCTCGAGATCTTTCTCTCTGGATATTTCTAATAAAGCACTTTCAATAACGAACTGCCTTACACTCCGTTTCTCCAATTGATAACTTTGTTTCTGTAGCAGGCGATTTGGAACCTAATTTATTCATCATTGCGATTAAATCGACTGAGATGCAAGTATTTTACTTCTTGTCTCCGACTTTATACTTGAGGATAGCTACGTTTGTAAGAAGGACTTGACCGACAGGCTGATGAAGCATTTTCTGGAATTATTAAATCTAAGAAAAAGAATAAAATTTAGCTATCAGAATCCAATTTCAATACCCAATTCTGACTTTCCTATCAAACAAACTAACAATTTGTAACAAATTATTAGTTTCTTCAGCCAGTTAAATGAGCACCTGATTGTATTGGGACTAGTGAGCTCTCATTAATTATTAATTGTGGCTAGATTAAGAAATTCTGAGCGATATGATTCTGAGGATATTAAAGGGGTTTATACAAGAATTAAGAGATAAATATGACGAAAATATGCAGTTTGATAGAAATAAAGTTAAGCTCAGATAGTTCAAAAATGTGGAGGATCTGCATACATTTCTGATCTCTCATAAATAAATCATAATGTGCGATTTCTTTCGAAGTATGTACATTTATTTCTTCATGAAAGTGCGCCTTTGCATTCCGCTGGCCGCGAAATTCCCTGTGGCCTCTTTAGACATTTGCGACTTCTTTACGGTTTCTCTAAACTCGTCAAGCTCTTGGATACGACGATTCAGCCTATCGACTTGAAGATCATGATTCTCCTTGATAAATTTGAGTTCCTATTTAGTTTAATATTATAAGTGCGAATTTTCTATATTATCTTTACCAATAGCTCCTTATCTTGCTCGAACACCTTCTCGTTCAGCGCGTTTTCTCGTTCTCTCAGAGCATTCAATTTCTCTTTGAGATTTGTGATGATCATATCCTTGTCATATTCTATTTCCTCTCTCAATTGCTCTGTGCTCATCTTCTTATTGAAGAAGTATTCCAATTGACTTCTTGTTTTCAAAATCTCAGCCTATTTTATCGCTTTATACGACTGCCTCCTCAAGACGTGAATACCTTCAGATTTTTGATTTCCTCTTCTAATTTCTTCTTATCATCTGTCAACTTCTTGATAACCGAGTCTTTCTCAACAAACAAGCTCTTCTCGAGAGCCATATTCTTATTTTCAAGCGCAAACACCTTTTCTCTCAACTCCTGAATAGTTTCAGACTTAAAGAAACATTAATTCCCTGCGTGCTTTGATAGTAACTAAATTACCTTCTGCCCAATTGCTTGAGACTTTCCTAGCTCGACACCTTCGCCCATATGCTTTGATATCGGCTTATTAACCAATACATTATATTCTTGCTTCAGCTTCTCATGGCTGTGCTTCCAATCATTCAATTGCTTCTGAAGTGTCTCGTTTTCTTTCTTAAGCTCTCCGACTTGAGTTCTGAGCAAATCAATGCTCTTTTGCAGTGTTTTCTCTCGCTCGGTCGGCATCATGAGTTCTTTTCTGGCAACAGCGCTGTCTTTCACTGGCCCGGCGTCCAGTTGCTCTGTAGAGGAGGCAATTAGACAATTATTCTGACATATTATTAAAAACCTGATTTCGCAGTGGCTTCTTGGTCACGAATGCCCTTTATCTGGTTGTAGACTCGAAGGTAATCTATCCTACCGTCAGCAGATTTCTTAAATCCTGCCAGGAATGTTCCCTTATCTTCCTGTCTCAGCTTCAAACCTACTGATTCAAGCGCGATAATCAGGTCCTCCGGGGTTATGAATCCAGTGTTATCCTTATCAAATTTCTATTTGAAAATTAGTTGCAATTAGACTCTTTAATTCTTCTCCCAGCAAAATTACCTTTAAAGCTGCAAAGAGGTTGATTTGAGGGTTAGCAGCAACCCAAACCCTCATCGTTGTCGCGATTTCAGTAGAGTCTTTGAATCCGCTGAATCCTCGTGCTTTCAGACAGCCTGACTTATCGAAAATGCTAGAAGAGAAGTTAATTTAGCAAAGAAAGAAACAACGAGCTAATTACTCTTGCTGGGTTGAACCTGTCTTGAGTAAAGCGATTTCAGCTTCAAGGAACTTGACTTTTTCCTCCAATGCTTTCGTTTCCTCCGCTTTAGCCTCCTCGAAGAACTCACCAACCTTTTTGGACTCCTTCGACTTTGCTTCTTTCAGATCTTTCTGACTCTTACCCAATGCTGTCTGCGCATCCCTCAGCATGAGTCTCTGATTTTCGTTTGCTTGCTTCTCCTTCGCAAGCTCTTCTTTCAACGTCGTATTTTCTCCTTTCAGCTGCAGTTCTCTTATCTTTATTTCCTCGAGCTCTTTGCTCAACTCCTTGGTTTTTTTATCAAGTGCTTGAATACGGTCCAGTGCCATCTTAACTTGCATTTCTTGGTCCGCAGCAGTCTTCTTTAATTTATCTTGCATTACTTCCTCTTTCTCCGCAGCCTTTCCGCTGATCTTCAAGTACTCAGCCTTGACGGCCTCAATAGATTTTTTCAAGGCGACGAGCTCTTGGTCTTTTGCTTTCACTTGCTTCTTCAAATGCTCAATTTCCTTGTGCAGGAGACTCGATTGGTTTTTATCCTTTTCATCCGCCAATTCCTTCTCAAGATCGTGGTACTTAGCCTGTAATTCTCTAAGTTTCGCCTGGATTTGGTTTCTATGGCTCAGTTCAGCCTTCAACTGCTGGGTGAGCATTTCAACGTTTCGGTCCTTCTCAGCGAAGATTCCTTCGATTTCAGCTGGATTCAATCTTCCGATTTGTCGCGAATCGAAATGCTGGCTTTGTCGCAGGGTCTGGAGTCCTGACTGGTCTAATCCTGCCCCTTTTCCTCTAAAATCGTGGGAAAAGATTAGAAAAATTCATTAGTGGGAGAGAGAGATGTACTTAATCGCTAATTCAGAGAGCCGTGCGATCTCTTGGGCGTCTTCGGTCTTATGGGCGATGTATTCTTCCCTCATCTTTTTAATAATTTCTTCCTTTCGGGCAAGTTGCTCGTTTTTGTCCTCAATGATGTTTTGAAGCGTTTGGATAGTTTTCTGAGCGGCATAAGCGAATTTCTTGTTTTCTTCCTGCTTCAGGAGGTCTTTATACATCTGCTCGTTAGGATGTTCTTCCATTGACATATGACCCTGTGTCATTGACATACCAGTCTTTGGTCTCTCAGCAAGAAGCTTTTCAAGCATATCAATTCGTTTGTCCTTCTCATGGAGCTGGTCTTCAACTTCCCTTAGTCTTTGTCGTCGATCAGCATCCCTCTCCATTGATTGTCCGGCACCAGCGAGATACTTCGCGCCCTCTTTGACCTGAGCGTCTTTTACCTTTTTGGTTGGAGAGCCACCAGCTGCTTCCGCTTCTTTCGTCGTGCTGAAGATGATTTGCATTTGGTCATTATACCTCTTTCTCCAGAAATCTTCCTATTAATGGTTGTTCAGAAGGTTAACACTGACAGAGCCGAGTAGGTAACTTACTCTTTGGACCATTTTCTGCTCCCAAGCGGAGAGCTCTTCTTCCATTTTCTTCATATTCTCGGTTTGTTGTCTGATCATCTTCTGCAAGTAGTCCTCCTTTTGAATATACATCTCGACTTCTCTCTTAGCCCTAGAAAAAGTTTCGTCATTTACAACATTCAACTTAAGAAGCAAAATTACTTTAATTCTCCAAGTTTGAATTCAGAAAGTCTCTTGCTCAGCTCTATCAACTGCTCGGAAAGTTCATCTTGATTTGTGTGCTTAAGCTTTCGTTCAAGCTCCTCAATGGCTTGCTTGTTGGTTTCAAGGTAATCAAGTTTGACTCCCATCTCATGGATAGTCTCTCGTAACTGACGATTATAGGCTTCTAAGTCCGATTTCATCGCAGCGATCTCTCTCACTCTCTGACCCAATTCGTCGACTTTGGCAAGGGAAAGCGTTGGGATGATTCTATTAAGATACACAAGTAAATATCTTTCCAATTTGATAGGAGGATGGCTACTTTAACTTGGCTTCCGTGAGGTTCTTTTCAGTGATATTCAGCTTTTCTCGATAGGTATTATGCGCTGAGACGATCTCTTCTTCTTTCTCGCTCAGCTACAGCATTGAAGGTTCATTTTTCCCCTCAAGACCAGGAAAGTTTACCTTTGAATACATGTTCTCGTTTTCCAGCTTTAGCGCTCTGATTTCATCAACGAGATTCTCGAATTTCTTATTAGTTTGTCCTTCGTTCCATCTCGAAACCATAACCTGATGCTGCAACTTTCCGATAAGCGCGTGATCATCGCCGTTCATTTGAAGCGTCTTGATCGTGTCTTGGAAGACGATGACCTCGTTCTTTCTTTTCTCAAGGGAAAGTTTCAGAATTTTCACCTAAGAATGTGTGTGATAAATGATCAATCGAGCCCTTGAATCCACGATATATATACCTGAGAAATAGAAGACTCATATAAACCTTTGAACGTGTTGACTCCGGACTTCAAACTTGCTCGCTCCAAGATAAGTTTGTCATTCAGTCCTCTGAGCATATCGCCCTCTTCTTTGGAAATAGTGCCGCTCAATCGCGATTCATACTTTAGCTCTCGCTCTCTGCTCTTGTAGTACTCGGTACTGAGCTTAATATTGTCTTCCTCGAGTTGTTTTATCGTGACCTCGGTTTCCTTGAGCATGTCTTGATAGCCTTTAATCTGGGCGTTGAGCAGCCGGATGCGATCATTCGCTTTCTTCTCTCTCTGCTCGAGCAAGGTTATACGATAGGTCAATCTGGAGTTCTCGTTAGTCGAGCCGATTCTGCTTGAACCATCAATCTCATCAAGACTTGCGTTTCCATAGACAGCTGAATAAATGTCATTATAGAATTCAATGAGTTGCAATCCTTACATCCTTTAAGCTGTTCTTGTTGCTTTACAAGATTCTGTAGCCGTCTTACTCTCTCATACTCACGTTTGCATTCCTATAGATTGTGAAAGGTTATTTTAGAATATAATAAAACTGATCAGTACGTTCATGTAGTGAGTGAATTCAGAGTAGCTGATCTCTCCATTCTTGCTCTTGTCCATTGCTTGGAACAGGTTTCTTAATTCGGCTGGCATTAAGTTCACTCCCATTTTTCCGAATAGTGACTTCAGCTCGTCGTAGGTAATGTTTCCAGATTTATTAGCGTCGATACTCTAACCAACCATCATAGATTAATATAACCCAATTTAAAGACGCTGTATATTTACATTAAACGCTTCCATAAGCGTCATATCACTTGCTTTGATGGCTTCGTCCATTTTCACCATCAGAGAGACTTTCCAGTCCAAATCATCGAGTTTCTTGACTTTCTCATCTCTTCTCATAAAATATTAATCAATGAAAAAAAAATCATATTCATCTCACCTCATAGCATCTTTGAGTACTCTCTCAAACAAGTGATAGAACTCCTCAAAGCTAATTTGTCCATCTCCACTCGAGTCAGCGATAGCGAAGAACTTGTCAATCGTTTCTGGCTGGACACCGAACTTCATGCCAATCAGAGTATCCTTTAAATCTTTCTTACTGATCAAGTTATCTGCATTTTGATCGAAAATCTAAAGCGAAAAAGCAAAACAGACTGTTAGTTTTGTATTCTGGAAATGTGTTTACATCGAATGCTTGCTTGAGCGTGAGATTAGCTTTTGTAATGGCCTCATATATCTGGAAGACAAGATCCTCTTCGGTGTTTCTCATCGCAACACCTTCTCTCCTCAGTCTTCGAATGAACTCCCTGTATTCAATTTCTCCGGACCCATCAACATCAATGTACAAGAAAATCGTTTCGATCTCGCCTTTATTCAAGAAAATTTGCATGTTATTCAGAGCTTGCTCGAACTCAGCTCTCGAGACTTTTCCATTTTTATTGGAATCGAACAGATCAAAGATCTTGATAGGCGAAATATTCTTGGTCTTTAACACATCGACGATTTGTCTGAAGATCATCTGGTATCTCTTGAATGTCGGATCAAGCTCCTCTAACCTCTTCTTCAGAATCTCGGTTTCTACCTCAATCTCCAATAGCTCTTCCTTTAGGTCTTTATTCTCTTCTGTCTTCACAAAGAGCTCTCGCTCGAAAATTTCCATGCTTGCGATCTTCTTAAGGTGGTTTGCCTCCTTGACTCTCATATCTGCATAATGCTCTTGCAAAATCTCGAGTTTGCTTCTCACGAGTTTGTAATCGTCCTCAGGCACCGAGTTCTTCTGCATGTTAAACAGCACTTTTAACTAGCAATGGAAATCAACAAGTTAGATGTATTCCTAAGGGCGACTTTTCAAAACCTGAGTGGAAGCTTTGTCTTTCCAAGCAGTCAACTGATTCAGCTTCTGAACGAGTTCGTCTTCTTTCTCAGCAAAGTTGACGTCAGCTCTATCGAAGGGTTAGAGAGAGTATTAGTAGAGATAGTTACATGTGATAGACTTCTCTAAGGTTCTGCTCGTCTTCTCTGAGACATTCGTACTTTCTTGCCAAGCGGATGAGATTGACTTCTTGAATGGATATTTTCTTGGCGTATTCAGCGATTTTGGCCTTGAGACTGTTTTCGTCGTTCTTCTTCAGCGTTTTGACGACGTCCTCGTAAAGTTTGTTCTGGTGCTCCAACTCGGCGTTTCTATCGAGGAGATCGTTTCTTTCCTTCTCAATTTCCTTAATTTTCGCTTCGAAACCCTTCTTCTCATCATGATATTGCTTAAAGAGCTCATCTTGCAGCAACAGGCAAGTCCTCATATCGTTCCTTAATTCCTCAATCTCAACGTTGTTAGTTTCGAGCTCACGCTCTTTCCTTGCCAACAGCTCTAAAGTCTCCATTCCTTGTAATTGCAAACAAGCAATCTGATATTTCGCTGTTACTTGGTCCCAGCCTTGGTCAGAATACAAGTCTCCCATGTCAACTCCGAGCTTAGACTTGAATCTGTAGGAATAACCTTCTCGTATATCGCTGAAGTTTCCAAAGGCACCTGGGATAGGAACAGGCGGCCACTGGAGCGGATGAGTTTCGCCAAAGCCAGGCTGATTCTGTCCCGCTACTCCACCAGCAGCGAATCTAGCGAGCATTTCCTGCATTTGTTTCAGGAGATCTTGCTGCTGAGCTTGAAGAGCCTCCGCGACCTTAGGATCAGTACCAGGAGGAAGTTCGGATTGACCAAGCCTCGAGCCTCTGAACTGATGCTTCTGGAAGAAGTTTTCTAAGCCTTCGAAATTGCGGGTTTCAAGAATTTCAATTTGAGCCTTTAATTTCTCAACCTCCTTCTGCAGTTCCTTCGATCGATCGGTCAGTGGGAACTAAACAGCAGATTTTAGATGCTTTTTTGCGAAATTTCAAAGAGCTTACTTCATTTTTTCCGTTCTTAAGATTGATAACATACCGATCAACGAGTTCAATCTGCTCGAGGGTAAGGTCTCTATATCTTTCATGGCTGCCGACATCGTTATAGAGCAAAGTCATCTGCTTTATCTGATGTTTCAGGCGAGCGACTTCCTCCTCGCTTTCTTCGAGTTGTCTATCTAATATCTTGACCAACCCCTTGTAATCTTCGACTTTCTTGCGATCTGCAAGTTTGATCTAAAGATAAACAATCAATAAGCGCAAAGTGCAATGTAATACAGCTTCAAGGTCCAGTCCAAACTGGTCCTCTGGGACTTTTGCGAGTTGTCTGAGATAGCGGATTTCAGCGACGAGCTTTTCATTTTGGTCAGACATGACATTAATCTCTGAGGTCTAAATAGCAACAAAATGTTAAACTGAGAAGAATCAAATGCATCGTTTTTTACGAGCTTTTGTATTTGACGATTAGCGCGGAGTTTTTCGTCTCTGTATGTTCTGATGTCTTTCATAGCGTCACCGAGGTTATAGTCAGCAGAGAGCTCTCTGAGTTTCTGGGAAAGGAAAGAGACTTCTGTCTCTCGAGTTTCCAGCTGCTCAGTTAGAGTTTTGATGAAAACTTCCTTTCCTTTGAGCTCGGTTTCGATTTTGTGGATGTAATTTTCCTGCTCCTGCATTTTTTTGCGTTCTGCTTCAAGCCCCTGTTCGACTCTCATAGAGATAATTGTCTCCATCTGCGAGAACTTGCGGTCTCCATCGAGAAGCTTTGCTCGGAAGGCGTTTCTGTCCTGGAGAGAGGTTGATTTTCCTTCAATGCAAGAAAAAATGTTACCGCTTCCATTTCCATGAGCTGAGTTTCCTTGATATTCAGCTCGTTAGCCAAATCTTCGCATCTCTCTTTCGTAAGCTTAAGATCTCTCTTAAGACGATTGATGATATCTTGTTGAGAAGAAGCCATCCGTTCTTAATAATGAACGTTTTGCAATTTAAAATTGGTTATAATTCAAATTCCTGACGTACTTATCCCTTCAAAATTTTCAAATATTCTGAATTTGACCCAAGGATATTTTGCCGTGTTTTTCTAAAAATAAGGAAGGAAATGACGCAGAAACCTTGTGAAAGAGCAGATAATTCAGATTCTATCTACTGCGAGCATTTTTTTGAAGCCTAAAACCCTGAATTACTCTCAACGAAGCAATTTTTCTGATTATCATCAATAGTTTTTTCAAATTTTCCTAGCCCTATATTTTGCTGTTTGCAACGAACAAAGCTATATTACACCTAATTACATAACTTTTGGCACCTATCTCGAGCCAATTAATTCTTTTTGAGCCTTCTAGCATAAAAGAGGAAAACTATGGTCACTGAAGGATGGTCTAACAAAATGTTTAACGCATGCAGGTACTGTTTGTTATTTGAGTTGGTTTGTTTTCTTTAACAAGGTCCGAAGAATACAAGTCATTTATTAAAATGATACATAACCGCTATATAGTATTAGAACATAACGCTATTAGATAGCCCCTTAAATCCTTTTCCAACAGGACCTTGTCTTCTATTATTTTTTGGTATAATATTGTGCAGCTCTTGCTTTATTTCCTTCTGCAATTTATTTATTTCTTCATCTTGACGAATACCTAATTTTTTTCACTAAATAAATGCGCGCAAACGATCACTCTTACCTATCGGATCTCTTTTCAAGGCTTCAGTCAGATCTTCTTCTTCCACCTGGAAAGTCTCATAAATGTGATCGTCAAGTCGATTTTGGAGAATCGCTAGCGATCGCTCATCAGGAGGCTATTAGTTTTACAAAATCAAAAAATTGCGATCAATAAGGTCCTTACGGCTTGTAAAAGCAAATCTTGCAATGAGAAATGCTTGCTCTTCAAAAAACTCGCTTGTGATTTCACGATTTGTTTAAAGTCTTCCTTGCTAACATTTTTCTTTGAGACCAAGGACATCCTATCGTCGAATAAAATGCATCAGTTGTCACATTGACTATCATTTGTACTTCATGCGTGCAGGGAGTGTTGAATGGATGTAGAAAAGCTCCTCGCTTCCTTCTGACATATATTTGTCCACTGACGTTTCAAATTCTGCTTCGCTGACTCCCAATATGGTAGTGACCTCCTTCTGAGCTTTCTGGAGCAAGGTTTCAAGCTGGTCATTAAAAATTTGCCAAGTTTTGATATATGCGGCGTTATCATTGATCACTTTCCTTCTTTCTAAATGATCCTGTTGATACTTGAGGCATTTAAAACAGATTTACCCCTTCTGTTTGAAATTACAAGTTGAATGAAATCATCCTTCGAAAATTCGACCATTGCTTCATACATTTCATTGAGCGTCTTTAATGAAATACGATTCTTTTCCCGAATGACTTTTATCGCTAGGTTGACTCTAGAACGCGTGAGGTTCGCGTAAAAGTCTTCTGTCTCAGATTCGATGTCAACCGAAGACTTTCTTCTCTTTTTCTTCTGGCCTCCCGCTGCTTTGGATCGAGAGTTATTCTACATTTGAGAATTTTAAGAGATGCTCGACAGTTGGTTAGTTACTTCGGCCTTCTCGTCTTCGCGAAAAATGAAATAAGCTCTTGGAAGTTAAATGAAAGTCAAACAGCTGCGAGAGAGAGGAAAGAGAGTACCCAAGTAATACGGTGAGTGCACCTGCGCCGATTAGAATCTTTTTGGTGTTCTGTTTAATGAAATCCATGGACTTTGCAGAAACAAGATGATTGGAATCTCACAATAGAAATTTAACTGCGTATGAATAAAATTGGATCAATTTCGAAAAGCAACCTTGTATTTAAACTTGTGAAGTAACATTCTGAAACCGGACCAAGGTCCAGGAAAAACCCCGTTCGAATCAAACATAACACCAACTAATTAACTCATCATTTTTTCTCTCTGTATAGAGTGGCCTTTGTTTCCTTGCCTTGACTTTTTTTTATGACTGCTAACGATATCTCAAAGAAGAGGCAATTTGATTAATAATTTTTAATTCGATGACTGCTCAGTTTCAGCTGCGTTTACTTTTCGCTTTTCTCCTCCTATATGTAGCTTCGGCCGCCGTTCGACTCACTCCAAAGCCTGATTCTGACTTCAATTTCATTGGTCCAATGTTTGAAGGAAGAGTGCTTGCTGAATACACACCGCATGAAAGCAACCTTACAATCGTATTACGCGGAAATGCTGAAATTGGGTACTACTATGCGACGCTGTTTTTCGGTTTTCCACCTCAAAAAGAGACGGTTATCGTTGATACCGGTAGCAGTATCACTGCCATTCCTTGCCAAGGTAAAGCATGTGTAATTTAAACTGGTCTTGATAATCAACAGAGTGTCATAACTGTGGAAAGAAGCATTTCAATAAGAGATTCGACCCAGATAAATCTCAAGAGTATGACACTGTGGGTTGCAATGAACAAGTTGAAAATTTCGTCTGCACTCAATGTTCAGGGAATCAATGCCGTGTTTCGATCGTAAATCGCTTGAAATGAAACTTGGGATAAGAAAGTGTAAATAATTTAGAGCTATACAGAGGGCAGCAGTTACGCAGGGATCTTAGCGTCTGATCTCATTACAGCAGGAGACGAAATTGAAGCGTTCTTCTATGGAAAGTCGAAAAAAAACGCAACAGAGATACTGTTGGATGTTTTTCGGACACATGCAAAGGGATATTTTGGTTGCTTGACTCAGTAATGCCTTCTTTCCATCTTTTTGGGACTAACTCAAATAAAAAAAAGAGAAAGAGGGCTTTTTTACTCACAAAAAGCTGACGGAATCTTGGGTTTAGGTCTCAAGACGAACAGTAACATTCTTAATGCCTCGTAATGTGGTTTGCTGAGCCTCTTTATACAGCGAGAGATAGCGCTCCTAATTTTATTGACATGATTGCAAAAGAGCAGAGTGATCAGTTCTCGCGGTCGTTCTCGTTGTGCTACGCAGCTGACGGAGGATACTTTACTATCGGAGGACAGGATGAGCGATATCTTGATAAAAACAGCCAACCGATCGTAGTTCATTATACGAATACTGGGCAATATTCGATCAATATCCATGGTCTAAGCGTAAAAGCATATCTTTTTTCATTCCAGCTGAGAAAAAAAAACAACATTTAAGATGAATGACGACGAGCTGGTGGCGAGCAGAGAAATGTTTGATGCAGGTCAAGGGAAATTTGTTGATTCGGGTACCACTATGCTCTACTTACCCGACCCTATCCGAAGGTAATCATTAACATTTGAACCGTGCTTACCGGATGAATGGTTGGTTTATTTAGGAAGTTGCTGGATAAATTGAACAATTTCTGTGGCAGAAAAGGCTCGAATTGTGGAGGAGTGAAACAAAAAGTCATTCATGGCGATCTTTGCTATGAAAGAAACAGGAAAGAATGGCCAAAGTTGGATGACTTTTTGTTCAGCTTCCCCAATTTCACCTTCACGCTCGATAACGATCAAAATTACACGTTGACGGCTCATGAATATTTATTCTCGGAGAGAGCTGGCAGCGAGAACTACTGCATTGGAATCCTGACATAGTTGATTTTTTTCTACATGCCAACTGTTTTCTAATTTCTCATAATTAGCGGCGATAGGATTATCTTAGGAGGAATTTTTATGAAAAATCACGATTTCCACTTTGACAGGGAAAGCCATGTGATAACGATACATAAGTCAAATTGTTCAGCGCTGATGCCCACTGCACCGCAAGGGAGTGATGTAAAGATTGACTGGGGCTTAGCGGTAAAAAAGGTCGAGAACATCTCGAAAAAAGAAAACACCAGTCTTTTCCCTGCGACAAATCAAAACAAATCTCAGAAAAATAAAACTAAAGTTATTGAAAACAAGGAAAGGGAAGGATTTGCAGGGGAAATTATAGGTAACTCTTACGTTCGTTCGCCTATTTAATTCTCTCAGGTGTTGTAATATTCGCCTTTATTGCAGTTATCGTGATCTCTATTATTTGCTTGGTCAGGGCCCAACCTGAAAGAGACGATAAGTATGATGTTATGGTGGAATAATGTTGGCTAAACTTCTTTTTAGGAGCAAGAGTCCGAAACAAGTGATCGAAGTGGAAGATTACGATCACATTTCTCATTTTTTCCAAGAAAGTTCTGAGAAGAATCCTTTAGCTGCTGAGAAGACGATAGCAGCTAACCACGAGGACGGCCATGAAACGATCATTAAGATCGATACGCCCACGATTTCAATAGAGCCTGAAGATAATAGTGCGGAAGACAAGGAAGATTATGATAGTATTTTTTAGGTTTTGTTGTTA
>ENA-UOUE01001574-UOUE01001574.1-compost-metagenome-genome-assembly--contig:-NODE-1574-length-13935-cov-16.813970_pt1 | contig 13935 bp, 6 predicted proteins | sample MGYA00238146_ERZ747223 | MGnify/ENA primary metagenome ERZ747223 (study PRJEB28781, sample SAMN06268865) | compost metagenome | isolation source: single cell | place: USA: California, Emeryville, Joint... | reverse complement strand
TTAAGAAAGGGACTTACGTTCATCACTCATGAAGATTTCGTTGAGGGTATCGCTCAAGTCCAAGCCAAGAAGAAGAGCGCTTTGAACTATTACGCTTAATTCGCCTCTGAATCTAACAAGTTAGCTAAAAAAAGATCATTTCGTTGTTTTTCTCTTGTAATCAGCTCAAACCGCATGTTTAAATGAATTTATTCGTGTACACAACAATAAAGATATTTGCTGAGCGATAGTTGAATAAGAGATACAAATCAAGAATATAACAAAAAACGAAAATTAGCCGCTGGAGAGACTTTTTATCTCTCAAATATCATCGATAACATAATTTAACGAGCTCAAACACCGTCGAGCGTATTTGATTTTTGAAAAAAAAAAGTTAAACTCGGTTTTTTAGGTTGATTGACCTCCTCGAAGAAGGTACTTGTAGGAAAGATGACAACTGGATATCAGTTGGAAATTGCAACATTTATGAGATAAATTGTCCTCATTCCTTACCACTACACCAAACTCATTGAGTGCATATGTGTATATGTACGAAGGATCCCTAACCAAAAGTATTCGAAAAAAAAAAATTACCTCTACATTTCGCAAGGTGGAATACGATAAATGTCAAGCTGTTTCAGCAAAGTAAAGGTCGCTGCGGTGAATCCCATAACAGTGCCAATAATCATCAAGACACAAGTAACAATGATTTTTATAACAGGTTTTGGAGATGGTACGCTCTTCAAATAGACGAGTCCTGGAATTATTATTCCAATTATAGTGGTGCCATATCCTCCAAGAATTGTAAAGGAATCGTACACATTCGGGAAAATCATGGCCACAACTGCAGATATTCCCACCAACATGAAAGTTAACAGAAAATGGAGGCAGTTATTGTGATGATTCTCAAGACCAAAAAACAGAACGATCTGCTGTCGGCAGGGATGAACTCTGATCGCGACTGAGAACATAACGCTTAAACAGAGCAGCACTCGGGAAATCCCCATATAAAAATCATCCATTCCGGGAAGCGAAGGTCTGTTTGTAATCAAAGGTGTAGTGTCGTTTCTGAAGGAGACATAGGCTACCACAGCTACTAAAGCATATATTAATATATCGACAGATATTGTTCTGTTGCAGATCTTTTTCATTCTATCCTCTGTAGGCGAAGCTAGTTCCATTCTAATCGGAAATAGGTTGGTATTGCAATTATAAGCAAACACCATAACAGCAAATGTCGAGAATATCGTCGGATTAAAGCAGTAATACATGATTCCCTGATGAGTCGCCTCGGCGTGTGCTATATAAGAAGGCGCCTGTACAATGACGATTATTGCTGTGTAAATGACAACTCCGACAATCAAAAACGTGGTATGTCTCAGATGGTACATGCTCTTTGCTAAAGACACAGGGAATATGCAGAGAACGTTGCAAATGACGATGACAATCACTCTGAAGTCAGTAAAGTTCGTTTGAGCATATGAAGCGTCTTCGATGAAGAACCCCATTTGAACCAGCAAGCTCGTCATGAACGACGCTGTTGTGATTTGATAGTTGATCAAGCATCCGATAATGTAAATTATAAAAAAGAGCTGGAACAGCTTTGCGCCACTCTTCCCAAAAGAGAGTTGGACTGTCTCAGCAAATTCATCAGCATGAAGATGATATGAAGCTTCAATTAGAACTAAAAGAAACCACCAGCAAATCACACCTCCAGCCACTAAGGCGACAACTCCATTGAGTAAACCAGCCTGATGCATAGCGTAAGGGAGAGCCAGCACCCCTACACCTAGAGATGTTGAAACCAATGTAGTAGTTGAGCTTCCAATAGTTCCAGAATGTTTTAGAGTCAAGCTGGCTGCTCGGCTTGGACTCGACACTTCTGATGTTAGTGTTTTTCTATTATCACTTCTGACACTGTCTTTTCCATCAGATGTGTGCAAACTCAATTCAATAAATTGAGGATTGTTAGAAGAATTGAGCACATTAGTGTTTTCAAAGTTTGCGTAACTATCGCTGGCACCATCGTTCTTGTTTCCAATAAAGTTTTTCAGCTCAGTTCCACGTTTTGACATTATGGAAGCTTTGACTAGCTATAAGAACTTTTATTCTCTATCTGCAAATAAATTATGTTATGTGAACTAATACTTAAAATCATTAATAATGAGTCTGCAATTAGTCTTTTCTTAGATTTAAAATGCTTGAAGATTAGTGCCTTCAAGCAGTTAGCTACTTGAGAAAGCTGATGAGTGAGGTTTTGGATAGAGCACTATCATGAGAATTCTGTGAGTGATCTAACCTCAACCAGTGGAGCTTTCTTGGTTTGATGCTACAAAATTGTTTCTTATGAAGAGAAGAAAGTTAAATTAGGCTTGGAGAGTTGAAAAGCAAGCCCATCACGATGAATACTTTTCCAGATATCCCGGGAAAAAGGAACCTTTAAACTGGGATCTTATTTTGGAACTAATTGATGGTCAACTGAGTTTATTTTTTAGTTAGCAAATTTTAAGGAATACTCATTTTAATGTAATTCCAACAACTACCTTTTGACGGATACTGTTGAAGGAAACGCAATAAAAAAAAATTACCATCGACCATGAGGTTGAACGAGTCATTTATACTATTAGATGATACGAACACTGTCTGAAAGCGAACTCAGCGACAGTCTAAATGGAGCTTTGTAATGTATGTATGGTGATATATGCAATAAGAAGTACTATCAAACTTGGTAGATGCTTTATTTGCTTTAAGCAAGACAACTTAAATTCCTCCTAATCAGCTCTCTCTCTTATGAACCAAAGCTTACTATAACAGATTGAATTATTTAGAATCCACCAAATAATGACGAGGTAGTGTTGATATACTGATGAAGTATCAAATAGTTACACAAGAAAAACAGACAATATTATTAATATCTATAACACTTATGAAACTCAATAACTATCGGAAATTTTTGGCCTTACTCTTGGTGGGAATTGGAGAGTAGAATTGCGTTTTTGCAAGTACATACCCATTGCCATTTTTATAGTCGAAGCAAAAGAAAAGATTCCTCTGTTTATCGTAGACGAAGCCAGTTCCAGTCTCAAACGCCGGCGTTTTCATAACAGGAATCTTTATTCCTCGATTCCAAAACGTCAGCAGAGAATCTGAATAAGCCCCAACGAACTGCTCTCCAAAGTCATCCAAGAAATATACACACCTAACAATTGGTTTCCATTCCTCAGTGGCCAATCTGTGATCAATCTCATAGCTGAATCTGACACCTCTTTTTGTCACGTCCCAAACTTTGATTGCGCCATTGTTGGCTCCCGTGACCATGACTTCCTCCGTTTCGGAGATGTCTAGAGCTAGCACTTGATAGGAGGGCTGATGGCCTATTCTCTTGTCAATAAGTTGGCCAGAGTTCCAGTCAAAACACATCACCTCTCCAATCTTAGAGCACATTGCTACAAGATAATTCCCTTTTTTTACATATTTCATTGAAGTGAAATAGTAATTCCCCATTGTGTCTATAATCCGGTTAAGCTCCATTGATTTGAGATCCCAGCAGTAGAAATCTTTAAAAAACCCGCCCAATACAACAGAATCCTGTACACATTCTATCGAATAGACGGTGTTCTTGAGACTCATAGTCTTTATTCGTTTAAAACCCTGGTTGATGTCCCAAACGTTGATTTCGCCGTCGATGGAGCCAACGAATAAATAGAATTTCTTTTCGTATGAAATAACTTTGATGATATTGAGAAGGTCTTTATGAGGAGGGAGGACTTTAATTGGCCTCAAGGTGGTTGAATGATAAACTCCAGCACGAAATCGGTGTCCCATCATTCCTCCAATAAAGACCATGCCCAGTTCTGATGAAGATGCGACTGCCTTCGAAACGAAGCCGAAAGGAAACCGAAAGCACCTTCGGATTTGAAATATCGGAGGTGGACAGTTTGATTGGTATTTTGGTTCTGCCTTTTGCCTGTATTTTAGTGGCTTACTGTCTCGCTTGGAAGTTCGCATCTTTGAAATAATGATTTTTGTAAAATAGTGTTTTTCATAATTTTTGTTCCTTAGTAGCTTAATTTTCAGCGCGAGTTTATATAGGAACTGCAACAAAACAAATCGAATCAAATACGATCAGAAGCCAATCAAATTTCTCCTTTTTTTGGGATCTATTTTGCTTTCTTGGCGTTGGAATCGAAATCCTATTACAAGGATGTTGTAATAACAATCAGTGTGTCTCCAGGACTGCTTTGCAGATTTCCACAAAATCACTGTTGACCAAATTTTAGACACATTTGCGTGGAAACAAAGTAAAATTTCAATTGTTTTCTGAAGGAATTTGCCGCTGTCTACCGCGCTGAGAAATTGAACACAAAACAAATATTATATCTTGACGAAGAAATTGCGCTCAGATATATGATTGCTTGTCTAGATTGTACTATCGCGTACACATGGCTTTTAGCAGTGAAAAAGCAATAATGAAGAGAAGACAATGCAATTCAGTTCCACTACCGCTATTATCAGAATTTTAATCGACGTTTCGGTTGATTAGAAGTATAGAGGCAGAGCTTTACAAATACCTGGAAAATTATTCGATTATACAACAAGCTGAAGTTGAGTGCTTCTCCTCATTTCATTATGACTCTATTCATAATCATTACTTTCATCTCAAAATTCAAATGAATGAAAGTGGCTTCTAAAAAATAAGTCTTACTGCTTGAGGGAATTAATATTTTGATACTGCTGGGAATGGTGCTTATCAGAACATAGTTACGAAGTCGTCACCTAGAACTTTCTAACATTTGATTGCTTGCTGGTGACCGCGTTCGCGGAGTCAGCTTTAGCTTTATCTCAATTTAAAAGTTCATCTAGCGAGGAAGCAAATCTCGCTATACGTTTAACATGATTCAAAGCTTCTCCATATGTTCTAATCTAAATCTCTCAAGCTGTTTTCTTTGTTAACGCTATTGATGTAATCAGATATTCGCAAAGTATGCCGGCTAACAAATATATAACTGATATGTTATTCAATTTTTCAAGTGAAATGATCACTGTTTTTATAAAGGGAGCACAATAAAAGGAAACTATTTGAGACGATAATAATTCAAAACTACATAGGGTTCCTGGGACTAGGCTCTCTTATTCTCTCTCGCTGTCTGAGGCGAAAATCTGAGAGTTGTTATGAACTCCAGAATCATGTCTGACCAAGTTTCTTTCTAATTCAGAGTTCTTTCTCTCTTTTTCCTCCTTTCTCTTTCGCTTCAATAGGAAGAAAACGAGCACTTCTGCGCCAAGCACGACGTAAACGATAATTAACAGATTCCATTTCACGCTACCGAAGAGTCCAGGCATTTCGAGTGGTGCCAACGCTGTGCAGGCATCTTGACAGTTATTGCACTCACAGCCTTTATTAATTTTAATGCCAAACTCATCCTCACCGGTGGGGAAAGTTTCATTGCAATGGTGAGGTTGGAAGTTCAGTCCACTGTCATTGAAGTTGATCATAATGTAATTATTACTTTGAGTGACACTATTTTGACCAAGAAAGATGAAAAATCCATGGGAAGTTTGTGTCTGGGACAGCTGGGAAATAAAGTTGGTCTTGCGGCAAGAGGTAAAGATCGAGCAGGCCAAATCATCGGAGACCGTGAAGTTCAAAGGAACGGCATAGACAGGCTGTCCTGTCTGAGGGTTGGTGACGTAGGAAGGTTCGCCAACTTGCACATACTTCCTTTGATCGGGGTCGCAAGTGTACTTGCACCAGAAACGGACAAGGTTTGCGGCGCAGACATCACATCCTCCGTTATCATTACCAAAAGTAGAAACGAGGATGGAAAACTGGTTAGCCATATTAGTATTTTGGAAGTCATTGCAGCAGCTAGGCTTTCCTAAATATTCTTTGCACATAGCGGGCATGGTTGTCCAATTGAAAATTTGAGGAGTTGGATCAGCCGGTTTGTGAGGGAAGCATTTTGGATCAGAGTGTGGAGCGTCATAGCAATCTTGAGTGAATTCGCAGCCTGCATACTCCTCAGCGGAAGACAGCAAAAACAATTGAAAGAAGATAGCAAAAACCACCCAGGAAGAAGTCATGATTTAAAGCACCGTTAATCTATATATATAAATAAGTCGCTGAAGCTTTTCTCAAAAATAATTAAGTGTATTGCGTAATTGAGTGACATTTGGATTCCCAATTTAGCAATTTTGCGTCATTGAAACTATTAAGAGCTCTGAAGTGCTATATTTCACAACATGAGAAATTTGTAACATGTAATCAAAGGTTAACTCGGCTATTTAGAATCACCCAACATTGCTTCTTGGCACCTGCACCTGAATACTATCATAGTATATAAAATATCTAAAGCGATCTTAATCTGCATTGGAAAACTTTCATATTGATACTAAAATCACAGTACTATATCCTTTATACTCAAATGATCAAATGATTGTTCTCTCCTTTCAACACAAGGACTTGGAGACCAATAATAATACTCAAGTGCCCTCAAATCAATTTTGCCAATTAGCTTGTTTGTGTACATTATTATTCTCTCTGTAATATTTACTCTCACATGTCAGGTAGGGCATGGAGACATAGAGCTCACCGAGATAATTCTGAAAAAGACAATGGGTTAAAGAACTTACTGTATTGAAAACAGTATACCACACCGAATGATATCTTTGCCATGAAGTAAGAGAAGCCATTTTCTTTGAATTCGAGCAAATAACAATATGGGTACAAGATAACTAGAGAGTTTTTTTTTCAAGGCGTCGTCTTTTATTCTCAATTTCATTTTCAATTCTATTGAAAATCTGAAGAGGAATAAATTTATTCAATATTGAGCGCAAAAACAGACAATTAACAATATATGAAATTTATCCTCCCTCGAAGAAACATAACATGATCATGTAAACAGGCAACTTTTTTCTAAAACCTAAAAGACACTAAGCAATTACGAAATGATTAATGCTTCTTTTGTTTCTTTTGTTGTTTCTTTTGTTGAACTTTTTGAGCCACTGCTGGAGCCTTTTTCTCTTTCTTTGCGATTTTCTTACTGGCTGCAACCTTCTTCACTGGCTTGATTTCTTCTTCTGGCTCCTCTTCATCATCTTCATCATCTTCAATATCTTCGTAGTCTTCTTCATCTTCTTCCTCATCTTCCATATCCTGATTTTTCTTAGATTTTCCGCCTTTGTTTTTACCCTTAGCATGACCATTCATTTTTGATTCCTCAGCTTCTTCGGCTTCCCCTTCATCACTCTCATTGAGAAGATTGTCTCCTTCTTCATCCATATCAGAGTCGAACGCAGCGTCAAAAGCCTCAACGTCGAAATCATCCTCGTCCTCACCTTCTCCTTCCTCTTCCATTTCGGCTTTCTTTTTACCCTTGCCTTTCTTTTTTGTCGAAATTTTTGTTTCGACACCATTTTCTTTCTCCTTCGCCTTCTGAGCTTTCTGTGCAGCAATTCGCTCGGCCTTAGCTTCCGCCTTCTTCTTTTGTTTTTCTTCAGCTGCTTTTTGTTTCTCTTCATACTCTAATATTTCCATAGATAGGCTATAATTTTTCTAGATATTAGCTGATACTACCTTTCTTTTTTCTTTGGAACTTTCTGCCATTCATGTGCTTCTGAATAACAGAGTACAACTTCGTCACTTTATTGCCGGTGATTCTGCAGAACATGAAATTTCTGAAATGCTAATTAGGGTTTTTCGAGACAAGTGATGCTTACTCATTCTTCTTGTAAGGAACGAGGTAAGGCTCGAATTCAGCCAGGTCGAAGTTTCTTTCCTTGGCCAGTGTGTAGCTTTTCCCCTTTAAGATTTAGAAGATGAGTTAAATGCAATTACTTTGACATATTTTTGGAATTCTTCAAGGGTAGGCATCAAATCATGGTTTGTCAGTTTGCAGTGAATCTAAAACTTGTAAGAATTTCGACAGATGAATAGTTACTTTGCCGCTAGGGAGGAATTCAAAGTCTGGATTCTTTGCAACAGCTTTTTGGAGTGCCATTTTGAATTGCTTTCTAAATTTTATTTATTTCAATCTTTGCAAAAAAAGACTTTATATAAGATATTATAAGTTCTTTAGTAGTCCATCATTTCGAAGAGTCTTCTGATCAGGTGGTCATGCTCTGAGAGAAATCAGTGTCCCAACCTCTCAATTTTCCTTGAGGTATGTTACAAATTTTTTTTTATTTGCAAAGAATGGATTTTGAAGTTGAAACAATGTGTTGTTCATTATTTGCTCTGGAGACGATAGACATCAGAAATAAGTTATGAATATCAAAATGAAATAATTCCCTCTTTCTTATCCTTGAAGGCTTTACAAATATTTCATTAATGATTATTTGTTGCATCTAGAAGAGTAAATTGGATTAATGTGCTAAATTTTCCACTATGGCTGTTAATGAAAAGTGGCAAACTTAGGAGATAACGTCCTGTGACGGACTCTCTTTACGATATTTCTTTATTCAATCAAACACGAAAATATGTGCAAAAAATAAAACGACAACAACTATCTCCAAATATGTTTCTTTTCATTTCTCACAATTTTCACTCAAAATCAATGCGTTGATTGTAAAGATGGTTTTCCACATCTCCTCGTTTTGTAATAATTCCAAAGAGATGTTTGAGCTTAACTAACGTTGGTTATATTTTTTGAATGTAAACTTTCAGCACAGTAAGTAACTAATTACATGACATCTCTCTCTCGAATTGAGTCGAGCTTTGTGTTTTTTGATGATCTGTTAGAAATTTTCATTGATCTATAGATAGAGCTCTTGGCTCATACAGACTTATTCGTAATTAAAATATGCAATCACGAACTTGTATTTCTCCTTACACTTTTCAATCTTATCAACAAATAGCAAAGAATTTACGAATTTAATCATGAATTGAAGTGCTCTCAGGTTGTTTTCGCTTTCTCGTGCCTATTTGAGGTTCCTCTAGATTCGAAACCTCGGTAGCCGCTATTTGGTATCTCAATTCTCGTTTCAAGTACCTATATCTGAAGAAGAACCAGCAGACTCCCAGCAATATTCCAATAAGACCGAACGCACAAACGGCTACTAGTCCGTACAAAAAGTTGTTATTGGGTTCTACATACTCCACCAAAGCAATTGTATCACTCATATAAACGATTGGGACCTCCCACTTTTCTATTCCATCCTTGTAGGCTTTCACAACAGCAGTAACGGCTACAGTGTACAATTTATCTTTAGCTAGAGGATAAGTATGTGTGAATTTCTTTTGGGTGCCGTTCAGATCTTTCAGCTTAATCGACTCGCTAAACTCATAAAGGTAGGGGTCTCGTCCGCTGAAATTAGCGAATTCTAGTGGCAAATAAGAGCATAGACTATAGCTCTGTGAAAAAAGAGGGTCTCTTGTGACGACGAGTGTGTATTGCACAGTATATTGGTAGGAACTGTCTAGAGGCGCGGTGCTTGAGAGCTCAATACCCGTCCATTCAAAATGAACTTGCCTAGTGAAATTATCCCGAGGTTCCTCATAGACGAAAATGTTTCCGTTATTGCCTGCTTTGAAGTATTCATATGGAGGCAAAGTTTCATTTGGGAGCAAAACTGCTTCGAATTTGTAGAGAGCCTCTCTTGTTGGATCATTCTCGCTGTCAACCAGTCCTTCGATTCCTTGAACTCCGATATAAATCATTCCAGGTGTTACCATGACACCTCCATAGGTGATTCCGTCAATGCTTGGACGTCTGACTTCAGTTAAGAATTCTCGATTCTGGAGTTTTTCGAGACTGTCCGCAATTGCGAATCGAACAGCTCCAAAGCACGAAACTGTTTTAATCACAAGGCGTCCGCTTTGGTTCACGTATAATTCGAACATCTCGACTTCACCGACTCCGACTCGCGACATTAAGCTTGTGCCCAACGGAATTGTGAATCTATCCAAGCGATTTGCAATGATCGAGAAATTAATTGAATGATTGTAAGGGTTGCTTAGTTTTATTGTGTACAGTCCTTCTTGCTCTTTTACTTGGAGAATTTGTTGGTTACGGACCATTCCTTGGAAATCTCTATAGGTGGTCTCATTTCGAAGAATCGGGACTTTGAAATTTTGTTGATCAATGCCCTGTTTGAGGTTATCATACTCAATTTCAGTCTTTGGAACATGCTTAATCTGATCGTCGGTGAGATTCTCGTATTTAGTGAATCTGTCATTGTACACATTAATAAGGAGCTTAAGTCTCTGATTAGTCGCAGGGAAATCCACGGAACAGTAGAATTGATAGGTTTGGTACTCACCAGGACTAATGAAGCCATAGGTCATCACTCCCTCGCTTAGAAGTACTTCTACATCCTCAAGGGCAGCCATAATCAAATATGAAGAAGCTTCTCTACCATAGACAGCGATATAATAGGAGAACGGATTGACGAGGGTCTCGAAATCTGAGTCGCTAGGAGGGGCTCTGTTCGCGGAATGGTTAAGATTCTCAAGGCGAAGATTAACGAGCTTTTCATCTGCATGTGGGATGAGCGACCAAGTATATTTCTCTTTGGAGACATCAGAATCCATTCCTATATATATTTCAGGATGTCCACTGTATATAATCATGTTAATGTCGAATCTGGGGGCTGCTTCCCAATTCATGTACTGGAATAACTCATATTTGCCCTTGTCGACAGTATATCGCACTGGTCTACCATCTTGAAGGTAGACTGCCTCTCCTGGAATTGAGATCGTGATGAACCCTCTAGCAGGCGATTTCGAGTATACGCCGATCAAGTACGAGCAGTCTATGCAGAAATTTGATTTATCCTTGGCTTCACTGATCTTGATGATGGTTCTTTCGGTGGTGTGCGTCCCCGAAACCCACGTTCCATTATTCTTTGGAAGCTTTTCCAAGAAGTCATCTTCATCACTGAGCGTGTTAACTCTGGCAATGACGTGGCCTTCTTCTTCCATTATAATCACTGAGAACTCATCTGCGTAGTAGTTGTACCACCTGAAATACTGAATTTCTCCTGATCGTAATTCAAAATCAGCAGGGACACCAGTTATCAAAGGCACAATCTTCACGTCCTCATAGAGAGCTGTAATTGTGAAAGTACAGTTTGCATAGCCATAAACGCCAATGGTCCAAATTCCTTCCATTGATAGCCTTGGTAAAATATCCTCATTCGAGATTTCTAATTGCTCTCCCTTGAAAGAAGATGAAACGAAATCGACGTTGCCAAGCTCTGAAGCAGGTCTGATATCTTCTCCAAAGGACACAAATAAATCAGGGTCTCCATCTGTCAATGGAGTTACAGTTATCAGAAGGACGCATTTTGGTTTAGTCACTCGAATTTGGAAGTATCTGTACTGCTCTTCAGCCACATAAGAGAGCATAGGCTTACCGACTTCTAGAGGAATCACATCCGAAGTGGCCACGACTGTGAAAGTATATTCTTCAGGGACATAATTGTCACTTTCATTGGTTGATTGATCAGGCGGGCTGGAAGGATCATCACCGATGAAACCTGTATTTACGATTGTCAGAGCAACAGAGCATTGCACCACGCCGTTTTGAGTATATTTCTTTATCTCTTCAGGCGGAATAGTGATCTTGTAGATATTTAAAGGATTGTATACGGCGCCAGTTGAGTAGGAATATCTCGTTGTGGTCGGCCAATTCCAATTAACGATTTTAGGGTGGGTCCTTCTATCCACAATCGACGCATAGACTCTCACATTGAATACCTCAGAAGTAAAGACGATTTCTGTGGAGGTGTTGGCAGTGGCTGGAGTGAAGTAGAGATGGACAGTATTATTCACTTTCTCTAATGGCACTGATACCGGTGTGGCCTCCTTAATTTCTAGATAGTCTCCTTTCGTATAAGTCGTCAAAGTATAATAGACTCCATCTGTTTCATTGGTAGTCACAGCAAGGAAGACAAAGCAACGATGATCCTCAGTGCCGGTCTCATTCCTGGAAGTGCTGTTGCATGCTTTATCAATCATTGTTTTGTTAAGTGTGAGTACTTCGACATCCCTGGCAGGCTTAATGTCGTAATTCTCTGGTGAAGGAAGAGGATTTTCAGCATCAACCGAGACTAAAAGGTCTAGATTCCCTTGACCTCCGCTCACAACGATCTTAACACTTTCGTCCTCGTCTTCAATCTCCAACCGGTAGTACATCGTTTTATTCGCTGCCAAAAAGTCATAGAAAGGCTCTCGTGGCTTGAGGGTGATAAAATGATCGGATGTGACATAGGTGATTGTGAATCGACTATATAAGCTATTAGAAGTAGTGCTATTATCGTAAACGCGGACCAAGTACGTTCCAGAATTGACAAAATATTTGCTGTCCTTTGCAATCACCAATTTATTATTGCTGCTCTTGAAGTGATAGTCACTGCTCGATGGTGTGAAATTTCCATTGGTTGCATACATGTTGAATCTTCCGCCATTGGGTTGCAGTATGACATCGACTTCTCTGCGTAAATCGTATTCGAAATTCACGCTGAAAGATAAGAGTACGCTACCACCTTTTGTTAGAACGAGATGCTGAGGAACTCCTTCATTCATTTCTATCGTACGATCGTTATCTGTATCAAGTTGGTTCGTACCATTTCCAGTTGTATCATTGACTGCAGAAGGATTAACTTGAAAATAGGCTATGATAGAGTAGGTTGAAGATTCTACTCCATGAATATTGATATAATAGGTCCCGCTAATACGCTTATCTGGAGTGTCCTCTTTCCGAATGATAATCGTGTCAAAGAAATAATTTCTAAAGTCGTAGATAGTTTCGTTAGGATAACGCTCAGTTTTTGATGCATAGATCTCCACCTCGCCTGATATAGGAGTCACTTGGATCACTAATGAAACGAAATCGACCTCTTCAGTAACAGTGAAGACATAGTAGTCATCTTCATCAAGCTCAACGTGCCCTCGAGTTGCCACTGATTCAGGCAGCTGCACGATACTTCCAGCTACAAACGGATTTAGGTGATACTTTGAACGTTTGGTTGTTCCAGAGTTGACAACAGCCACAGCATAGTAACAATGGTCAGCAACTCCGAAAAACCAGTCGAGTAAGGAGTCAGGAGCGCATTCTTTAGGTGAATGCGTGAATTGGATGGTTTCTTGTCCAGAGAGAGTATCCGTGGCCAGGAAAATGTCCCCTTTATCCGATGCGTTTTTTTTTCCTTGCTCGTAATCGTCAATTTCTGCTTGAGAAATTGTACAGTTTGTTTTTGATCTACAACTCTTGAGGTAAGCGTTTGAGTTCCCGGAAACCTCGGTAAGGATTATCTTGATGTCTTCTTCCTCTTTTGTGAAAACCGGTAGCAGATAATTGATAATCTCTCCCTTTAAGGCGTATCCTACCGCAGCCATTCCCAGTCTCAAATCGTTCCTTCCTTTGGATCCTGAGAATACTTTCAACTCGAATGTTGTCGATCTGATTCCTTCTATAACGATGTATAGTATATCTTTAAGCCCAGCTGCTTTCCTCTCTTCCGCAGTGATTACTATTTCTTGGCTGTCTCGGAACCTGCTTTCCCAATAGAACGATTGGCTTGCAGCTGGTAGAGCATTAGGATTGACCCTTAGTGAAGCTCGACCTTCATACGGCACAAATTGAATGATGATAGAATCATTTCCGATATCTCCGCCATTGGGAATAAGGACGCTGTATGTCACGTTCTCATCGTACTTAACCGCATCATGTCTCGTTTCGCCTAAAGACATCATGATATTATGACCATACGTTTGGGTTGAGACTTTCAGCAAGGTGTTCTCTTGAGCTTGGATAAGGACTGTGTAAGTGCAATTAGTGCAGAAGTACTCATCAGTGTCGTAGATAATAATTGCTTTTCCTTCGAACCACGCATTTACAGCTGAAAGGTCATGACTTGAAGAGCCTGGAGGTCGTTGGTCTCTATCAGCAAACATATGAATCGGTTTATCTATCATGTAGGAGTTCAACAGGGCAGCTGATATGATAATTCTGG
>ENA-UOUE01001572-UOUE01001572.1-compost-metagenome-genome-assembly--contig:-NODE-1572-length-13937-cov-7.287951_pt1 | contig 13937 bp, 13 predicted proteins | sample MGYA00238146_ERZ747223 | MGnify/ENA primary metagenome ERZ747223 (study PRJEB28781, sample SAMN06268865) | compost metagenome | isolation source: single cell | place: USA: California, Emeryville, Joint... | reverse complement strand
ATAAAGTAACCGTCCACGTTGCAGGCAACGCAAGAATTATTCAAGGAGAGCAAATAGGTTCCTGAGGGACAGGATAAGCAGCTTGTTGCCGATGCTCCAGCTGAGCAAGTCTGGCAGCTGACGTCGCAATTCACACAAGCCGCACCCAATGGACCGTAATTTTCTGTGTTACAAGGAACGCAGCTGTTATTAGCTGCTAGAACGTACATACCTAAGTAGCATTCTGTGCACTGGGTTGCTGTTGTCCCATTGCATTTTCGGCATTCTGGGTTGCAAGTGATACACCAGGAATTAACTACAGATAAACCATCTTCCACGCAAGGACCACATGTGCCGTCCTCCTTCTATTCAAAAAACAGCGAGTTAACATGGAGCAATCAATCGATGTGTTTACGAAATAGCCTCCATAGTGACATTCTAACAATGAAGATAGATATTAGGACAAATCATAATGATTAAAGATTACTTTGACATGATTGAGTGCCCTGATGCAGAACATGCCCCGTCGGGCAGTTGTCCATGCAGGTCTTCTCAACCATATAATATCCAACATTGCATTGGAGACACATTGTTTGAACTGGATTTATGAAACCAGCTAGAGCACATGCTGAATCTATCAAATTCGTATCATTCATGGTGGTTAAATTAGAAAAACCTCAAAATAAGCATAATTTACCTCCTGTCGGAACATAGAGGCCTTCTGATCCTTTAAACCATATGAAATTCATCATATCATAATGTCCATAGTATGATATAATCGTCGTGCCCTCTTTTCTTCCTGAACAAAGCATGATCTCGACATTATTCATATCAATGAACAGATATTGTCCTAAACTAAAATCTGAAAAGTAAGCTCGACTCCTGTCAACTCCATTTATCCATATTCTGCCAGAACAATAGCCAACTCCAAATTCAGAAGGTTGAGCTTGAACTATTTCCACAATAACTCGATTCCAGACATCTATTAGTTTGTGAACATCAGGCCATGTGAATTTCGAAAATACATTAGCTATTACCATTAGTGAGAGTGGTTGCTGTATCGACTCTCAAATTCCATCCAGGTGAATTCTGCCAGATTTTGAGTCGAAGATCACTTGCCAACTCAAATGTTAATGTTAAAGCAAAATTAACGTTGTTTCTGAGGGCGAAGATGGCTTGAGGGTATGTTCCACCGCTGATCGGAAAGATATTAACAGCGACAACCACTCCATTTGCGTTTTGTTCGCCCAGTGGGAATATAAGATGAGTATTGGTTCTGCATTGCAATGTATTCCAAGGTCCTAGAGTCGGATCATCGTATGTATCGGAAGTGCTCACACCTTATTTTTAAATAAAATTAATTTAGTAAACATTTTTTCGAGTGATTAATTCAAGTACCCAATATTCCTGTAGTAGAGCTCGTGGTCGAAGGAGTATAAACATTAATGGGTATTGTTTGTCCAGCGTTGACGGTTGAATTTGCAGCGAAATGAAATATGAACAATTTGCCTATTATTTCGTTGAACAATCATAAGCTCTTAAATAAATTAGTTATTACTGTCTGGATTCATTAATGCTAAATTGATCATCATATCTTCATTATAAGGAACATAATCCGTATATACCCGCACATATTGCATTTTGCAAAGGCAACTGTCATCCTGCCCGTCATGTGTCCACTGAAAAGTAGCAGCTGATGTCAAGGCATAAAAAGTTCCCGCTGTTGGAGTCCGAGTTTTAAAAGCCTTCGTAATAGAATAATTAGGTCCTAGTACATATCGGAATCCATATTGTATGTTCGCAGAAGCATCAACACCTTGAGCAACGAAAATCCAGGTATTCAATGGAATGTATGTAGAAGCAAGCGCCTAATAAAATATAATTGCGGAAATTCAACAAAATTACTCCTTCCCATGGCTTCCAATCATTATTAGAGGTGCCAGTTTGGGAACCAGTAAAGACAGTATCGTAATCCTTATGTAAATGACTTCCTGCAATTCTTCCGACGCCAACATTTGCGCTAAATTCAATTTTATGCTTTTTACTGAAAACAAAACGTGCTGTACCTTGCATCGAGTGAAATTCTGAAAACCAACCCCCAAGGAGAATCCCAACCAGTTTTGTAAAACCAGGCACCCCATGCATATTGAGTGGAGCTTGTAAAACTAGGTGCGAGAGAGGCTATCGTCTTGCTAGGAAATACCGAAGAACTCGAAGTAACTTGTGTCTCTTGGAGATAGAAGATTTGAACTGTTGAACTGACAACTTTGAACGATAAAACACTGTTTAGACTTAAATTGTTTGCTTATCTTTTACTGGGCATGATCACGAAAGCCATAATGACAATCTGAAAGAAGATTTGTGTCGTCTTTGGCACCATTTGCTTTGACCAGATTGCAGAATCGAGTCTCCTGAAATAAATTTTACAAGTTTAAACAAAATTGTTAATATTGAAAAGTTGATTCAAGCATTCTCGAAGTAAATTAAGCACGTGATTAACTAAGTGTTGCTAGAGAAGTGCAAAGCATACTCAATTTCGGAGAAACTCTGTGCACAGCTTAAGTAGCAATGTCTCTTCAATACGAAGTCAACCCTTTGACGTCAAATAAAGCATTCAGATTGTACTTTTGTAGCATTGATGTACTACAGCAAAACGACGGAGCCACTAGTGTATCTATAAATTCAATAAACATCATTAAGGTACCTGATAGTTGGCCTTAGAATGGATTTTATGATCTCCGATTTAATACAATATTTATCACACAAATGTTTATTACACGTGAAAATGGTCGATTCTGTTGCTTAGAAATGAGTTCTCAAGAGATATGAGCTTATTTAAGACCAATTTGAGAGAGAGAGAATTGAACTGAATTTTTTTTTGAAAGAAGAAGCATACCTCAAAGTTGTTTTGTTTTAATAAATAAAAAAAGAGGAAGTTTCAATTTTAGATTGAATATAAAATCAGGTTTATTTCTGTGTAATCTATGTCTTTCAGGAGTATATGCATAATATCCAGTTCGTGTAGATGAACGCACTCAAATTTTAGCAACTATGTAGCATATCTTTACTCTATACTTTTTGAAAGGTGTGCATTTCTATCAGCTGTAATGGTCACAAAACAGACAAAAATCATCGAAGCGGCGTATACCAGAAATGAGACCGTTCTCAAGGAGAATGCAAGAAATTGCGTTAGATGCGCTGTATTACCAACTATCTAATATGAAAAACTGTCCTATAGTTGTCCGAGGAATAACCTAAACATGGGAAAACTTAATTTTCCATGCTAATCTCAAAACTCAACGGATTTGTTATTCAACAACTCGTTTGCTACGAACTAACTCTAACAGAAACTCAAACTTAAAGCATTTACGGTGAAATCACATTTGAATCGCAGAAATTCTCCCATGGCGTATCAACTTTCATTATTAGACAAAGCTGACTGTCAGCTCCCACAAGTTTCTTCATTGCTGTAAAATTTCACTAATACTGTATCTTTGGATGTCTGGAAAGTGTATATAAAGGCGAAGCAAAATCAAGTTTGTGATACGAGATGTTTCAAATAGCAAGAGGCTATGAAAAGCCATAAATGGCAGCCAAAATTCTAGTTCTGAGGTAATTTGCGAGTGTTGAATTAATTACAATGAAGTGGCGTCTGCAATCGTCGCTATCTAATTGTCTCTAATTTAGCAATGAAAGAGTGAGGAAAAAAAAAGTTATCGCCATATCTATCGACTATTATTGTTTTGAATCGTATTGGTGCTTCGTTTGATCATTGGAGCGGAAAAGAAACAATTTAAAACTTTTTTTGAAGATAGATTATCAAAAGAAGACTACATTTAAGTTCTCGGAAAAGCTTGGATATCTGCTCTCTTCGATTGATGTAAAAATATCTACTCAAATACTCTGGTCATTCAGACCACCAGCATTTCGTTCATTATGAAACTTTCTTGTCTTTATTGAGAATTTTATGACCTCTCTCGTATGTAAGCAAACTCATCTCCACGATTCGGCTTGTGTATTGGTTTTAAGCAAAAAAATTTCTGATTTTCACATATCACACGAAGCATTACCAAATATGATCTCAATCTTGAAAGTAAGGAAACAATAAAACTTATCATAATTCCCTTACTATATTCAATCCTTGAACTAACTTTGTAGAGAGCAATTTGGACAGAGAATTTAATTTCGATAAGATTCAGATAGAACTCATGAATTTGTTACTTTGAAAGATGTAAAGCTATTGGAAAAAACATAGTAAAATGTTCAGGAATTCATATTCTCTTTTAATTTTTTCTGTTGTCCTGTCAATAACTTTGACATATCTCAAGTATTGCTAAATTTCTTCTAACTGGCTCGCTTGAGAACTCTTTTTGAATCAGCCCTTTGCTGCGCCAGAATTAGTGTTGATGGATGACTTGAAGGTGAAGCGACTTGTGATCTAGCTTCTTGAAAGCTTTGGTTTTGGATGTGTTTGTACTCTTTTAAATTCGAGCTATTTTGAAAATCCAAAGACACATCTTCAGGATGAGATGAATTTTGATCAACTATAAAGCTATTCCCTCTGAGCACAGCGTTTGCACTCTTACTTCGGGATTTAAGAACATCTTTTTTGCGATTGGATCTCCATTCTTTGCATCTCTCGTAAAGTGAGATGATCATGATCAGCATAGAAATTGCCAAATTCATTGCTATCACAATTATAATCAGAAGAGTAAGCATGAAGCCCAGCAAGGTGACCCATTCTGAGGTTAGAAACTGGAATATTTCGTTAATTCCAAAAATAATCGCCATGATGCCCATCCCAACTTTGCTACTTTGATTCATTAAGAGAATCACCAATTGCAAGTTTGATTTATAAGGCCTAATGCAGACACCGACAATTACATAGACCGCCTCGATTATCGTATACAGAATTGCTTGAGTTAATCCGTTATCTTGGAAAAAGAAAACTACACAAATCTGAAGAAAGGTTTCCAGGAGCATAATAAGAATGAAATTTCTAGCAACTTTGCTGTTCTCGTGGAAATCATCAACGATAATTCCGATGCTCTCAGGAATTTTATCCCATTGTTCTGCAGATTGTGTTTTGGGAGTTTCTGTGCCTTGCGGAATCCTTTTGTTCAATATATATCGAAAATAGCATGCCAGAAATACATAAGTAGAGACGATAATTATCGCCAATGCCAAGGAGAAATGCGCATACGCACTCGATACCTGATTTTCTCTCATTTGAACCATACTGTGGAGTAGGAGCTCTGAAAAATCTCCCAAAAAATATGATAAAAAGACATTCCACATGAATATACCTCGTAATTTACGAAATTTGTCATTGATCTTTGGATATCCCTTGAGGAGAAGGACCAAAATATTCAATACAGCAATAATTGCAAGCATCATAAGCTCTTTGGTAATCTCAAAGCAGGAGTTATCCAGGAGGACTGTACTCACTTCCCAAAACTGAAATTTTCCAATTGTGGAAATGAGGTTATTCCCTCCATGGACAGTATCCATGTTCGCAAATATGTTTGGAAAAGCAAAAGGCTCCATTTGCTCACAAAAGGATACAAAATTATCTGGAAAGGGAACGTTCAGATATTTATAGAGACCAACGTCAGCCAGAAATCCGACTAGCATCATTGCACTTGTTGATCGTTCAACAATCATCACTGGCATGACGCTGGAGGCTACTGACTGCATTTGCGAGGTAACCCCAGAGAAGCTTCCTGCTGCATTGACAAATTCCGTGTAGAAAGGCAAACAGGTAGAGTTCTCAATGTATCTATCAGACTTACATGAGAGGCAGTCACTTGATGTTGGTCCATTGCAAGTTAGACAAGTAGAGTCGCATTCTAAGCATTGAGTACCCGAGATGAAGTAACCGTTTACGTTGCAACTGACACAAGAGCTATTCGAAGAGAGGAGAAATTTTGAGGCCTCGCAAGTAACACAATTAGTTGATGCTCCACCAATACAGGTGAGGCAAGTAGAGTCGCACTGGAGGCATTGAGTCCCATCAACAAAGTAGCCGTCCACGTCACAGTCGACACAGGAAAAATTCGAAGTGAGGAGATATTTTCCAGAGTAGCAATTTGTGCATTGAGTGTCTGACGTCCCAGAACATTTTCGACAACTTGGGTTACAAGAGATGCACCAGGAATCAACCACAGACCAACCGTCTGACTCGCAAGGGTCACAGATACCGTCCCCTTTCTAATTTAAAGATATAAAAGTAAATTTGAAGTGAAATTGTGATGATAAGTTTGTACGAAATAGCCTCCATAATGACATTCTAATATGAAATTAGGTTATGAGGACAAAAATGCAAGATGATAGATTACTTTGACAGGATTTAGTATCTTCATGAGGAACGTAGCCGGCTGGGCAGTTGGGCATGCATTTCTTGTCGACGAGATAGTATCCAGTCTTGCATTGTAGACATGCAGTTTGAAGAGGATTGATAAATCCTGCGAGGGCACAGCTGGGATCTATCAAATTATACGATTTATGGTTGATAAATAAATATCAGAGGACAACACAAGCATTATTTACCATCTGTTGGAACAAAGAGGCCCTCTGATCCTTTAAACCACATGAAATTCATTACATCATAATCCCCAGAGAATCTTAGAGTTGACCCGTCATCTGTTCTTGAACAAAGCATGACTTCAAGGTGAGCCGTATCCCTTAGCAGAACATTTCCAGGGTTGAAATCCCCGAAATATTCTCTGTTCATACCAGTTCCATTTATCCATATCCGACCAGAATAATAGCCAACTCCAAACTCAGACGGCTGCGCTTGAACTATTTCAAAGGTCACTCGGTTCCAAGCACCTATTAGTTTTTTTAGAAGGTATGATCAGATAAATTTAAGGAGAACAAGCTACTGTTAGTGAGAATTTGGTCTGCCTTAAATGCTCGCACTAGAGAAGTTGTCGAATTGGAAGTACCGTACCAAATATGAACTTCCCGATCGGCATTAAACTGCGCAGTGAAGCTTATGGCAAGGTTTGCACTATTCCGGAGAGTGAAAATAGCACGTGGGCCAGTTCCAACTACACTGTTGAGATAAAGATCGAGAGCGACAACCACTCCATTCGCATTCTGCTCTCCTGTTGGTACAAAAAGGATCGTATTTTCTCTGCATTGTACCATATTCCAAGGTCCAAGAGCAGGATCAAAGTTCGTATCAGAAGAACTCATACCTTATTGTTAATAAAATTAATTCAGGAAACATTTTTTGAGTGAAGTAGAATACCGCGATAACCTGTGATTGAACTTTTGGTGGTAAGATTATAAACATCAATTGATATAGTTTGCCCGCCATTGGTAGAAGAGTCTGCAGCAAAATGAAATACGTACAGTTTGCCTATTATTTTGTTAAAAAATAATGAGTTACAAATTAAACTAATTTTTACTATTTGGATTCATTATTGCCAAATTGATCATCATATCTTCATTGTAGGGAACATAATCCGTGTATACTCTCACATATTGCATTTTGCAGTTGCAGTGCTCGGCATAAACATTGTTTGTCCACTGAACAGTTGCAGCTCCGGTTAGTGAATAGAAGTTTCCTGACGAAATTGGATCTCGGCTTTTAAAAGTAGTCGTAGGAGCTGTGGCATTGCTGCTTCCCAAGACATATTGAAATCCATATTGCTTCCTTTGGTTTACATCAGTCCCTTGCGCAATAAAAATCCAAGTGTTCGTCAGAATATAGGTGTCAGCATAAGTCTAATAAAAAGCATTATTGTGGAATACTGAAGGTAGTTTGGACAGAATATACCCCTTTCCAGGAAGACCATTCATAGGTTGGTGTATCAGATGTAGAACTAATAAAAATTACATCCTTATCTGCTCGCATCTGGCTTCCAGTGATATTCCTAAAATTTCGCGAATCAGATTTTACTCAACAAAAGAGGAGCATTTTGTACTTTGTATCCTGTGTAATTAGAAAGTACGACTCAAGGGTACTCTGCACCGATTGAGTTTTGAAAAGCCAGGCACTCCAGGCATATTTAGTGGAAGACGAAAAATTGGGCACGCGAGATGTTATTGTTGCACTAGGATGTGCCGCAGGGCTGGAAACTATCTGAGTCTCTTGAAGATAGAGTGTTTGAACAGCCGGACTCACCGCTTTAGAAACAAAATACTATTTTAGAAGTGAAATAGCTTCTGCTTTACCTCTGAGAGTCATAATCAGAACTAAAACTCCGCTACGAAAGGAGATAAGTGTTTGGTTTCTAGTCATTGAGTTTGAATCGTGAGTGAAACTATAATTGCCGATAAGGATGATTAATTATAATAGTTGATTAATGCCGATCTTATTGAATCAATCTTGAAGTGATTTTATAATTTTCAATTTTTCCGGTGTGCGTGAAAGCTTAGCTCCTCCAGATAGGTCAGAACAATAATAGTTTTGGATTCATTAATAGATGCGTTGGTTGCGGGTTTGCGCCCTTTCATACAAGAGAAGAAATATCAATGGTATATGAATTGTTGTTTGAATCGAAACACAAATCGTAAAGTGATCGGTAATTTCATAATAGCTACCAAAATTCTCGAACTTCATGTAATTTCGAGTTAGTTAGTGTTAATCTAACCCTGTGAATAACAATAGAACTGTTGTAATACCTAGTTGGTTATCGTCTTCATAGTTGAACTTGCTAATCAGGCTTTAGATCGATAAGAACTGATGAAATCTGAATTAATTGATTGTAACAAGGATTCTGTTAGCTGGGGTTCCCGCACCTTGCAATTTGTAATTTTTTTATTCAAGATTTTAAACCCTGGAACCGAACAACGAAAATAAGCTTCTTTGCTGATATCCTCACAGGAAGCAGGAATAAAATTTTAATTGACTGAAATTGATTGAATCTTTACCTCCTGGCATTTTCTTTTCAAGAAGGGCAGCTATTGTTGTATTTTTTCAAGATGTGAGAGAGATTCTAAGATTGAACTAATGGGAAAACTTTCCACGAGAAATATGTGAGGGATTCTAAAAAGATGGAATTGATACAGATGTATACATGGATTTAGGCTCCAATTTAAAGTAACAGCTCTCGAAAGCCACCTAGACAGGTTCGGCTGACAACTCTATCTCTTTTTTTTTTTAGGAATCTTTAATATTCAGATCCTGTTGAAGACTTCGAGGGTGCTGCTCGGAGCATTGTGGCATCTTGACAAAAAAAGGCAGCAAATTAATCACAATTAACAACGTTGCAGATGTACCTCATTAAATCGCTCGTTCCTTCCACCATAGAGATGATTCCTAATTTTGGAGTTGCAACTATCAGGATTCAAAATTGTCAACGAGGTATTCTGTTTATGGAACACACAAAAAGGTTTTATAGTCTTCTATTATTGGTTATCAAAGTGTTAAACGAGATTCGGAGATGGATTTCGCAATGTCTGATCACTGGTTACAACGAGTTCTTGAGACCTCTCCATAAGTTGCAATGATATCAGCAAAAATAACAGTTTTTCTCGATGATTTATCAGAGAATATTCCTGAGTATCAGTAATTTCATATTCAATAACGATTGCTGACAAAATATTTCTCACAATATCCTCTTTTAGAATGCTTTGGCAAACATTTTTCTCTAATGGAGTGAAATTTGTTGCTTATAATATTGAAACCCTAAGTAGGCACCTACCAGCGTTGAAAATTGCAGTCGCTGTTTTAGTAAATTTGTCAATTTCAAATTCTCGTTGTTTATATTCCTCATAAGAATAAAGCCACAATACACTTAGGAATGTGAGTAATAGAGGAAAATGGTATTATTTAAACCGTACACCAATGTAATGAGAGGAAAATTATTCTACATTCAACTAATAAAGTGCATAGAAATAAATATAGTGTTATCCAAAATTCAATTTTCCAAGTGATAATACTTTTTTGTATTTACCTTATTGAATATTACCGGATTCTGCTTAAAAGAAAACCCCAAGATTGGGTGCTTATAAAGCACATGAAAAGCAAGCGATTTTTTATTACCACTCGATAAATTGATCGGGATCATCCAAGAAACTTGAGAGATCGATAGCTTGGAGAGATAATTATTCTCATCTTAAGGTCCGAAAAGCATTTCATAGAGATGTCTAGCCCATGTGATACAATGAATCGGTTGTTCAGGCCGGGTTCTGATCGAGCAGAATGCGAAGTTCTCTCCTGCTGGAATAGGTCTACAGTTATTGCATTCGTAAAGTCCTCTCACAGAAACACTCACTTGGCCTGAATGAATTTGGTATAGCCTGACTTAGCGAGACTCTTTACGAGCTTGCAGTCAATACTTCCGGCCCCAACGACGAGTATGTTGAGGTTTTGGATCTTTTTCAGAAGGTCTGGACCATATATGAGGCTCAGTGTCTTAACAGGTTGACATTTTTCATCTCAAAGTGTGATTTTTATTACGTCAATATTTTTTATTTTAGGAGGATAAACTTCGAGAGATCTTATACCTAGATTTTGAAGCAGAAAGACCAGAAATAATGCGGAGGAAAGATAAAAGAGCAATATTTCAGAGCCTGAAACTCTTCGTGAGAGGAGATCTCTCATGTTCTAGCAAGAATGAAGCATTATTTCAAAGTTCAGGACCAAATGACGTCATGCTAGCCTGTTTGAATGAATTTTGAAGATTGATCGCCGAGAGATTGCGAGTTGTCTACTAAAGATCAGAACATTTACGACTATATATAGCTATTTGGATGTGTGCTGGACTCTTCGATCGAAAAGCATTTTATATTTTAGATTTTATAGAAGTTTTTGCTGAAGTTTTCACTGCTGGAAGAACTAAGAAAGTGTCTCTTTCTCTCCACTGTTGTTAACATGTTGCGATTTTGAATCTAAATGAGATTTTGATCAAAAGATATAATTAATATTTATTTTAATGAATCGGTTTTTCCGTAGATTTAATGGGATATTAATAAAACTTGAAACAAAATTTCTTGAAAAATTATTAAACTTTGGATGTAATACTTTCCTTTAACCGACGAAAAAAGAAAGCTTCATTTGTAAAGTCTTATAATGTGCTGATATCCATGAAGATAGTCTCACGTTGGTTTAAATTCACAAAGCTATGCTTCGAGTCAGCATCTGAAAATAAGTCTCAGCAAGATTTGCTATAAATACATTCTTCTAAGTTAATAATGAGTTTAGAAAATGCGTTTAATTGAAACTGTTGATTGCGGCGGAAAATATAGCTGCCAGACACCCAAGAAATAAACGCTTTTCATGATATTTCTCATATCCATATCGTTCTTCCTAATTAAAAAATTGTCATATGATTATTTCTCGAACGGTAAGTTCTGCTTTAATGTGAGAAATAATTGAATTTTGCTGAGGGTTTAGCATTTGAGGTTGGATCTCTAGGACTTCTCAACGATTCGGGAGAGTTTAACAGCCTTGTATGGATCTCCGTATTAGGAGTCTCAGGTTCGAATGTGGAGAGGAACAAAAATATTTAATTCAAGAGCTTTCAGTTTATCTACAGTCCTCATCTGGTATCAATTTGTCAAAGACCTCTATTGCTACACCAAAATAAAAAAATCTGTGGTTATTCCATCTCTTTCCAGCGTATTTAACAACTTAGAGGTCGAACATGCAGGATACATAATTGAAAAAATTGCGAGAGGGTTCTCCATGCAAAAAAAGCTAAGTAAATAAGATAAAAGACGGATAGCTCCAAAAGAAGACTTTGTCAAAGAAAGATCGTTGACGAGGTTGAAGAGCAAGTGTGAGGGCTCTTGATTTCGCTACTGTTTGTTAGATAGAAAGGGCACTTGTCAGTTGATTTTTTTTTTATGCTCATTATCAGAGAATTGCTCTAATCAAGCTTCATAAAAATGTTATAGAAAGAAAATTTCATTGAGAGCGGAGTCTTTCAGTATGGAAATTAAAAATATAGATGTATATTCCAAATTTTACTGTATAAAAGTTTACCAAATATGATTCGTTCTTTTAAAATTATTGGTCATTTCAGAGTGAAGAATAGGAATGAACTCAAGGTCAGCAAATGCAATGCGAAACTATCTCTTCTTTACTATTTATCCGATATGATACTCTGGTGCCAACATTTGGTTCAGAATTATGATTCACTTAAATTGTGCTTTAATGTAAGCTATGTTCCTGCATAGTTTCGATCGCCAATGTGATTTTATCAAGGTTATTTGCGCATTATTTGAAGCTGGTGGAGTTATTCCTTAGATGCACAGGAATTGATGGTAATGAAGCTCCTGATTTATCTTCTTGAAAGCTTTGATTTTGAAGGTGTTGATACTCTTGTAAATTCGATCTATTTTGAAAATCCAAGGAAACATCTTCAGGATGAGATGGGCATGGACTTTGTTCAGCCACCAAATTATTTCTTCTGGGAACAGTATTCGCTTGCTTACTCTGGGATTTAATTCGATCTCTCATGCGTTTGGCTCTCCATTCTTTGAATCTCTCGTAAAATTCGTTGATCATAATCAGCGCAGAAACCACCAAATTCATTGCCATCACTATAACGATCAGGAGAGCGAGTATAAAGCCCAGCAAAATAAGAACATCTGAAGAGATAAACTGGAATATATCGTTAATTCCAAACACAATCGCCATGACGCCCATAGCAGCTTTGCTACATTGATTTAATAAGAGAATCGCCATTTGCAACCTCGACTTGTAAGGTTGCTTCCAGATTGCTAGTAATACATATACGACTACAATTATCGTATATAGAATTGCTTGTGCTGTTCCGGACTCTTGGAAAAAGAAAATTACAAGAATTTGAAGAGAAGATTCGAAAAGCATAATGAGTAGGAAATTTCTGGAAAATCTGTTTTTATCACGGAAATCTTCAACAATAATTCCAATGCTATCAGGAACCTTGACCCATTTCTGAGCAGGCGTAGCATATTTTTCTTGAGTGCCTTGTGGCTGCTGACGTCTTCTATTCAGTACGTAGAGAAAATAACATGCTAAAATTGCGTAAGGAGACACAATAATTATCGTCAAAGCCAAGGAGAACTGCGCATACGAACTTGAAACATTGTTTTCTCTCATTTGGATCATGCTATTTAATTGCAGTTCTGGATAATCTCCGAGAAAGTATGATAAGAAGACATTCCACATGAATATCCTTCGTAGTTTAAAAAATTTGTCCTGGATTCTAGGATGTCCCTTAAAGAGAAGGACTAAAATATTTAATACAGCAATAATCCCGAGCATGATAAGCTCCTTGGTAATCTCAAAACAGGAGTTATCCAGGAGGACTGTACTCACTTCCCAAAACTGAAATTTTCCAATTGTGGAAATGGGGTTATTCCCTCCATGTAGAGTATCCATGTTCGCAAATATGTTTGGAAAAGCAAAACTCTCCATTTTCTGGCAAAAGGATACAAAATTATCTGGAAAGGGAACGTTCAGATATTTATAGAGACCAACTTCAGCCAGAAATCCGACTAGCATCATTGCACTTGTTGACCGTTCAACAATCATCGCTGGCATGATGCTGGAGGCTATAGATTGCATTCGCGAGGTAATTCCGGCGAAACTTCCTGCAGCATTGACAAAATCGGTGTAGTAAGGCAAGCAGGTCGAGTTCTTAATATATCTATCAGATGCACATGAGAGGCAGTCACTCGCAGATAATCCATTGTAAGTTAGGCAAGTAGAGTCGCATGCTAAGCATTGAGTTCCCGAGATGAAATAGCCGTTCATGTTGCATTTGACGCACGAGTTATTTGATGGTAGGAGATATTTTCCAGAATAGCAGCTCGTGCACTGAGTTGCTGCCGTACCTGTACATTTTCGGCAACTGGAGTGGCAAGTGACATACCAAGGATCAACCACAGATAAGCCGTCTGATACGCAAGGGTCACAGATACCGTTCTCTTTCTATATAAAAGATTAAATTTGAAGTGAAATTGTGATGATAAGTTTACAAAATAGCCTCCATAATGACACTCTAAAACGAAAT
>ENA-UOUE01001571-UOUE01001571.1-compost-metagenome-genome-assembly--contig:-NODE-1571-length-13943-cov-3.708928_pt1 | contig 13943 bp, 10 predicted proteins | sample MGYA00238146_ERZ747223 | MGnify/ENA primary metagenome ERZ747223 (study PRJEB28781, sample SAMN06268865) | compost metagenome | isolation source: single cell | place: USA: California, Emeryville, Joint... | reverse complement strand
AAAAACAAAAGATCCCATCTCAAAAAATTCATATTTCATATTAGCACAAAGGGGGAAGTAAGATTCTTCATTTATTGCATTATTTTGAGAAGCAAATAGAGACTTGAAGAATTCTAGGTCTCTCACTGATTCGAGTATCCGCTGTTGAAATATGAGAACAGAGATCTCTTTAGTTATGATACCTGTAAGTCAGAGGATTCTTTCTTTTCTTTGCAAAGCGCATCGATGAGTAGATCGTGAGACAATTCCTAAGTAAGTAAAATCTGAGGATGATGTAAATAAACCATATGGCTTACATTGGCGATCTTTAAATTTTGATCTTGATCGGATGGAACAGACATTAATAATAAGCTCTAAATCTTAATCCTAACTTCTGAAGTTCAGTGGTTCTGTTGTATGACGACGTTTTCTCTTGTTGCTTGTGAAGAATCTTTTAGATTAAAATTTAGTTTTGATCTCAGTGAAGAACAATCTTTTATCAAACGACATACTGTATAGATTCCGCGGTTTTTTACTGAAGCTAATGATTAAGACCTCTGCACTGACAATAGATGTATCGGTTGGCATAGGAGGCTAGCAAAATGGATTTCATCGTTCTCCCTAGCCCAATAAGAGCAAATATAAAATTCGAAGAGAAATTGATTGTTCTTCCTATTCGTTAAGAAATCAACGTGTTTGAAATTGTGCGTTAATATAGAAGAAACTATGCTGAAGAACAGTCTCATTTGGTAACCTCATTTCCGTTATGTAGTGAAATTGTAGAAAATGGGTTTTATCGGTAGAATTGGTTCCAAAAGAACTATCCTTGGCGTTGCTAAAAGAAAAAAATTATATTTGGAACGACAACATCTCTATAATCCAAATCCTCTGGAGATAGCTGGAGTATTTTTGGCTGCTGGAGATAAAGCTAGGGACTAGAGTTGTACCGCTGACAAAGGGGAAAAGAAATTTCTCATTAATGAAACTACCTGCTCCAAAAATGTTTGGAGTTGTTTACACTCGACCAAATTTGCTACTAGACAATAAAATCAGATTATGCGATCTCTTAAAACCAGCTATGCTCCTCCTTTCTTGTTTTTTTTTAATTTATTTTGATGGTATATTTCCTATTGAGGAAGAATTACAAAAATATTTATTCATTTGCCGAAACAGAGTTCGAAGCTACATCTTCTATCCATAAATAGGCAGTAATTTAGCACTGCTGCTAAAGGAAAGATTAGAAAGGAGAATTTTTCCTAAAATCGAGAGCTCAGAAATTAGAAGTTCATAGAATCGGAAAACGAGCCTAAAATCTGCCGATCGCATTTTTTTGGTTAAATTTTGTCGCAAATGAATGAACTTGTGAAGCCTACGCTAATGATTTTTTCAATATTGCAGAAGACAATTGCGTATTTTCAATAGATTTGGTTTCCGTTACTGAAGATCAGTGGGAAAAAGAAATTTCCATTAATTATCGAAAATGAAAAATCTTCTTATAAAAATCGTTCAGATTTTCGTGCTCTTTGCTACTGTTATTAGACTTTTTGCTCTGAGAAACAGGCAGACGAACAGAGAGAAAAAAATCTAATCAAAAATTTACAGCCATGAATCAGTCTCATGGTACAAAAATCAGAAAGTAAGGTTTAACGGTTCTACAAGACAATATTCATGGAAAGTATTGGATCGAATGATGTTCTAAACGAAAGCATTGGTATAATTGGACTATTAAAATGTTTAAACGGCTTTCGAAAAAGAGAAATTCTTTTTTGAATAAATTATCCTGTACAATTAAATCCAATTTGTAGACCTTTTTTTAAGCGTTCAAGCTATGACTGACAGCAAGAGAAAAGAAAGCGACTTAATCGGAAACATTCTCACCGATGGTAACAATTCTCAAGGCTTTCATAGGGATATAGAGCGATTAATATTAATTTAGACGGCAATGAAGCGATGCCTTTGAGTTCTACTTCTATGCAGGCTTATGGGTACATCAGATCCACCAGCGCTCCTCCTCCTGGGTTGAATGATCTCGTAAGTGGAATACTCAGCTCATTAAAAACTCGTTACTGTTTTAGAAACAAAACGATACTCAGCCAGCCAATCCATTATTAATGTCACCGGAGTATTACAATTACTACTACAGCCAAAAGCCGCTCGATCCTAGGCTGCCTAAGCCTCTCTGGAAGCCTGGAATGCCCTCACAGATATTCCGTAATATTTTTGCCTTTTTTTGAGTCTAAATTAACTTTCATAGAAGAGCAAACGAGCGAAAGCACAGAACAGTAAAGAAGACCCTATGCCATTCTAATTATCTGATAGGACTGATAAAGAAACCCAAGAAGAAGACACCTATGTGCCTACAAACAAGGAGCAAATGCTAGTCAGCAATGAAATGGGTCTGAATCAGAACACTATGCCTGTGAAAAAAGAGCAAGAGAGCTCTCAAAAATATCAGAATCAACAGTAAGAGAGGTTCTTCGAGATCCAAAGCAATTTATCTCTCTTTTTTTTAACTAGGACCTACCAGCAATACAATCAAGGTCAAAACTTCCACCAAGGCTACTCAAAGCCGAAAAATACCTTCAATTACGCTGGTGGCCAACAACAACAGCAACCTACACAATTCAACCAGCCCTACAATCAATTCCCCATGCAATATGGTGGACAGCAGCAAGCCGGGTTCATGCAGCCTGGAATGCAAATGGGAATGGGGATGAACACATTCGCGAAACCGTTCTACCAGCCTAATTATCAATTTCAGCAACCTATGTACGGAGGTTTCCAACCTCCGATGCAAAATCAAATGGGATATCAGCCTATGCCCAATATGTATGGCCAGTAAGATACCATCCTTTACAAGAGTATTAATTTTCTTTGTAAAATTAGGAATTTTCAAGTCGGTGGTCCGAACCCTTATATGTTTCAAGGAAACATGGGAGGACAGCAGAAATTCCCAAGCGCTCCGACCAAAAGCTATCAGCAGAAATTCCAGTACAATCAAAACCAGTTCAACACCGGAGGAAACATGCAAGGAAAAAGATCCAATCAAAACTTTTATAATCAAGATACCGGCTTCAAAAGTGGTGGAGGTAAAAATTTCCAGAAAGGTGGCTCTGGAGGCAATTTTAGAAAAAATCAAGGTCAGAGTAACGCTCCTAAACTCGACATTAATGGTGAGTGATTTACTCTCAGAAAGAGATGATAACACATTTATTTATAGAGGTGATGCAGAGAATTGTGGAAAACTGCCAAGACCAGAATGGATCTAGGATGATCCAGCAACATTTTGAGACGGCTAGCTCAGAGGATAGAGACCTTATCTTTGAAAAGGTGCTCCCTGAAAGTCTCAAACTTGCCAAAAATGTCTTTGGCAACTACGTAATCCAGAAAATCCTCGAGAAAGGAACACAAGAGCAAAAACATGAGCTATTCAAGACTTTCGAGGAAGAAATTTACAATTTAACCATAGACGTGTACGGCTGCAGAGTCATTCAAAAAGCCCTTGAGGTGAATCATTCACTTATTCGAAAGGCCTCTTACCATGTTTTTCTAATTACTTTAGGAATTCAAAAATGATTCCTCTATTCAACAGAAAATAATCGCCGAGTTGAAAGACAGCATCCTCGAATGCATAGAGAGTGAGAACGGAAATCATGTTATCCAAAAAATGTTCGGGATTATTCCGCATGAGCACCTTGACTTTATTATCAAAACTGCAGTCAACAATGTAAATAGAAATTTAATTGCTTTCTTGTTAATTTTTTTTTCAATAGTTAAAAACTCTCCCTTTCCATCCATATGGATGCAGAGTCATACAAAAGATCCTCGAGACTGAACCTGAGACAAAGGTAATGCATCAAACTCATCGAAGTTTTTTCATTTTCAATCTCAAGGTTGTCCCCATAATTGAGAAACTGATCGAAAACTGTGTCAAGCTGTTTGAAGATCAGTATGGAAACTATATCATGCAGTACATCCTTGAAAAAGGTCCAGCTGTGCAGAAAAACATCCTTTTCAAGATCATCAAAGACAATTTCATTACTCTCAGTTTCAACAAATTTGCGAGGTAACCGCTTTAGAGATGAAACTTCAAGGCAATAACTCTCTAATCTTAGCAATGTCACCGAAAAGTCGGTTATCTTTGGCACAATGGATTTCAGAAGAGAGGTCTTGAGCGTTCTTCTTTCCTATAACGGAAATCCTAATGAACAGTACCGCATTCTCTCTAAAATCCAGGCTTTGACTAATTTTTTTTGAATATTAGACCTCTGTTCCGACTGATGAATCATGAGTACGGCAACTACGTTATTCAAAGGCTTTTTGAATGCGGCGATGACACAGTTAAAGTCAAGATGTACGAGAGAATCAAGACTTATGACTTTAACGAGATCCGTAGAAACCAATACGGTAAGTAGTTACATACTGACGTTTTTACTATCAAAAATATACCCGTGTAGGTAAACACGTGTTGAGCTTTATTGAAAAGCAAATGGATGACAATCAAAAATTCTGAAACCCAACCCAAAATCATATTCTTGAGAGGACAGAATTTTAATGCAGACTCGACAAGACAAGAATGGTGAAATTTTGGAGAAAATTCAACACTTCTTAAATTACACAGCACTTCGCAAATGTAAAAATGATCAAGCTATGTGTCCCAGATAATTTCCTAAAATGTAAAACCCTTTCCATATGTGTAGCTGTTGTATCTAGGGCTCTGTAAAATGCCAAAAGTCTGTCCATATATGAAAATATGAGAATTATCATCACATAAGAATGGAAGAATTCCTATTTAACAACAAAACTAATTTTACCAGTCCATGTTAACTACGAACTAAAAAGTTAACACAAAGAATCCGCTTAATTTTGAAATCCGCCGTATTGATGCAAACTTATACAAACAAGCTATAATTCAGTTCCTTCTGGGATCATGCTGTCAAACGCCATATCTTTTTTTAACGAACTTGCGTTGGTTTTAGCATCTTCGGCACAAATTTGTAAATTCTGCTTTCGCCTCATCTATATAATAAAATGGAAAATAAAGGTTATTTTCTTATGCTCATAATCAGTTGCTACCAAATGGGTATACTTCTGCTCTAATTGTCCGCTTAACTTAGCAGATTTTGAAACCTCGATTCGAAGTTTTTCTTTTTCTCTCTACAATATTAAATCACATTGATGTAAAATAAACTAGAATTACATTAAATGCGGCTATCACTCTTTTGCATTGGAGTATGACATTTTGTAGTTCAAGAACGCGGTTCTTTTCAGTCTCGATATTGGCAATACATTCTGTGTTTTTCTGGTAATGAGCTTGTATATCATTGTCGAACTGTATATGATTAGAATTATTATTGGGAATCAAGACAGTCTTGATCTTACAAATATAACTTGTGCAAGCTCGATTTCTTTTGCATGATCAATTATGTACTTCTCATTGGTTCTGACCTACAGGGATCATTATTATGTAGGAGGCTCACACGTTACTTCTATTCCCCTTGATAATTTGACTGCCTTGTTATGCCAGCTCTCTTGCTCATGGGTTTTTTTTGTTACGGTCTCTTTGCAGTCCTGGATTTGATTATTCAGCTGCAAAAGTTATCTATGGGCTAAATGCTTCTTATAGTTACCGTAGATATGAGCTGCTTTAAATGTCTTTTTTCGAATTGAATATTATTCAGCTCCTGGAAAGTTAAGATAGCCTTTCAAAAACAATCGAGAGCTAAATACTTTTTTGAATTCACCGAGGATTGGGTGTGAGTTTTTAACAGGTGAAATATCTCCTCTCTCCTTCTTTCTTTCGTCGAAATAGTTCGTATCAGGCCGATCAGAATAGGTCATGGTCGAAACTGTTCGGAAGCTTGGCCTTGTCTCTCCTCCAGCTGAAAAAATTGATTGGGTTCCATGCTTTGTTGAAGATAATTTCAGTCTGTCTGTTGTCATTGCATTCGGTGGAAAAAAGAGTTTTGCTGAAAAGGGTCTAAGGAAAGTCTATTAGCATATATTATAGTCTTTGAAACAAAAGACCTATAAGGCGATACGATTCTTTCAAGTCCGCTAATTTTATCAGGCCTTAAATTTTTTTCAGGTGACTCGAAGGTGAGGGTTCGTTGGGAAGGACTGAATTGTCTAAATTTAGTTCTTGCATTGGGTGTCTGACTTCTGATTTCAAGCTTACTCGAGGCTGATCTTTTCATTTAAAACTGCACTAAGCCTTTATCTTGAGGATTAACTCTGCAATGTTTTACAAATAATTTTATTTGGCGGATTTGAATCATAGTTTTCAAGAATGAATCCTTTCGTCTAACAATTCAATCTTATCTCATCACATGTTTTCTGAACGTAGACGCCTCCCTTCTTTGATTCTATCAGCGATTTCGAAAGAGCATGCTTGACGAGATATGATAATATGGACAGGTTTTTTGTTTTTTTTTATCTTTTTGTTTCTCTTATTGGTGAGGGTTGTGGGAAGGTATCAAAAATACTTAAAAGAATGGACTTTCGTTGATGGCACGGGCGTTCTTCCCGTTGATAAAAAAAGGAAAAAGTAGGATGATTGTGGGTTGATTAGCAGCTATATAAATAAATAATTCTTCAGAAACATCTGAAATTAAATTAGAAAAAACCAAAGCACCAAATGGTTATCCTTAGCGAGCACTCACCTTACAGCAAAAACCAGACTCCATTCTTACACAAGTGGGATACAGCGTATAGAAAAAGCCATGCGATGTATCAGCGTGAGATCGATAGAATCACTTACCATTTACAACGTTCCCAAAGAGGGCTATGGCTTACGGGCTCCTGGCTCTATCCTTATTTGCACCAGCGAGAGCTGTTGCTGCTTGAGCTCTACAAGAAGAAACAGTTACTAGGCGGGGTTTTCAAGGAGGACATAGAAGGCTACGAAAAAATAAACCCTGATATTCAAAGTGATCTAAACAAAGTATTTAATGCACACTGGTACATTCCTTGGGGTGGCTTACTTGCGGCTGGTCTCCTCAATGTCGGAGCAGCATTCATCAACTTGCAGTACTCTTACAGACTTGGCCTTGTGATCCTTCCAGTTGCCTTTGACTATCTCTACCAGAAAAATGATGTCTCGGCTTATAACAGATCACTCCAATTTCTCAACTTTGCAGTTGAGTATCGTAAGGCTCGTGCTCAAATCGAACTGGATAAGGAGTATTTCACCAGAGAAAGCGGTCAGATTTTCCAAAGATTCAGACATACCGTCAAGAACCCACGACCTGTTTTCGACATATATTCGGAACTAATTAATCTCGTAGGCCATGAAAATGTAGGAGAGTTGACTGACTAATTTCTATTTTCGAGTATTTATTGTCTTGCTTGGTTCGTTCTACATATAGAAAACCATTTACTAAACAAAGTAGAACTAAAGAAGAATAAAATGTATTAAATTTGGCATAAATCCGTAAGACGAACTCTCGTCTTAGACTCCAAACTATTCAATGTACAATTTCTTTCGATCCCTCACATCTGCTCAATGCTAGGAAGAAAATAGTTCTCATTAAATGAGAAGGTATATTCACTTTTCTTGTTTATGAATACCTGAATTAATTAGATTAGAGAAGTTTATGAGCGACAACAAAAACCTAGAAGATAGGAGGGTAACAAACCGATCCCAAACATTCGTAAATAGCACCACCAGCAGGAATGAATACTATAAAGGCACTCAGGGCTCTGTTCGTAAACGTTTAACTTGTTGCTCAGCTCAATAATTGTCAATAGTAGTGAAAAGTTCTGTTGAAGGTCAGGGTGTCAAAAACTCTCAAGGTAAAACGACCGATTTTTCTTTTATAAATCCAGCTTTCCTCATAAGGTTCGATTCCACTGGTGAGAGGCAGCATGAATGACCATTCTTTTGATGGTGGATCACTGAAATTCATCCTATATTGGAGAACGAGCGAGTAAGAATACTGTACGAGCATGTTAAAATATTACAATTGATCAGGCTCAATGAGTTCTATGATCCTGGACCAGAAGCTCTGGGCAAAAGATTTTAAGTGCTTTGTTTGCAATCGAATTTTTGATAAACTCAAAGGAATATTTCAACATCACTGGTAAATTGCATTGGGTGTATCCACCCCCTAAAGATCTCGATAGCCGTCTCTGTGCGTCTTCTGTATGTGCTGAATGTTCAAGTAACAAGATAGAAGATCAAAGAGTCTGCGATATTTGCTTTACTAAAAAAATGAATGAACGAGTAACAATAAACTTGTGGTGAGGAATGCTAGATCTTTGGATAGGCCGAGGTTAGAAGAATTGAAATGCTAAACGCGAAGGACGCTGCAATGGACAATTGTAAAAAAGCAATACTTGAAGCAAAGGAAACTGCACAAAAAACAGACGCGAAAATAGCAGAGCTGAGGCAACAGGTATGATTATTGGAAATTCAGACTTGTTATAAATTTGCTGCTAAACCCCAGGAAATAGCCGCTGAAGAAAATAGAACAAGGCACATGAGTAGCTATGAGGCAGAGCTTGCCAAAGCCGAAGAGCAACTCAAGCGGAAAATGGAAGTTAATTTTCGTCATAAAGGAAATTTGGAGGTCTTGAATAATGAAATGACTGAGAAGCAGCAAGATTATGAGAAGCTTCGACAAAGTCTGAATGCTACGTATTGATCTAAATCGTCACCATAGAATCAACCTTCCATTGTTAGGAAAATTGAAATAACCAATAATAGAAACCTACTCAACTCAAAGATAGAAGAGTACAATAGGCTGTGCATCCAAAAGAAATCATATGAAGAATCTGTAATCGACGAACATCGGCTCTCTTTGAATTTATTATTTTTCGCGTGCTAGCCCTCTTTCATAGAATATATGCAAGGAGATAGCCAGCAAGAAGAGAATGATCCTACATCGTTGTATGCTCAGCTAAAAGGAGGGATGTCTGTCCCTGCGGATTCATACATGAATCAAGACTATTCTGAAGCCAAATCCTACCAACAGAGAGGTGGATCATTATATACTAGAGAAGATTTTGTGAATCAAGCATCGAAGAACCCCACGCAGCCAAAAAATGTGAAAGCAAGAGATGTAGAACATAAGGGATGTTTGTTTTAAATAGACGACAGGAAGATAGCAATACAGCATTCATTCAAGCCTTTATGCATCCTGGATGTAGATTTTGTAATCTTATCGCCCTTTTTATATTTAAGATTCAATTAAGGATGTCGATTTTGTTTTTTTTCTATAATCAGAGGAATCATAACACAAATGAATTGGGTTCATATTTTGCAATATTTTGAGCTGTTACAGATGGAATTAGAACGGTAACTATGCTAACGCAATCAGTTAAAGGATGGTCTTCAGAGCCAATTCAATCTTGTGAAAATGAAAAGCAGCAATAGCACGGATTTCAATGTATTGAAACGGCACATATTCGCTTCGCTTGATATCTTGAACGAAACCTCAGATTAGCCAAATTTTGATGGTGTATTGTTGAAATTGCTGAGTAAAACTGATCGTATTAAGCATTCCGAGGGCAGTAAATCCCAAATTTGAAATCTCTCCTTGAATTTTTGATAATGTAAGAGATTAATTCAATTCGTGCACTCTCAGTTAATTCGCCTCTGCAGTGAAACTCTATTGATTTGCACGATGTGATGTCACAGAATAACGACTGAAATAAGCAGAGTAAACCGACACCAGTCGAGTCTCGAAGAGTCTGCTGAGATTTTTTGTTGAAATAGTTGAGTACATGTAACAAAGGAGTTTTGAGTGAGCCATTATTTTAGTGAGTCTAAGTTGAATGAAGTCTTCTAGGCTATATGATGTCCAAAAGGAGAAACATTATCTTTTTTAGTCTCTATGTTTCGAAAAGCCAGATATGTACTAAAGAACTCCAAATGCTCAATAAATGAAATGAAATTCGTTGAAGATAGCCGATATTTTCAAGGAGAATCGCTTTTGAGCCTGCTTCCGGAGTGCTCTTCAAAATCCTTCTTGTCTTCTCGACGTCTTTAGGAAATTCACACAATACGGAGCTAGGGACAGGCACCCATCCAACATTATTTTCACAAAGTCATTTATTTTTGCAAGCACCTTTGGAACCACAGCGATAATGCCCTTAGAGTTTCCTTCGCACTCCCGCAAGGTTGAATGGGGACTGATTTGCTTGGGAAGAGTTTAATTTAATGCTATTATCCTCAATTGTCACATTTTCTTTGCGAAGTGATGAAGAGATCAACTTATTGCTTTTAGCCTCTTCCCGAGCGACATCCAATTCATCAATGTTGTATTTTTTTCTGCTATAGATAGTTTATCATTGAACAATGCAGCAACATCGAAATCATGATTGAATGGCACCAAATCAAAGGTATCCAATGCATAAGCTGACCACCAGTCCATTCACTACAATAGCAAGCTTGGAATGGAAACAGCACTGCTGGCAAAACTTTCTAAGAATCGAGGAATTTCAGAGCCTGAGGAACAATAAGAAAAAAATCAATTCGAAGTTAGAAACAAGCAAAATGATCCTGAGCCGCTCCAAAATCCAAAGCTTCAAATCGCTCAAATTTGAAAAACCTTCCAGATTGCACTACATGACGTCACGCTCATTTTGCAAATTTTATTTAAATTGCAAGAATTTGCAAACTTGGCTCAGGCTCTCTCTCGAGTGTAAGTAAAGTGCTCAAATCTTACTTCTCACTCTTAGAGTTCTGCTGCAAGGGAAAAGTAGAGCGAGCGCTTCGTCTCTATTCCAAAATGGATGTGGTATAAGCTACCTATCACTCAACTTTCAAATCGAGAGTATAAAAGTTCCATTGCTCATTTAACAATCTTATTTGGTTTCGAATTTTATTAAAACGTTCGCGATTCGGTGGTCTGAAAATTTCAATTCTTTTTTTCCATATATTAGGTTTGATTGGTTGCTATTACAATTTGCAACTTTATAACCTTTCCTACCGAAAGGTTTGATAAAAGCAAAATTTTTCAAAAACGAAAACCGAGCGAAAAGATATTTGTTTATGAGAACTGAAGATATTTTTATGGAAGAAGCGGAAATGGCACTTACTGAGAACCTTCCTCTCGGTGAAAAAAAGAAGAGTGGCAAGGAATATTGCTGTACCGTTTCAGAATGCGGAATCAAGGTGAAAACCAGAAAAGCTTACGAAGAGCATATGAAATTACATGATACTGCCAAACCTTTCATGTGCTCCCTTGAAACATGCCAGAAAAGATTCGCTCAGTACTCATCGCTCCAAAAACACGAGAGAATTCACACTGGTTGCAAGCCTTACATCTGCAATGAGTGTGGCAAGGCTTTCACTCAACTTTCAAATTTGAAACGTCACGAGCGCCTTCATACCGGAGAGAAACCTTATGCCTGCGACGTTTGTGAGAAAGCCTTTTCAACAGTGTCGAACCTCAAGCAACATCAGCAAGTTCACACTGATGAGCAAGTCAGATCGAAATTTGAATGCCAGCGATGCGGCAAAGCCTATTTCTACCAGAGCAGCCTCAGTAAACATGTGCGAAGTCATGAAAAGAAGGATGCTAAAGCAGCGCTCAAAAAGGCAAAAGCGGCTGAAAAAAGAGGCAGAAGAAGCAAAAAGGTTGAGGTAAAAACCGAAGTAAGCGCAGAACCAGAGAGAGAAATGCCTTCAAGCGTTAAATTCGTCAAGAAAGAAGAAGAATCAGAGATTTCGTCGCCTTCTGTATCTGCGACTATTAGTGCCAAGAAATCAGAGTCCGAAGCTAATAATGACTTTGTATTAAGGTTTGGCTCGTTTGAGTTGAATATTGCTGAGGCAAACGCCCGCAAGAAGAGAGTGTCAAGTTTCCTCGAGTTTTTCGAGGAACCGGTGGTTCCTCAAGAAGACGGGTCCTTAGAGAATGACAACTACGGCGGCTTTAGACGCTTCGGTGGTGAAGAAAGTGAACGAAAAGACAGAGCCAATACCAAGATATTAAATTTCCTCGAGCTTGATTTCTTCGGTGAGTCAAAGTTCCCTGCAGAAAACGGCCGAAGGAGAAGTCTATTCGAGTCAATAGATTGTTTCGGTGACCATCCTTGCAATCAAAACACTCAAACAGAGAGTCGAGAATGTCCAACCGGTACTTATAATCAAATTCAGATAAAGCATGAATTTGATGCCTTTTTACCAAGTGACACAGTCAATAGATCAAGAAATGCATCTTTTCTCTCTTCTCAAAGAGAAGGCGGGTTTTATGCCTATTATTAAGCTATTGGATTGAAGCGGTTGGATGCTCTCATATCGGATGGTGTAATTTTATAAAAGTTAGATTTTTTTGGAGGGGAAAATATAGCCATTGAGTGCTTGTTAGCACAGAATGTGTTCAAAGGTTCAATCAAATGCAATGAAAGAGGTTATTTTGGTCAAAGATGGCAATCCTGCCATCACTTTGTTCAATATAATCTATACAATGCTTTTGATTTTATCGGTTAATATTATAGTAAAGGTTTAAGCTTATTACAAATGGATTTACATCTAAGATTCATATTCATTTGTTTGATTTAACGGTTAAAATAAAGCGATTCTGAATAAATAAATCCAATCCTGTTTTGGAAAAGTGCTTCTGGAAAAGAGTAACCAAAACGCACAAGATAATTAAAGCATTTATGAATATTGTGGGCATTATAAGTGGTAGTAGTAGTGCAATTTATCTTAGTCAGAACTTTTAATGTAATTCAACGAATTTAGTGTCCTCAGGGATTTATTTCATTATACTCGCTCAACAATAATCTCATCTATTTGGAATTTTCAGCCAGATCCAATCTAAAGATGCTTGCTTTCATTGAGACCGAAGCCGTAATATACTCGCGAAATTATAGATACATTCTAATAAATCTCTGTTTCAAGTTAATGCTGTGTCAAGGCGATTGCTCCCAAAAAAATTTTCGAATTTGTCTTCCTCGAAATGTCAATTTGTTTTATATTGGCTGACTTTTTAACGCTCGTGCATAACTCTGGATATTTTCAAAAGGTAAATAGCTAATAAAGACAAACAAGAAGATACACATTATTTCGCTATCTCATCGTAGTCATTTAGTAAAGTAAATTCATAAACGCTTAGAAGTAAGGTATAAAATCACTACAAATATTCAGTTCTTGTACATTAAACGTATTTGTTTTGAAACCAGAAGCATAATAAACCATAATGATCTTTTTAGGGGATTTCTCGAGATATTTCTCCAGAAGGCTTGATTTATCTGCATTTAAGAGGTTCGCTAAGAACTTGAGGAAATCAATATTTTTACGAGGACCCTTAAAGTTCTTGGCGACAAGATTGATGATTTCGTTCGTGCTGATATATAGTTTCCCATCTCTTTCAATAATCTTCACTTCCTTTGAGCAGAAACTCAGCGCTGCCATTTTAAGCTGCCGATTTATTTTCTCGCCATAGTAAATTCTGATTCCCGGAGATGATCTTGTGCCGTAATTAAGTGCAAAATGAACGAGAGGATCCTCAGTGAGCACAGTGAACTTTGACCTGATGTCCTCTTTTTCAAAATGCGGCTTCACTTTCTCAAATAATGAGAATCCAGGCTTCTTCTTAAACAAGCCATTTAGCTTCAAGATCCCATGCTCAATGTCATTCAGTGTATACAGCTGTCCTCCAATCAAATACATCTTCTCATTATGCATCACGTCTCTCGCAAGGTTATGTATCTCAAAGTTTTTCTCTCTGGCATAAAAGTCAAGTATCATGTGTATCTGCATCATGTTATAAATATTAATGAACGTGCCCTTCAGTTCCTTTAAATCTTCCAAGAGAGGCTCAAAAGGGATGTAAGCCAGGCTCCGGACAGCAGGAAAGAACTCTTCATATAATTCTTTCGAATTCAATAGAGCCTTGTAATCAATCAATTTCCCGTCAGGACTGCCGAAATTTTCAATAATTGACTTCATGCTTTTAGTAAACGGTTCCAGCAGCTCGAGAACGGTCGCTTTATCGATGATCTTTGGATTC
>ENA-UOUE01001570-UOUE01001570.1-compost-metagenome-genome-assembly--contig:-NODE-1570-length-13946-cov-4.669479_pt1 | contig 13946 bp, 14 predicted proteins | sample MGYA00238146_ERZ747223 | MGnify/ENA primary metagenome ERZ747223 (study PRJEB28781, sample SAMN06268865) | compost metagenome | isolation source: single cell | place: USA: California, Emeryville, Joint... | reverse complement strand
ATTGGACTTCACTTCAGAGTAACATATATCAATGTCTTTCTCAAATTTATCTAACGTTCAATATAGATAAAACCAGTAGGTTAAACTTTACTTTTCGAATGTCCTTGAAGATCAAATAAGGTTCTATAATTCTAATTTGAAAATGGATTGACTACATAGTTGAGTATTAATATTGAAAAATTAGTCCCTGAATCTGGTAAAATTTTGTATTCAGAATTGAATTCGCAGAAATACAACAGTCAAGAAACTTCTTCTTATTTTCCGCTTTTATGGATTAAAGATCTTTATCTGAAGAATAAATTTTTTCAAGGTTTTAAGATTTCCCTATGGTTAAAAAATGGAGCTCAGTCATTATGAAAATACTAACAGAGAGAGAGATCAGAAAAATGATGAGAGCGTTAGAAAAACAAAAAATACTCATCTTAAAGCGACCAAATAATTTGATGAAAAATCAATATAAATAAGAATCTTGGCACTTCATGTCTTTGAAAGCAATATAGATTTTGAGGATTGGTTGTGCTAGTTTGCAAGAAAACTACAAATTCATATGAAGCCAGAACTTGGCTTGATAACGCTTTCATTTTTCAAAAACATTTTCAATCATAAAGAAATTTTTTATGACAACATTTTGCTGAGCGTTCTTTCTAACAAACAACCTTTTAGAATGTGGTGTTTTCTTCATAAAAATATATAACATAATATGCTGAGAGGCCTATTTGTTTGTCGATATTCTTTGAAAATTAAAGCTATTCAATTTTGCTCTTTCACCAGTGGCACTACCACAACACAAACTTCAAGGGGAGGTATGAAGTGACCGCTTTGGATCAATCAGTAATGCCAAGATATAAGATAGTTTATTAGATCTTAACAGCTGTTTCATAAAAAAGATAAAATAAGTTTTTGTTTGAACTTCAAACCATCTATCAAGTCAAACAATTTCGATCATATCTCCTTTAAGATCTATAACAAGCGGACACTAGTTAAATCTGTTAATAGAAATGGCGATAAAGTAGCACCTGTAAGGGTCTTTTCAAAATTAACCAACAGGTTACGACTCTGAAATTTAAATGCCAACGCGTATAATTAAAAAAAATCTTTTAAGTTTTTAATTTCAGACTGGCTCTCGACTCAAAAAAAATGAATTCCTCATACAAGAAGGTATCATCTCCGATCCATCACCTCTCTCAGCTCTGAAACCCCAATTTCGTAGTACTTCGACCCAGCCCAAGTCGAATCTGACCAGAAGGACTTGATTATCTCTCAACTCAAAGCCGAGCTTTTCGAACTCCGACAAAACGAGAGAGACTACAACGAGTTGCATACTAAACTGAATAACTTGGAGCATCGCTACAACTTACTTCAAGAGGAAAAGGTAAACGATTTTAGAATCGATTTTTTCATAATTTCGTCATTGATTAGACTCTCAACGAGAGAGATTTCAAAAATAGAAACGAGATCAACAACAAAACCGTCCAAAATTTGAAATACGATGTCGATGGACTGAAAAATGAACTTAATGCTCTCAATGCCGACCTTCAAGACCTCAGAATTGACAATAATGGCATCAACGAGCTCATTAATTCAAGAAGCTCCGAAATCGCAAGGCTAAAAGCCGAGCTTTCAGACCTCTTCGATAGCAATAACAACCTTCAGGCCGACAAGAGAGACCTCGAAAACACGGTAAGATATCGAACTTTCTCAGAATATATGTGATAACCTTGTGGTAGATTCTCAGAACCAGAGACGAGAATCGAAATCTTGAGGCAGATCTCGACAATTACAACGGCCAAGTCCAAGAACTTGCTGAGAAGAAGCAGAGACTTGAAAAAACTATCAAGGACACTGAATATGACCTTGACAGAATCGATGGCCAGAATGCTCAACTCCAAAAGACTCAAGACGGTCTCAGAATGGAGATCAAGAACAAGAACGACAATATCAGATATGCTGAACAGCAATTGACTGATCAAAAGAAGCATATTCTCGCTTTGGAGGCTGACTTGCAAGATTTGAAAAGAACACAAGAGAAAATCAGATATGATACTCAAACTGTTCAAAAGAATCAAGAAAGCGAATACGCCAGAAACCTTGACGCTCAAGCTAAGCTCGATAATCTCGAGAGATTAATCTAGTATGAATATATTTGGGTCCAAAAAATAAAATAATCATTTTCATAGTGACCGCGACAACCAAATCGCTGACCTCAAGAGAAAAAATGAGGACTTGAAGAGAGAGCATACACAACTGGTCGATTCAAACGACGATCTCAGCCATGACATTGATGCCCATGCCAAACATCTCGATCTTTTGATCGCCCAAAATAATGACGTAACCATTATTATTGTTGTAGTTCAAATTATTGATCTCCTGTTTTCTAGCTTGTTAATGAGCTCGACAAGTATTCTGAGCAAGATGAGAGAGTCAGAACTATTTTGGACAGAAAAGACAGAGTTTATGAGGTCAAGTCCAAAACTGAAGGTAGAATGAAGCAATCTTATTCTACAATGAGCAGCTCTCTGAGAAGCCCAGGAAAGAAGAGAGCTGACTATTAGATCGAGTAGCCCTTGCTAAAATTGAGTTTTCTATTGGCGAGGAGCTGTTTAAGCACCTAGATGCGTCTTCACAAATTTTACAAAAACGTATTCCTCACATTCAACAGTTAAAAAGAGTAATTAAGGAGTAATAAATATCAACCCAACATACCTTTAACAAATAATCATAATAATGTCGTAAACTCCTGAGAGCTAGTAACAAAAAACAACATACTAACCTGTTAATTCTTAAGATTCAAAATTTGTTTTAATAAGAAAAAGCAGAAATGTGGTTGGTTCATCGAAATTTTACCTATTGACATCCCAAAGGAGGCCATTGTAAAAGGGGCCTTCTCTTTATTTCAGCTTGTATTAAACAAAATTTTACTTTTCTCATGAGTTTCCAAAAATCAATTGTATCTGTTATTCCTCTAATTTATCATTATCAAGAGCCCGTAGAGAATAGTCTATTATTTCTAAAGTGAATTGCGTGATCATGTAGTGACGTTATTGTCGATATCAGAGGATGAAGGAATAATGTCTTAAATGCTCTAACTTAATCGAACGGTATTTTGAATTTCGAGAGTTGCTGAGAATACCTGAAATTCTGAATAAAATATAATTTTGAATTTCTACCACGTTAGACAAGTTTCAAATTTAGCAGAGAGAAAGTAAGACCATGACCGAAAAAAGTGATATCCAAGACTCCATGAGAGACTTCTTTGGTAACTTTGACTCTCACACAACCACCTAACGATTTCTTTATAGAAAAAGAGAAAAGAAAAGTCGACAGCAGCAGTACGAATTATCCTTTATCTCAAAAAATTTCAAATAACACTCATTCCTCATTACAGGAGTAATCGATGAGACGAAATCTGAGCACAAAAGCCAAATTGACGAAAACAAGATGGAAAGCTTTTTCAAAGGTTAGAAGCTCTTTCCGAAAATTCGTATTTAATGATATTAATTATCTATAGAGAGAGCTGCGGAATTCAGAACCAAGAGCCCAGATGATCAAAAACACTTTGCCACGACGAAAAAATTCTTCAAAACGGGTACTGATCCTCGCAACGCATTCACACAGAAGGGACTCAGCGAAAGAGAGAAAGAACAGATGTTTCTTCATTTTTACGACGAGAATTTGAAATTAAAAGAGCGTGATACGGCTTTGGAGCAAAAAATTAAGGAGTAACTTCACACGCCATTAACAATCTGCAACATCATTCTAGGCTTAAAACAAAATTACGAGTTCTCGAAGGTGAGTTCATGTACACTAAGCGTCGACTGGACGGTGACAGAAGCGCAAAAGAAGACCTCAAATTCATGGACGAATTGAAAACAGAGAATTTGAGCCTGAAGAAACAACTCGATGAGATGAGAAAATCTCATAAAATCGTAATCAAATCGTTCTTTGACTGAAAATGAACCGCTTTCATTCGTAGCCCGCACTGCCAGGAAAAACCCAAAAGATCCTCGTTAAGTCCACAAATAATAAGCCTATGATGGCAAAAACATCCCAAGAGCACCAAAGACTTATTGATCTTCTCAAAGCTCAACTCAGAAAAGCAGAGGCGGAAATCGAATCCTTACACACGCAGCTACATCAGAAAGGAACTGCAAGAGCAGACTCCAAAGATTTGCCAAGTGGCAGCACAAAATTCAACCAAGCAAGGCTTGATAATCTTGACCACCTCTACAACACTCAGAAAAACTCACTGGAGAAAACTAAGCAAATGCTTGAGGAAGCCAATATGCAGGCAATTCAGGATAAGAATCGAATTGCCCAGCTTGAAACCCAGCTACGAGCTGCTGATATTGGCTCTCATAGTGCGAAGGAGTTACAAGCTCAGTTAGACGATGCCAATCGAACAATTAGAAAGCTAGAAGCGACCATCAAGGATCTCTCTATGACTCCATTCTTCAGAGATTTAGATCACGCTGCCAATCCAGAGAGACTCAGAGTAAGAATAGCTTTATTATAACACAGTTTAAATAACAATTTTAGAATGCTGAAAATGAAGTCCGAGATTTGACAGCGAAAAACAAGTCATTGAGTGATGAAAATTCCAGACTGGAAAAATATGTGAACGAGCTCAAGCAAGCAAATGAGAAAGCAAACTTTGAACGTGAAAAACTAAAAGAAGAAACCAGCAAACTGCAAGCTATTCTTCACGAGCGTGAGAAGAACAAAGGATTCTTGGAAGATCAAATGAAACTACTGCATGTAATCTTAACTTAGGTTTTATATGCCTCATAGCATTTTGTTTTTCTGCTCTAGTTGGACTCTGAGGACGATAAAGACAACTTCATGAAAGCTTTAGGACTCGTTAAACTGAAAGGTCAAGAGCCAGCTTGGCTTAAATTGGATTTCATCGAAAGAGCTCATGAGCTAAATATGAATGATATTCCTACTTTGCTCAAAGAAATTGATCGACTGAGGATGGAGAAGAGTGAGCTCGCTGCTCAATTAGAAAAGGCTCAGACTCTGTTGAAGACTCACATGGATATTGAGAGAGAGAAACAGATTATCAACGAGACAGAACGACAAAAGCTGGAGCTACAGCTGAAATCTGCTCAGCACCGTATCGAGGAATTAGCTAAACTCTCAGACTTCAGAAGGCATGCTTCTTACGGCGGATACCAAAGTGATAAGCTCTATGACGATGCTGTCTCTGAATTCTCTGATATCACTGAAAGTGAGCTTCATGCTGGAGAGAATACATTCGATCTCTTCATTGGAGAATGTGAGCTTGATGACGTAATCTTTGAAATTATTCGGAAGTGAAATTTTACTATTTTATCATTTAGTTTACCCTCAAAAAGATCGTTGGTGATAAAGTATCTGATGTTAGAAAGATCCAAACTCTTGTGACAGTCGACTTCTATAACCACGATACTCAGAGCTCAAATATCATTGAAGGTCTCAGACCATACTATAACTTCCAACTTGGTTTCAGAGTTATGGTGGATGACTTCTTCATTAGATACCTTGAGGCTGACTCATTCAGAGTAAATTTAGCTTTGCAAAATTTCACATCGCTCATCGGAATACCTAGGTTGAGTTATATGCTTCGGTTGGCTCGGAGGTAACGCTCCTTGGGTATGTTTCTGTTCCTCTCAAAGATTTGGTCCTCAAGAACTTTGAGGTTCCATATGGTACATCGGCCGTCGTTACAACCGCGGGAGTCTTGCAAGGAATCCTCAGAAACGAGGTGCTTGGTGTCGTTAAGATGAGATTCAGAATGAGGCATCCTATTATTGACACTATCCGCTGGTACCGAGAGAAGAACGAGCTGATCGGCGAGAGAATCGCTGATACAAAAGACATCCTCATGGATCCTACAATTACAACTAGGAAAGTTGTTGTTAACGTTGTTAAGGGTCATGGCTTTGATCCAAGGTCATCAACTTTCGTGTATTACAAATTCTTCAACACTCGCGACACATACACCACTGCGATCCCAGGAAAGGATCCTGTCTACGACTCTATTCACACCCACGATATTCCATATAATCAGAGCCTGAAGAACTATCTCAAGAATGAATACATCGAATTCCTTGTCTTCGATGACAGCGTCCCATACAGATCTCCAGAAGGTGATCGCTCGAATATCCCCAATGATGTGGTGGGAGTCGCTAAGTAAATACCATACATTACTCAGATTACGAATTTGCTAACGTTCATTAATTCAGATTAAAACTCGTTGCATTGTTGGATGATAGCCCAATTGATGAAGTCGTGCCAGTTTACAACATGCGAGGTAACCGAGTGGGAGAAATTGTAGTGAAGATCTACTGGTATGACGTTAACGTCCAACGAGATAACAGAAGAGTCGAAAGCAAACTCACAAACGTAAAAAATAAAATGCTGCTTTGTCTCAATCTGAATGTTTGATAAAGGTGTGGGAAGAAAATTTGACTCAGGCTATCTGCGAGACTCTCAGAAACAAGAGACAAAATGTCGAAAGCGCCTTCCAAATTTTCGACGCAGATAGCGATGGTTACATCTCTTTTGATGATTTCAGAGCCACGGTCATGGGAACTTTCAAAATTAGAGTGCGTGAGGATGAACTTGCCACTTACTGGAATAAACTCCAACTCCAACATGTCAAAATGACAGAAAAAGAGTTCCAGGCGAAATTCGGACCCTATTTAGATGTTGGAGGACGTACTACCAAAACCGAGGACAGATCAGATAACCTCAAGGATAATCTGCAGAGAATTAATGCCGTGTTAGGAAGAAATACTGAGGAGTTGAAACGAAATATTAATGAAGGTAACTTTTTTTGCCCACCATTCTGAAGGGATTCATATCTGTTTTGTTGTAGATCCCCTATCTCATTTTATTAGCTCGATAGCTAACAGAATTGTCACGAAGAAAATCTCCCTCGATGAGGCCGTTTCTGGGTTCGATAGAAATACTGATGGATACATTACCTTACCAGAATTCAAGAATGCAGCCATGAACTTCATCGCCGACTTAACGGCTAGAGAAAATGAGCAAGTATTCAAGGAATTTGATCGAAACAATACCGGTCGAGTAAGAGTTAATGATCTCAAAGATTATCTTCGTTCAAGAGTGCAAACCCACGTTCAATTAATCGGTGAAGAGAAGAAGACAGAGTCACAGCAAATAACAGACATGATTATTGAGGCAGTGTGCATGTATATGAGAAAGGAGCACCTGTCTATTCACGACATCTATAAAATGATCGACAGAGATAATGACAGCAATGTGACTAGGGTTGAGTTTGCACAATTCCTTCGCCGCATGGGACTCACACCTTCTGACTCTCAGATTGATGACTTGATTAAAGCATTTGATAAAGACAGAAATGGAAGAATCAAGTTCAGTGAATTTGTTGACGCTATTAAAGCACGCCGAGTTGAGGCTCCTCCAGTAACGCTCACTGTCCAAGATGTCTTGGAGCAAATAGGCACATTTATGGTTGAGCAAAACATCCCTTCGAGCAAACTCTTCGTAGAACTAGACGGAAATAAGGACGGCTTCATATCGAGAATGGAATTTGAGAGAGGACTTACTAAGCTAGGATTCAACATTGACTCGAAGAAATTTGAAGAGGTCTATAAGCATTTCGATTATTCTAGAGACGGCAAGTTAAGTGTGAAAGAATTCATCGATGTTGTTGCTCCCTATTATGAGAAGGCTCAAAAAACCGCATCAACGACAATAAAGCGCCCTGGAAGCACAAGACAACTTCAAAAACAAGGAACCCAAGGTGTTTTGGTGGAAAGTCTCCGCAAGAAAGTCAGAGATGTTGTCCGTGAGAACTACAAGAATCTCAACATGTCCTTCCAGATGTTTGCTGAACCTGGAACTTCATTTATGACCAAGGAAAACTTTAAGAAGGTCATACTTGAGTCCAAAGTAGGCATTACGGCTACAGAGGCTGGAATCATCCTTGAAAATTTCGTGGAGTATAACGGCAAGGATGAAGTCAACTACGTGAAGTTCTTATCATCATTCAACGAAGCCCGTTCGTCTGGTACTCTGGATAACATTCGAATGGAAGAGTCAAGAGTCATTGACACCCCTCTGAAACGATCGTCGACAGCCAAAAATATCTTTGGCACCATTGCAAAGATAATCGAACAAGGAACGGTCACGAAGCAAGGTGCTTTCAAGATCTTTGATAAGGACAATAGTGGAAAGATATCACATAAAGAATTCAAGTAATTATTGCTTTTCTCATGGCTATAATAATTTTGTTTATTAAAAAAAAATAGGGAGGCATTTAATAAAGGTATGGGAATGAACCTAACGGATTACGAACTTGATGTTTTGATTAAAGAAATTGATAAAGACGGAAATGGAACTATTAGTTATAACGAATTTTGCGCGGCTTTGAAGCTATAACAGTTTAGAATCCATTGTTTATTAATATCTATTGATCAATGCCAGAAAGCTGCTGCTGCTAATAAGTATATAAGAATCAATTTTTGAAAACATTCTTAACAAGTCAAGCATCAATTTGCATATATTAAACCTTCAATTACTCAAGCTCAACATTATCAACACAATTCAATGTGAGAAAAAAATAGTTTTTAACAATTACCGTTCCATCTAGAAAATCAGCTATCATAATCTCTCTTTCTTGACAAATAAGGAAAACTGTGGAAAATCAAAAGTTGATAAGACAACCTCATATCCAAAATTTCTGGAGTATTTTACAATGGTATAGGCTAGATAAAATTGTGATCAAAGTTCAAGCTAAGCTATATAGAATAGTCTCCTCCAAAACGCATTTGCTGTTACGATTCTATTTGTTGGGGTTCTTCCCAATGCTATGAGGTTCGAAATCAGATCTACTTTTGTTTGAGTGTAGCGCACAAAGTTATAAATATATGCATATTCTATGAATCTAATATGTTTTTCAGGTAAACTAAATTTACAAAGATTGTTGAAGATCAGGAACAAAATTTTTACAAGACTTAAAACATATCTAATCGTAAAATTGTTGTCCAGACTCCTGTATTCTATTTATGTTTTTAGTAAGGACTTGGGATCCTTCCTGGTTTGAAGTATACATGCTCAGTTCTTCAAATTATAACCACTCAGATCATTTTTCATGTTGCTACCTTGAGAGCTTTTTGAGTCAATTTCCAAAGCAACAGAGTAATCAGCAATGGCTAAATCCAGCTCGCCGATGCTAAAATCGAAAAGTTTAGATTCACCGAGGTTATGGCAATTAAAGGAATTACCTGTCATAACAGCATCCTCTATTGAAGTACGCGTTGGCATTTGATTTATTCAATTGAATCACAGAGGTGAAATCTTCAATAGCCTAAAATATGATGTGGGTGTCAATGGGACAACAGGATCAGCAAATTTCATACGTTTCTATAGAGGCCGAGTCTTTCGTAGCATATTCCTCGATTGTGCAAGGAGTGAAGATTTTTTGGGTCGATACTGAGAGATTTAGTGTAGTCGCTAACAGCTTCCTTATATTTTCCAAGCTTTGCGAAACAGTAGGCGCGATTGTTATAAACTTTTTGGTTTTCGCTGCTATAATACAGCTCTTTTGTATAGTTCTCAATAGCTTTCTCGTAGTTTTCAAGTTTTCGATAAACGAGCCTGGGAAAGAATATTGGTAAGATCTCTGGTTCATTCAACTAAGATTGTTGATACCCAATATTTGAGTAGATGATAGGGTTCTTATCGTCAAGTTCGAGAGCGCGAGAAAAATCGTGGATGGCTTCTTTTAATCGTCCCATGTTTCTGAGGCAGCAAGCACGATTATGAATAAAAACAGGATTCTTTGGATCAAGTTCGATAGCTTTAGAGAAATCTTTGTAAGCTTCGTCATATTTAAGAAGTTTGTCAAAGACGAGTCCTCTTCCATTGTAAGAGGGAGCGTAAGTTGGATCCAACCCTAATACTCTATCATAAAGTAGTATGTTAAGTCTCTTCCAAGTGGAAATGAAGCTATTACTGATTGAAGTAGTCCAAAGATGAGTAAAGTCTTTCTCCTCCAACTTTCTCGATCAAAGTTCCTAAATGATGGAGAGCGTTGATGTTTCTTGGCTGAATTTTCAGCGCTTGCAGATAATCGGCTTCCGCATGATCGAAGTTGCCAACTTTATCATGACAAAAAGCCCGATTGTAATACGCTTTGAAGTGATTAGGATCCAGTTGAACTGCTGCAGAGTAGTCTAAAATCGCCTGGCTGAAATTTTTCTTTTTGCGGTATGCAAATCCCCTGTTATGATGGAAGTCAGCCTTTGTTGGATCCAAGGAAATGGCAATCGTGAAATTCTTGATCGCTTCATCGTATTCACTCTTTCTATCGAGAGAAATACCACGGTTGTAGTAAGCATAAGCATTCTTAGGATCTAGCTTGATAGCTTGAGTGTAGTCTTCAATCGCTAAGTCATATTTGCCAATCTTATCGTAAGCAAATCCTCTATTGAACAAAGCCTTTATTGGGAAAAAAATGAGAAGAGGATAGCCTACAAATTATACTTTAAAATGAGTGGGGAATATCTCCAAAGATTTTGTGTAGTATTCGATAGCGAGATGAAAATCTCCTCGTTTTCTGGCTTCAAAACCTTGCGAATGGTACCAATCAGCTTTATATTTGTCATCGAAATGAGCATCAGGATGTTTCATTCTTTCTTTGCCCATGTCGTATCCATAGTCATGTTTGCCAGGATGCACTTTGAAGCTGCTGTCGTGACAGCTCACTTCTGAAGTGCAACTGATTGTATCATCATTATTAAGGCGGGTTAATGAGCGATTTGTGGTATTGGTTAAATGGAAGGAGCTGTTAGTATTTCGGAGGGGATCATTATTCATCAGCAAAGAGTTATCCATCTCAAGATATTTTGTCTTGTGGTCTTGAGGATTCAAGAAATCTTCTTCCCCACGATTCAAGAAGGTCACAAAGTTCCCACCATGGTCTCTGTCGTTCAAAATCCCTTTAGGAGATTGGTACAGTTTATTCCTGAATTCTGAAGTTTGAACGCCATTCTGGCTTGTGTAGGCACTTTCACTCCTATTTAACAATATGATTAGTCATAATACTTAAATTATTGAGTACCCTGGAGTAACTAGCAGAGCTTCTGCCTTATCAATTTTAGTCGAGCTTCTTCGCGCTCCGAATTTCTTGCCTACTTGATGTTGCTTTTCCCCATCCTTCTCTAAGGCCATATTATAGTCTTCAATTGCTTTAGCAAAATCTCCCTAGATATGAAAAATTTTATTCTACTCTCATATTTGGCAGCAAATTCATACCTTTCGGTTTTGGCAAGCACCTCTTGCGAAAGCAGCATTGACGTGATTTGGATCGAGCTCGAGGACCACAGTGAGATCATCAATGGCCTTATCTATCTCACCGAGCTTCTCATATGCACAGCCTCTGGTAAAGTAGGCACCCACATTATTCTTCTCAATAGACAGAAGTCTATTGCAATCTTTGATAGCTTCGTAGTAGAGTCCTTTCTTCATATAAGAAGAAGCACGAATAAACAATGCTTTCTTATGATTTGGTTCATTTTCGAGCTTTTTCGAGCAGATGTTTATCAGATTGTCAACATTAATAGTCTACGAAAATTATTGGCTTGTCAAATGTCAGAGTGAAGGTAAGGAAACCTGTCTGAATGATGAGCTTGCTCTTGAATAATTTAGCTGCTTCTCAGCTGAATTATTGAATGCAGATAAATTAGGATTGTTATAAGTGTCATTAAAGTAATCAGTTCTTTCTTGCTTAGAATAACTTCCGTTGAAACTTCTTAAAGCTTCTTTGCTTGGAGATTGGACAGTGGGTGTGGATTTGATTGAGTCGTTCATACTGCTAGGTGGTTTACTGAAAAGGGTTGACATTTTATCAGTATTTTGAAAGTTGTAGTAAGAATGTTCCACTAACCCGCTCGTCTCTTTTCTGTTACTGAGAGCCCCTTTGAAAGAGTCAGAAAATGGAGTAGTTGACTTTCCTTACCTCTATAGGCTTCACCTTTAAACTCTTCATAGTTCTCCTTGTTAAATTTGTTCATTTTTAAATATTACAAAAATTTTGAATATGATCAGTTAATGGATATTTAAATTATCAAAGTGTTAGTTGGTCAATTTGCTAAGCAAACCTCAGAAGATGAAATTTCGTCTACAAAATGCGATGATATTCAAAGGAAAAATGTCTCAGGAGTTGTGGGGACAAGAGAATACAAGATCTGGTCTCAGAGTTTGAAAGATAAGAAGGGATTGAGAGTGAAAAGAATCCGTTATTTCTTGAATTTTTAACTGTTAAATCAATTAATGAATTGGTTTTGGGAACAATGAATTTATTCAAAAATTGCACAATATTGCTCTACACCTGAACCATCCAACATTCGATTACACATCTCAGAGAAGAACATATCCTCCATTTCATATGAAGTATCGATATCAAACCATGAAATGTTAAGTTCAATTCTGGAGAGCTGATAGTTAAAATCGTATAATAGTACAGTTGGAAAAATCGAACTTAAAGGTAGACCTCGGCTTAATCTGAACTAAATTCCTTATTCTATTGTTTTTACATCGCTTGTTCTAACTTTCAAGCGTTTTTCGATGAGAAGTATGAAACCCAGAGAGATCATAACAGGTTGATTTTTAATTTTTTTGGTTTTAGTTCAAATGAATATGGAAGAGCTCATTATTCTTCTGACAGTTTCTTCTTTTATTAAAAAATCCAGTTCCGGATTACCCTATTCAATTTCATTGATTTTCTTATCATTCGTCACAACATAAAAAGGAAACGAGATTCCTTTTCCTGCATTGTACTTTCTAGTTCAATAAACACATGGAAAGGTATATTATTGAACTGAATTGAAGTTGAAAAAATATTAAGAGATAATTCCAAATTAATGAAGCTTAGTTCAATTAGCACTCAAATTTTTGTTGATGAAATTAATCACAAATATTATGCAAATTCCTTCTCAAAAAATACATATCGCTGGCGGGTGTTGATGATGCTTTTGAGTATTTATTTGTTTCATTTTTATTTGCTGATTGAATCGTTTAGATATTTTTGTTGACTCTTATAAATTTTAGAATCATAGCAATCTTATTGTTATGTTTTCAAAGGAATTACGTCAATTAGTAACCATAGTTAGTTATTAATGTATGAATTTATTTTGCTAAGACTCTATTACCGATGATGATCTCTTAGCTGTATATGTCTTCGTCTTCCATCTTTTGATTGCTCTGGAAGACGTTACTTGCTTGACCTTGATTTGGCCAGTTGATTTTAATGCCAGAGCCTCCAGTTTGCTTAGTAGCATAGACTGGATCGAACTTTCTTCTGAATTGCTCGTATTTTTCGAGATCCTTTATTTAATAAATGAATGATAAAATGGTTGTTCTTAAAAGGAAATACATACCACGTTGGTAACGGATTTTCTTGCGTGCTTGAGAGCTTCTTCGAAATGCTTTCTTGTGATTTCAGGAACTGGGTCAGCGGCAACATCGATTTGTGCGTTAGGATTCAAAGCCTGAGCAGCCTTTCTTCTGGCTTCGGCTTCAATGGACTAAAAGAATATGAGAGATTAGGAAACATGTTTCATTAAGGAGAGCTCTGTTACCTCTCTTACGGCAGCTTTAGCAGCTCTTTGTGTAAGCTCAGACAAATCGGCGCCTGAGAATCCTTCGGTGAGCTTGGCAAGGAAATCGAGGTCAACGTCCTTGGCAATTGGAGTCTTTCTGAGGTTGGCTTTCAAGATACCAAGTCTTGATGGATGGTCAGGAAGAGGAATGTAGATGAGTTGATCAAGACGTCCTGGTCGAAGAAGAGCCTCATCCAAGATTTCAGGTCTGTTGGTAGCTCCAATGAAGAAGAGTGACTTCTTGACACCAACACCGTCCATTTCGGTAAGGAGCTGATTCATGACTCTGTCACCAGCACCACCGGCATCTCCCAT
>ENA-UOUE01001568-UOUE01001568.1-compost-metagenome-genome-assembly--contig:-NODE-1568-length-13968-cov-3.998560_pt1 | contig 13968 bp, 8 predicted proteins | sample MGYA00238146_ERZ747223 | MGnify/ENA primary metagenome ERZ747223 (study PRJEB28781, sample SAMN06268865) | compost metagenome | isolation source: single cell | place: USA: California, Emeryville, Joint... | reverse complement strand
TGGTGCTGCAAGACCAAAGCAACCGATCAATGGCAAAACTTCCTTGATTTGGATGAAAATTTGACTGCATCGATTTAAGAAAAAGAGGATTTAATAATTACAGAATGTCTCATATGAGATTGAGTATAGATTAGATTACAGTTAAGTTTTGTCTAAATTTCGAATATTTACTCTTTCGAGACATACATATACACAAAGAGAAATCCAAATAATCGAGTTATTAAAAGATACCAAGAAATAAAACTACACAGAGGCCCTGACTAATCTGCAATGAAATTCTCAGGAAGGTGGAGATTAAGAGCCCAATGATCTTTATGTTCCAAACGGAAACTTTTTTTTTTTTTATTTGTTTTGGTAAAAGCGTGTCTGCCTGGTTCAGAGTTCAACTTATTGAGGCAGGATATTTTAACTCTAACATCCACAGTTTGCGAGCCACTTACTTTGGCTAAAGCGTCAGCAGCTGCTGCGTCCTTCTTAGTTGCTGCGAGAATGGAATTCTGTTGGCCATTCTGGTAACTCTGCTTGTCTTTGCTTTCTAGATTCTGGTGTTCGAAGGTCTTTTCTAGCTTTAGGAATGTAAAATTATATTTATTTTTTTTTTTCAAATTCAAAAGAAGAGTCACAAATCCAAATAAATAAAAACTTGCGAAGAATGTTTCAATAGAGAAGCACAAAAAATTTCTGAAAAAAATCATGCAGACAACAGGAAAAGGATACGTTGGAATCTTCGTGATCTCGCATAGCTTTTTCTTCCCCTAGCCTTCCTTTGAGTTTTTCTTTACAAAATTAACTGAATTCTATTCTCAATAATTTGATATTTTTGAGATTGTACTTATTTTATATCTCTTCCATCGAGAAACAATATCCTCAAAGATTGCAAGTGAAACATAGAAATTATTCTTTTATTGAATCTAAATGAGCTGAGTCAACCAATTTCACTCAAGAAGAGAAAGAGTAGATAACCCATTGATAACGAGAAAACGAATCAGGTATTTCTTTACGGTAACTTTAGAGTGAAACATTGAAAATTCTGAAATTTTCTTGAGCCTAAGTCGGCTGGAGCAAAGAAATCAGCAGTAATTTCTTATTTAACTTGATATTACACCGAAAGATAGATTTAGAAAGGATAATTTGGATAAAATGGCTCGCAACTGCTGCAAGCAGAAATTTTGCGGCAATTTATTTGTTCACAACAGCTTCTGCTCTCAGTATTCAAAAATCCTGCAAGATTTCGTTTCTATAACAGCACTGAGCAGAAAAAAAAACCCATCCTTCAAGAATACCAACTAGCTATGATTATTAAGGTCCTAATTTCCAATTTAGGCTACCGAGTTCTATAATTACTAAATTAATAAACTTGGGAGTCAGCGATGCTTGAGCCATTTTTTTGATTATGTTAATTTATCAAAAACCCATTTAAATTCAAGGCGCTTTGCTCTTATAATCAAATAATCGAAATTTGAAATTCTGATGAGAAAGACCTCAAATTTGCTTTTTGTAGGCTTGCTTGTAGCTCTCTTTGCTGCTGCACAAGCTGAAAAACACACAAATGTTGTCTACCTCAGCTTCTGTTACGACATTTACCGTGGAAACCCACTTAGCACTCAAGGAGTTGATCCTGGCTTCAGAATTGCAAGAATTTTCGATCTTACTTACAACGAAAAACTCAAATCCAGTGATGGAAACTGGGACGTCCCTGACTCCATCACCATGGCAAGGACTGATGCCTGTACTCTCAACTTCCAATCCTCTCTGCTTGACACCCTGCAAAGCTACCAAAAATCTCTTGAAGTCGAAGTGTCAGTTTCTGGTGGGTTCGCAGGCATTGCCTCATTCAAGGCCAGCGCTTCTTACAAGTCAATGGAGCAGAGTATGACAAAAAGTAGAGATATACATGTATCTTCCACTGCTGTTTGTGATGTATACAAGGCCAGGATCGACCCTTATGATCCTCCAAAACTCCACGAAAAGTTCATCAAGGCTTTAACGGCTCTCCCAACAAATTACGATGAAGGCCAATACTTCAAGTTCCTTGATTACTATGGAACTCATGCTGTTACCGAAATTAACATGGGAGCGAGGTACGGTATGATAAGTATGATTAGTGAGAAGGCCTCCGAACAATTCAATTCCAACAGACTCACCATCGAGGCAGCTGCTTCTTTCAACGTCCTAGGTGCCTCAGGAAGCGTTGATACCCGCACAGACTCTCAAAAGCAGATGGCGAACAAATATCGAAGTGCTATGACCAACTATCAGATTATTTCTGTTGGAGCCAAGCCAGTTGCTAATGGAGACGGTGTCGCTTGGGCCCAACAAGCCATCACTCAACCAATGCCTTTGAGATACACTTTGGTTCCATTAAGTGAGCTCCTTGTTCCTCTATACGTCAGAGGCTCTTTGGAAACCTCCCGAATGAACGCAATCAGAACTAACCTCCAAACTGCCTTTAAAAATTACTGCAGCAAGAGTCTTGTACCTCAAGGCCTCGTGTCAGATTGCAATAAGGCTTCTGCCTACAGACCACCACCACCGCAACCACCACAGCCAAAGATCAACTCCTGCAAATGGTGTGCCAACTCCTGTGGCGGAGACTTCCCAGTTGATGGAGGTCACACCTCAGCTGATCGAAATTGGCCATATTGGGCGTATACATTCGGCCAGAGCTGCTTTAGTTCCTATGGAGCCCATGGATTCAACAACGGTGCCCATCTTTGCTGCCAGCCTACCGACTCCACCAGAAAAGGTCAATGCAGACTCTGCAACTCATGTGGAGGAGGGTTCCCTGAAACAGTTGGTGCCATTCAAGTTGATCAAGGATGGGATAGATTCACTGCTGCTTTCGATCATGGTTGCCAAGGAAACTCTAGAACTCGACCAAATCCGGGAGGCGGTTTCAAGGTTTGTTGTCAACAAGACGCGATCTGCAGCATGTGCAGCAGTTGTGGTGGAGCATGGCCTCACGAAGCAGGTGTGATTGGAGCCGATCAAAACTGGCCTGATTTCTTCCGTGGTAGAGGTCACGGCTGCTCGGGTGGTGTTGGCAGAAACGACGCCAATCGTGGTATGAAGTGGTGCTGTAAGACCAAATAAACAAGTAAATGGCAGCATTTACTTGATTTGGAGGAAAATTTGACCACATCAATTAAGAGATGAGTATTAAATCATTGAATGATGTCTCATATTAGATTGAGTAAAGTTACAGTAAAAGCTTTCTAAATTTCGGATATTTACTCATTCAACACATCATAATACTAAATGAAATCCAAATAATCGAATTATTAAACAAACAAAACAATGAAAAACGTATAGAAAGGTATCCAAGAAAAACTAATTGTTAGGCTAGCTAAACTCAAATGTAAAAAAAATTAAATATAATAAAATACAAGAATATTACTCAGTAACAATGGGGCATATAGATTTAATAACTAATAAAATGAATAGAGATCTGAAAAAGACGGACTCACTTCTCCGTTGTTGTTTCATTTGTGACAAAGTGTTCGTCAATTTTTACTATTTTTTTTTTTATGGAAGAAAATTAAAGTTCGTTTCAGATTATATTCATAAATTGTTGTCTCTATAGAGCATTTCCGAAATTCGTAGTAAACTGCATAAGTAAATACATAATTTAAATTTTTCAAAAAGCGCTCCAAATTCAAATTCATTAGCCAATGAAAAAAGAAAAAATATTGCTCAGGTTCAATCCTTGGAATTATAATTGATTGCACTTATCCAATCATCGCTCTACTTATATAGTTCCAGTTGTTAATATACTTTATTTCTAATATTAGACAACAACAGCAATAAGTTCGAATGAGCTGCTAGAGAAATATTTCTGCTTGCTGCTTAAAATTGTCGGTGTTATCACCATTTCTGAGAAGAGTCAAATAATTAGTTCTCTATTGAAGGTATTAGTCAGAAAAAGAAAAAGAAAAAAACTGCGCAGAAAGAATGTTTCAGGTCAAATTTCACAGAACAGCAATGAAATCTATAATGTCATGAGGCTTTCGTAAGCCTTCTTTCTGACAATATTTTTCCATCTGGATTTATGTTTATATCTTTGATTTTTAGTTTATTTACCATATATAACTTTCAATTTAGAATTTTCTTCGATATCCGTTAAAGTAAGTGCTAAATAAAATTCGCAAATTCGGGATCTTTTTTGTAACACGTTTCCGCCATTAAAAGTTATATTTATCTCAGAAGATATATGCTTCACTTTTCCATTTGCATTTCAAGGCTTTCCTCAGAGCATCTTCTCAAAGCCTCTTAAAGAATTTTTACAATTTATGCCTTAAGAATACCTTCAAGACAATAGTTCGTACTATTATGTAACGGTCAGCCATATTTTCTTCTTGGCCACCGTGAAATGGTAGAGATCGGAGGTTATCTGCCTCAGCTAGGGCAAATGACCTGGCACGGTTGACAGAATACATAGGCCTGTGTTGAAATAGTTTATCGTATAAATGAGAATACATTGGAATCTTGGTCATAAATAAAGAAGTTTTACATTATAATTAAATTCTCAAATTTCGAATTACCAAAGATAATGGTTTTACCGATCTTTACAACTCTCTTTTCTCTCTTCCTGTGCATGGCTCAGGGAGGACTTATCTCTCCACAAGGTTGGATCCCCATCCGAGCTTATGGACTGAATCAAAACTACCAAAGTGAGTATCAGATTACAGCAAATATCCCAACCAACATCTATTCTGATGCTATCATCGAAGTAATATTCCCACCCGGGTTCGTCCTCTCCTCAGATTGTGTATGCTACATCCGAACTGAGTCCTCATACCCGTCATTCAACCCCTACAGCTGCTCAAAATACTCCATAACTGCTTATCGAATCCAAGTTTCCCAGATTTTGAGTGGAGTATACGAAATTTACTTGCAAGGTATCACTAACCCGAGCGGCAGGTACGGCAGCGGTGCTTTCCAGATCAACACCTACAGCGGTTCGACTGTTATCGATGAAAACGCGTTCTTCGGAGAGGTTCCTATTCTCGATCAAACAGTCACCTCATTGAACGCGACAGCTTCGATCACAGGGTACACTCAGGTCAACCAAGGCTCAAAGTTGCTGTTCAATTTCGCAGTAGCAAACCAAATCACTGGAGATTTCTCGATTAAAGTTGATCTTCCAAAAGGATTCACGACCAAGAACCCAACCTGCGTTTTCCAAACAGCCGGCCAGTACATTCAAACAGAAGCGCTGCCCGATCCGCGAAAAGTCCTCTGCACGAACATCAAAGCCACGCTGACGCCAGGAACTTACTACGCATTAACTCTACTTGGCGTCGTGAACCCTAACGTGACCGGAATTTACACCGACTTTGGGCTTCAATTCCTCAAGGCTGAAACACCTAACGTCCTCGAAGCGATTTCCTTTACCTCGCAGATTGACATCACTCCAGGATCTATCACAATCGGAGTTGTTTCAACAAACCTCTACCGTCGGTCTAACGCAACCCATCTCTTTCAGCTGATTTTTGATGACAGCGTGCCTGAAACTGGTCAAATCTACATCTCCTTCTCGAACGCTTTCACTCGCTTGCATCCTACGTGCAATCCTGCGAAAGGCTTCGCTGCGGCAACTAGTGGTAAAAGTTATTTTATTTTCCTTTGCTAATATTCTGGTTTGTGAAAAAGCTGGAGTTTCTTGTGCAGTGGACTCTACTACGAATCAGTATATAATTTCAGGGTTCAAGAAAATGTCAGGCGTAAGCAGAACCGAAGTCGAGATCAAGCTACAAAACCCTCTCAATCCCGGAACTTATGTTATCTCGGTCTACTCAGTTGATACAACGTCCGGAAAGGTCATCGACAGCAGCACTTACAACATGGAGATCGTGGATATATGTAAATGATCATTTTCACCGACTTCTTATATCTAACTAATTCTTTCATTAGATGGTTCTACCGACATATTGAGTTTCCATGCGCTGGAGTTCTCCAACCCGCTTGGTGCAGGCGAGACAGGCTCATTGGAGTTCACCTTTTTCCTCAATACCCTTCTTCCAGCGACAATCGGAACGCAGTCCGGACAAATCATCATAGAATGCTATCCACAGATCCCTCAACCGCCATCGGGTACGGTCGTTTGCTTTTTCTTCGAGAACTATACTGCAGTAACTTGCAACTATGATACGTCTGACCCAGACAAGACTGTGATCACCATCAACACACCGAATAACATCGATTACTACCAATCCGAAGTTCCAATCGTAGTGACAACTCAGGGAGCGACTGGAACTAATGGTATCAGATTGCCGGACCTTGTCCAACGGTACAACTTCTATATGTACTTCTACCTCAATGGAGCCGCGACTTGGCACGAAGTCGCTTACGCTGATTACGTCCCTGCAGCGAGAGTGATACCTGATGCCGATTTCACGCTAACTCCTCTGGTGAATGAAGCGAATGAATACACTATCCTGAAGATTGAATTTACTAATAATTACCACGTGCTTAACGCCCAATATGACTTCTTGCTCACCTTCGATCATTCCAACAACGCATGGGAGGCGAACTTAGGCTGGGGAGCGAAAACGGTTACGTATCAAAAGTACGACTATCCCTGCATTGTGGAAAATTCTGGAACGAACTACTACTGCGAGATCAGACCGGGAACAGCGCTAGGAACGACCTCTACGATCGCTGTCATGTATAAAGGAAACCTGGCCCTAGGCCTCGGAACGAAAGTAGTCTTCTATTTCCCAAGAATCCAGCTTGGATCGAATCCGGCTCACAATATGCAAGGACAGTTTAAAATAAGGGAATACACTCCTGGGCAACTGGCGAACTACATTGATATTTACACCTACCAGTTCTCAGTTTCAGGAATCATTGCCCAGGACTCCTCCACGACCTACACGACAATAACGTCTGGAGTATATACTCCTCTGATCATTTCAGCGATAGCAGACGTGGCGCAGAGTTTCACTTGCACGAATGGTATTACGAACGTAATTTATGAGTACCCAGCTGCATTAGTCACAACTACATCGACTCCGACCATTACTAACTGCGATGGAGCCGGTGGTACTTGCTATGTGTTTGGAGGAAGTCCAAACTTCAATTGGGTTTATTACATCCCAAGCGCTGCGATCGCCTCTGGAACCTGCACAACAACGCTCACATCATTCACTCAGCTGTATCCTTATTCAACAACAATTTCAGTGAGGGTGAGAACATTCAGACAAGACTCAAACGGAGTCGTCGATCGCAAAATTCTAGAGAGAGTCCTACCAGCTGGCGACCTTACAGTCACTCCAGCAAGCCTTGAGATAACAGCCGTTGACACGACGACCTATCTAAACGGACTCCACATTATGCAGATTTCCTTCGCGAATAACTACGAAATTCCAAAGGGAGGTTCAATCACAGTTCAGGTCAATAACGCTGCTGTCCCTACCTCTCTTCAATCGATTGCTACAGCAGGTTTAACAGCTTCAACCACCCTTGGTGTGGTCATTAAGTACGCATCAGCCACGTCGTTTACAGTGACAAACTTCGATGCTGTTGCTCCTACCACGACTGTCACTATCCAATGCAGACTTCTATTGACTGATCCGTCTCCAGGAGTGCGAGTGACGACTTTCTACACTGGAGGACAAACAATAGACCAAGGAGGATATGTCACTATCACTACCCCTCTAGATCTGACAGTGCCTTTCTTCCAAAGTGTTGGCGTTGTTTCCACACGACCGCAGAAGCTCGTTCATGTGACTCAGGACGGAACGTATCAATTCACGATAACACCTTCCGTTGCCGGGTACACAGGCGGTTCATTCTCCATTAAATTCGCTACAGGTTTCTCTGTCCCTGCAACTACAGATGATCCCGTCTGTATCGTGGGCTCAAATAGAAGATCCTGCAGTTTCTCCGCAACATCTCCAGTGACGATTAGCTTTTCATACAACGCGGCAGATTGGTCCGCTGGAGTCGCAACTTCGATTTCTATCTACACGGATTACTCTCCTAACAACAAGAAAGGCATCATTGCGCCAACCACGGCTGGATGGTATCAAATTGTTTACACCTTCACAGACAATTTGAACGCAATCAAAGAAACCAACATGGATTACATTTTCATCCCTCCTGCAGATCTCACGAAGATCAGAGTGCAGGCAGCAATAGTCACTGCAGGAGCCTACAACATGTTCACCGTCACCGTGCAGGTCTCCGTTGCAATTCCTGCATATTCCGCGGGAGGCAGGTTCTATATCGACTTCCCTACAGGCACGGATAATTTTGCTGATGACCTTGGCACTGGTCTAAGCAGCGGTGACTATATTGGCTGTGATGTTTCAGGAAGCGGTATTTCGACGAGTAGCAGCTTCAGATGCGTGCTGCACACTTCGACTGTCACAGGACAACCAGCAACCGTGGAAGTTATTAATTTCGACGCGATCACCGTGACGGGAAATGACATCGTCGTCAGAATAGCTAAGGTGAAGAATCCATCGAGCACAGCGAACACTATCTTCCAATTCTTCGTTAGAATGAACAATTTCAACACAGCTACAGCAGCGACCACCTACCTGCAATACTCAACCTTCACGCTATCCTATGTTCTTCTTAGTACCGCCTCTCCAACCACTGCACCTCTTCCTCTGCCTCCTAGCGCTGAGCCAGCTTTCACTGGAAGTACTGGGCAAGCGAATCAACCTTTCTCGATTGTGATTTATTCAGCAGTTGACCTGGATGTGGGAGACTATTTTGTAATCGAGTTGCCAAGCACAATACAGATTGTCAATCCGCTGAGTGCCTGCCCTGCAGCGGCAACAGGCCAATGCTGGTCATTCGCTGACGCAGGATGGGTGGTATATCAACTGACTTCAGCTGTTTCTGCGCTTACAGATTCTACGCCTGGAAATATTGAGAGTAATATGTTTTTTTTATTCGTAACTTACTTATTCTAATTAGACGTTAACAATCCGGCTCAGATATCTACAACAGGCTACACGATCTATGGATACGCCTGGCTAAATCGGGAGTATCAAGGAATGACCACTTACAGCATCTCAGCAACCACATCTGGGGATATTTCGGGCGCTCTTTCAGGAGTTTCAGTCACGACAGTCGATACGGGAGTCCTAGTCAAAAATCGTAAAAATACTGAGCTCCTGGTTACTTTCACCATCACCACGGCCCTTCCCGAAACCGGATCTATCCTCATCAAGTTCCCCACAGGCGTTACACCAGATCCTCATTGTCGTTCTGCTCAATCAGCAAACAGTAAATTGGCGGACGGTACGGGTGTTATCGCATGTGAGCTTCAAGGAAATGCGTGGTATATTACTAATTTCGCGGCATTGGCTGCTTCAAACGAAATCGTGATCTATGGTACGGCTACACTACCAAGTACTGCTGGGGCTACTGGCGAGTTCGAGATCTACACCTATGGAAATCAGGATTCAGATATCCTCACCAACGGTGAAGTTTTGGATAAGGAGTTGACGGCAGGAACTCTCACCATTGGAACAACTGCAACAATGAGCATAGATACCACTCTAACATCGTACCCACAGCAAATTATCAGAGCAGCTGCCTCTAATTATCATCCACTTACGTTCGATTTTACCACTCAAGTCGCTGGAGGTATTACCTCCCCTAACACCATTCAAATAAGAGTCCCATTGACGGGTTTCAGTAATTCGCTTCTCAATGGTGGGACGCTATACTGCTACTTCATCAGACTCACAGACTACACCAATCTCCCATGTTCGATTGTGACATTAACGGTACCTAGTTATTTGGAGTACGCGTTAACGCCGTCAGTTACTCTCGCTGCGGGTACTGCTTACCGTGGTGTAATCACAACGAAGTGGGCTACTAATGGAAATGATGGCATATTGTTCCCTTCAACAGCGGGAGTTTACGAAATTGTGTATATAGCCGCTTCCACCGAGAAGACATCGTATCCGTTGGAGGTGTATCCAGCCGCTTTCGAATCGGTCGCTTTCAACGCTTACATATTTGAGATGGGAGCAGAGAACCTGATTGACGTGTATCTGAAAGTTTCTACCGCTATTCCCACCAACGAGGTTATCGTCGTTGAAATTCCTGTCGTGCAGAATGGAACAAACCTCTTCGCAAATGATCTCGGGACGGGCTTGTACGATCAACAAAGCATCGCTTGCGATAACATTTTGACGAATCCAGCAGCAACATGTAAACTTATATATAGTTTCCTATTTTTTTAGCTCACTAATTTTCTAGTCTCCTGCTATTTCCTTCAAGGAAGCCAAACGTCCGGTGAGCCAGCGAAAATTGTAGTTTATGGCCTCACTGCGGCTGTTTCAGGTAAAACGAGTCCTCGAACCACTGTTTATTAATTCTTTTTTTTTTTAATTCCATAGAGATTCGGTTCGCTTTCACGATTGTCAACCCATCGCTCACGTTCTCTGCGGTGATACCTGTGACTATTTACTCCACAGACGGAACGACGAAATCCTACTATGACTACCTTCCTGAAGGAATCGTTCTCGTTCCTGACGGTAATAGAAATCCTATTCCTTTTCTAAATAGTTCATGTTTTCTATAGCAAGTGGCACGACAACTGATACATCGACTCCTTCATTGAGCGATACCACACTGGGTGCGACCTCTATTTTGACTATTGGAGTTACCTCAACAGCGGCCATTGCCACAACCGATGCTTATTTGATTAAAATGCCAGCTTCTATCGATACTGCTCCGGCAGCTAGCTCGTCAGCACCTACAATCGGTGGATCAGGCACGAACACTTACAAGCTTCCTAACTTGCGGTGGATTCTCATTCGACCAACCACTTCGATCGGTGCTGCTTCGAACACTGTGGATGTCACAGGAGTAGTGAATCCAATAACCTCATACGACCCCTCCGCAACGCTGTCTTTCTACGCTTATCACAGTCAGTTCGATAGCTATAGAATGACCAAGGTGACTTACACGAATCCTCTCTCATCCACCTCCATGACGCCAAGTACCACTTTCTCAGGAACTGGAGCTACCTTTACACCTTTGGCTGCCAATACAAACGATTTGATTGATTTGACGATCAAAATCAACAATAATTTCCTCTCCGCTCAATTGATCACCATACAATTCCCAGCCCAGTTGACTCCCTCTCACCTCTGCCGTGAAGGAGTAGACTCTGTGGTTGAAGTTAAGACATGCTCGGTTTCTGGACAGCTTGCTACAATTACGATAAACCCCAAGATCACTTACACTAATGTTGACTTCGTGATCAAGTTCAGCTCAGTGCTGACATCTTCTTCAGCAGGAGCAGTCAGCGACTTCCAAATCCATACTTACTGGTCAACCGCAGCCACGCATGCCTCCACAGACTACATCATCTACCAGTTAGACTCTGTTTCGCCTTCAATGACCCTCACAACTCCCACCATTGATGTCGGGCCTCCTGATTTCTTTGAATGGGAGTCGCTTCCATATCTCTCAGATGTTTACCCAACAGCAAACGGACGATATGGCCCTCTCAGATTTAAAATAAAATTTGTGAATTCCGTTGCCACGACCGAAACAATAGAAATTACTTTAGGCGATGCCTTGGTTGCAGACACCACCACTAATACTGTCGGTGACGTTACCGATAACAAGCTTGTCTGCTTTATTACTGATGGAACCATTACCTACACAGCTAGTGTAGCCTATACTACAAACCTCATTACCCTATCGTCATTTTCTTCGACTCTGACTTCAGGAATTTCCTATACTTTCATCATTCAAGTGCAAACTCAACTCATGATTTCTGGTGAGGTCAAAACAGGCTTGAAGGTAGCTGATATCACGAAATATTTCAGACCGAAAATCACCGTGAAGAATGCTGGTACTGGCGTCCAGGAAGCAGAGCTTGAACCTTTCTATCCAGCTGTATTGCCAACTTCGAGCTTTTCATTCGAGCTCAAAAAAGTCCTCTCTACTAACGCCAACATTGACAACATTATGGAGTTCATTCTTACGGTAGGTACAAGCGCGATTGATACGCTGATCTTCGAGTTTCCCGTATCAGATGACTACGGAAACAGTATGTGGCCAGCAGATATTGCTCCTAACTACGCCAATGATCAAATAATTCCTTGCGGTATCTATCCTCTTTCGGCCGGAACGGTTACAGTTAATGGTAGCGCCACCGATGTGAATTACCCTGTGTGCAGAGTTTCAAAGGGCTCTTCAACAGGATTCTCGCGATCGAGCACAGTCACAGTGTCCGGAATTTCAGTGGCTTCAGGAAATGCTTTCCACATCGCTCTGACGAGCATTCGAAACCCAACTGCTGCTGGAACTCTCGTAGATGTCCTAGTCCAAGCTTTCACAGGCTCCACTACCTATGTAGGGTCTGCTTATCTGAGGTCTGCGTTCCAAATTCAATCCTTAGGAACCTCTTTTGCCCCTTCCAGCTCCAACATCATCACATCGGATAAACCTCCACTGTGGACTGATCCAACAACCTTGTCTATTACTCCAGGAGTGGGAGTGCCGGTTGATAACTTTATCAGAATAAAATTGGATCCATACTGCTATCTCACCGCGGCTCCTACTTCTAGCGTGGGAAATGCGATGATCATGGGCGAGCCTGGTGCTGAATATGTTCTTTTGTCAGTCACTTCGGCTGTGACAGCAAGTATACCCTATACTGTGTCGAATATTCAATGCAGTAAGTTTACAGGAGTAACTTTCGAGGTTCTACACATGAACGATGATACCTCGGGAGAGTTAATTACTAGCGGCATTTCGACAGGAGCCACCACGACGGCCACCACTCTTTCAGGCTCTTTCACGATCACCACGAACACGGAGGCAACCGGTAAACCGAGCGCTCTTGCTAGGGTAAGTGTAGATCTTACTGGCCTTGCTATAGGCATGTCTTATCCTTCGATTAAAGCTGGATACGAGATGCAATTATCAATAACTGGTTACATATTTGATACGCTGACCTCTTGTCTGGTTTACGGCGGATTCACTCAAGTAAATGAAGATGTCCCGATTAGCTGTACCATCTCGTCCGGCGACCTAAAGATCACCGGTTTCTCAGGCTTTACAACTCCGCTGCTTGAGTTAGGGTTCACAACAATCGGGTCTTTTACAACTGGTAGCATTCAGGCCAGACTCTATCCACCAACCTCTACCACTGAACTCGTACTGGATGGAACGGTTGGTCTCACACCTGCGCCTTCATTCACAACCGCTGCCGGCACGATTGAAATCTCAGCAAGTGGGCTTATCACGACCACAGGAGTGAAACCTGGTGGCGAATCGTCCTCAGTGACATTCACAATACCTTCTCCAGGAACTCTCACGCCTGATATCACTTCTACTACTACTGAAATTTTGGTCGTGAGATTCGAAAACAGCGCACAAATTCTTAAAAGCTCGACGACCTGCTCAGTAACTGACGGTACTTCTACATTTTCCGGAACTTGCACAGTTGATGATTCGAACCAACTCATTAAGCTTCCCTTCAATAACGGTGTCACTCTCGCGAGCCTTCCGGCTGCGGATATCACGCTTACAGATACAGACGTCTGGCCATTCACAGGCTTATCTGTTTTTGCCAACTTCGAGATCTATGACGATAGTGATATCAGTACTGCCACCAGGACTCACCGAAGCTATACTGGATACATTTCACTTGAGAATGCAGGGTCCTATACATTGGCGCCAGCTGACATCGTGCCTTTGCACTTGGCTCGAAGTCAAGTTAACGAAATTAGCTTCAAATTTACAGCTCCAGTGGCGATGACAACGAGCTATGGGATCGCAATTATCACAACAGACATCACCTACCCAAGTACTACCAGCAACTATCAGATTGACTGCCTATGCTATCTGAACGGACCATCTACAGTGTTCAATGCAAACTGCTACAGCACATCCACCAGCAATACGCTACATATCTTCCCTCAAAGCTCCCTTGCCAGTGGTGTCTGCAACCAAGGCATCGCCTAAAGTAATTTCTAT
>ENA-UOUE01001566-UOUE01001566.1-compost-metagenome-genome-assembly--contig:-NODE-1566-length-13994-cov-8.956384_pt1 | contig 13994 bp, 9 predicted proteins | sample MGYA00238146_ERZ747223 | MGnify/ENA primary metagenome ERZ747223 (study PRJEB28781, sample SAMN06268865) | compost metagenome | isolation source: single cell | place: USA: California, Emeryville, Joint... | reverse complement strand
TTGATAAAGTTTTCAATTTTTCCTTCATTTTTCTTTAAAAATAATATCGAAGCTCCACAGTTCTACAATTATGCCTTTTCAGTGCCAAATTAGAATCTGATCGAGGATGAGAGCAGTTTTTTGATAGCTAAGTAGAAAGTTTTATGCATTGAAATCCCCTTTTGGGTGTTAGTTATTCTCTGACATCAACAATTATCATCTTTATCATCTTTACATCAGGCAAAATTGGAGCTAATAGTTACTTTGAATGTCGATGCTTTCAGATTGGAGCCATTTCAAATTAACTAATGGACTAAAATCTTTCCAGGTAAAGGCGTTGTTGATAATATGAACTTGAAAATCTCCTACCTACCTTCATACCTAGTTCCTTCTTTCAGCATCTCTGCTGAACATTTGAGAATCTAGTCTCTAATTACTCAAATAATCTATCGAACCTAAATAATACCGCTCAGTTCATTTCTTGTCTATTTCAGAAACCATGTTAGCTAGAGATCGGCTGTTAATTTGTTGATGATTTTTTGAGAACGGCTAAATGCATCATGAATCAACATCAAATTGCAATTTATAGATCCAACAGCAGATTGCATGCAGGTAATAACAAGAAAAGCGAGGATCGATTGTTAGGTGAGTCTTGTCGCCAAAATTCAAGATAGACTCTTGTGCGTTTATTTCTTTCTGTGTCTGAGGGTGTTTTCAAGATCTTCTCTCTTTGCAAGAGCTCTATGATGAGTACCTAATCTTGCCTTGGCCAACTTAAGAGCCTTTTTGCTGTCCTTTGCAACACCAGTCTTGAGCAATTCCATGATTCTTTTCTCATAAGGAGCAAAACCAACAACTTCTTTAATAGTGTCTCTGACCAATTTGACTCTCTTTCCGAGGACACCTCTTCTCTGTGAAGGCTTGATCAAGACTTTGCCCTTCTTGGTAACTCTAGGACCCATCTTGGTGGTGATGTGTCCCTTGCCAGGACCGATGGCGATACCAGTGACTTTTTTTGCTGGCATTTGTACTTTCCTTTTTTGTGCTTGTGAAATATATTTAATATTTTTAGTAAATCTCCACTCGATGTGAGTTATGAAGATCTCAATTACACTAATATAATCATTATTTGATTTCCTTTAGTTCCTTCTCGTCAGCGTCTGCTTCACATGTGCTACTTTCAGAAAGAATTAATTTCATTGTTTTCCCCCGTTCCGAAATAATTGGGGACAATGCTCTCAGTGTACGTGAAGACTATGAGAAATCATCAGTCTGTATTTTAATAAAGAATCATTTTGAAATAATCATATCTATCTTAATTATTCAAACATAAAATGGCAGGAAAAGTAAAATAACTCTTTTGCAGGCGCATCATTATCCATTAGGAAGCAATTATGGTCCTCTTGGATGTAGGATCATCAATGCATGAACCGTACTCAGCGTACCCAGAGAAAAAGAGGTAATTTCTTCAATATTTTCTATTACTATTATATTTCATTTCTTCAGATTGGTTGTCGGAACTGAATGTGTCAAGCTCATGATTCAGCAAAAGGTGCGTAGCCGATCTTATATTTTGATCTGATAGCATTTCTTTAGATGCTCTTCCAAAAAAGTCATGAAATCGGATTGATACTCTTTGGAAGCGATGGTAAATCTTGATTTTCCCTCCATTTTTCTCACAGGCGAATCAATAGACGCCGATGAGGGAGACACAATATTAGTCAGAGAGATAGGCAAAACAGACCGTAAGGATTTGAAAAGTCTTCTTTTTGCCACCTTATTCTTCTCATATAGTCACCTTCGCTCGATATACCGACGAGATCGTGGATGCTGAAAAATCAAAACTTAAGGGCGGTGATAGTAATGATCCTTGCTGATATTGCAGATGAGCTTACGATTAATTTAATAAAGTCTTCACCGCGCTTGATAGAGCTATCGATGCCTTGGATGATTACGTGAAGAAAAAGAAATATATGAAAAAGGTGGATATTAAATTCCTTCAGCTTTGATTGGAACTTTATTTCAGGTCTTCGTTATCACCAACGGTCAAGGAACAACCAATTGGAGCAAGGATAGAGTTCTCAAGCTTGCAAAAAAAGCAACCAATATGGCCACTAAGATCAACTTCATGTAGCTCAAGCTCACTATCAGAATTCAAAAACTAATTTGTTTTTTTCAAAAATAGCACAATCGATTTCTGTGAAGATGAAGAAGCCGACTCTGATCCTGAGCAGACCCCAGAGCAGGTGAGAAAACAGTTTGATCAGGGCGGTGTTTAATTGCTTTACAAATATCAGAACAAGAATCAAGCCCTTCTGCACGAGTTTGTTCGCAACTGCGAGGCGAGAATTTTCCCATCGAATGTTGCGCTTTCCATCTACAAGCAATTTAGAAGCAGAAGTGTCTATCCAGTTGCGCAGTACAAAGGAACTTTCGATATCGGCCCAACCCTCAAAATCCAAGTTCTTGGATACGGCAAAACAAAAGAAGAGCGTTTCCCAAGTTTAAAGAAGCATTCGCTCCTCGCTGGTCAATGTAAAATGAACCTTTTGATTGGAAAACTCACTAAACGTAAATGAAACAATAGCCAAAGCAGCAGGTGCTGGTAAAATGAAACTCAACAGAGAGTACTACTATTATGATGACGAGAAGAAAGGTGATGACAAAGATATGAAGATGGTTATCGTTGATAAGGAAAGAACGATTAGAGGATTCAATTACGGAAAGCAACTTGTAATCCTTTTTTTTTTGTTTTGAGGCTCATATCTATGCTAATCAGGTTCCTGTTGATGAGACATTGCTGGAAGGATTAAAGAAATACCGTTCAGACAAATGCATGAAATTGCTCGGCTTTGCTGACGCAAAAAGCGTTCCAAGACATCATTTTTTGACAGGTGTTGATATGATTATTCCAGTCCAAGGTATTTTCTTCGCATAATTTTCCTCGATGAATAATTTATTCTATTTTCCTCAATCCAGATGAGTCTCTCCCAGATACTATTGAGCACAAAAAAGCATTTGCTTCTATTGTTCACGCAATGTTCGAGCTTGACAAAGTTGCCATTGTCCGCTTCGTCAAGAGAGATAACAACCCACCTAAGCTTGCCGTTCTGACGCCTCGTAACCATTCAGCTTGTTGCTGTCCATTAACACGCCCTCTTTCTAGATATTGCGAAGACTTATGAGTGCATGTGGCTCAATATTCTTCCAACAGTTGAGGATTTGAGAGATTATCAATTTAATTCGCTTAAAGAGGCGAATAACCAGCAAATGAAAGTTATGGGAGATTTCATCGATTCGCTCGATCTCATGAACTGTGAAGATGAAGAAGGGTAATCAGTTTTCCCTTGCTATTTGTGTTTATCTTCCATTGCTGTACAGAGAGACATATGAAGCATTGAAGATCAATGAAACTTTCAATCCTGTCCTTCAATATTTTTACCAGTGCCTCCTTCACCGCGCCTTCCACGAGGACACCCAACTTGCTCCTCTTGATCCGCTGATTGCCAACTACGTCAGACCAGATAAGAAAATCTTTGATAAAGCCTCGCTGTACATTTCCAATATGGTTAAATCCTTCCCTCTCACGGAGAAAGAAATTTCGGACAAAGGAGCTCAGAAAGTTTATTGGAGAGAAATCATTCAGCAGGAAACCGAAAACGTGCAGAACAAGATGGCAGAGGAAGCGAAGGTCGCTGAGAAGAATGGAACTGGCGAGAAAGATAAGCCAATCACTTTCGAAGAGGAGGAGAGAGTGAGAGAAATCAGCACTTCCAAACCAATCGAAGATTTCAAGAAGATGCTCAATGACAAGACTGAAGATCTTGCGAGCAAAGCTATTGAGCAGATGACGAACATCATTCGCAAATTTATTGTCGAATCTTTCCAAGGAAATCTCTACGAGAAAGCTCTGCAATGCCTTGTCGAACTTCGAAAGGCCTGTATCGATGAAGATGAAGCTCCTGCTTTCAATCAATTTTTGACTGAGCTTAAAGACAAATTCTCAAAAGGAAAATACGGACCTTTCTGGGACAAGGTACTTGAGTTTTTATTTTGACTTCTCTTCTAATGATAATGTAGGTCGTCAATGATGCCGTCACTCTTATCTCAAAGAACGAGAACAAGACTTCGAATGTGAGCCTCGAGGATGCCAGAAAGGTAAAATTAAAAGCGATTCCTGCAGTTCGTTTATTGATTATTATTAGTTCTTACTCCAACAAGACGAGAAAGTCCAGTCAAAGACTGAAGACATAAAAAAGCAAGAAGAAAAGGATCTTATGGATGATATTGAATAATTAGGAAAACAACGTAAAAAACGTTCTCAAGTGGCTTTGGTGGTATTCATATAAAGTGTAAGCCGTAAACAGGAGTTAATTGAATTATTTGAGTTTTGAATCTGAATAAGGCAAAATAGATTCATGAATAAGAGTTATTTGGTTAAAGAAATAATAAACTTTACTTGCTCTTGAATTTTTCATGAAGAAAAGCTATGAGAGGACATTTGATCTTCGTAGGATTCTGCCAACATAAACATCATGACACCCGAATTCTTTGAATTACAAATAGGAGTTTTGCCTTGAAGAAAAATGCAATACCCCAATCACTCACAAAAAATACTTCACTCAAATATTTCACAACCAGAGGTTTTTTCCGAGAGTTAAACTAGTTCCAACGATGAAATGTGCTATAATAAATATATCCTTGCAGAGCAAACCTTTTATATTCAAGTAGTTTAAATTTCAAAGGAATTTCTTTTTAATCAACAACAAACTTAAAGGGAGGAGAAGTATTTTGATTCAAAAATTAGTTGAAATATGCACTCTTACAATGTTAGTATTTTGTATTGAGATTTATTTGAACTTTTAATAATCTGTCTCTGTGGATCACTTTTAAATACTATAATGCTGTTATTTAGTTGATGTAGTACTCTATGAAACACGTTGATTTTTACTTAATTGTTTCTTTTTGTGAAGCACTGAAGTAATTTTCAGTGTTCACTATGGAATTATTTATAACTAACCCTGCTCTTATTTATAGTGTAGATCTAATTATTACCAGTGGATATGTTATTGTCAATAAATAAATCACATTTAATTTGATAACCAGCATTTCTCTCAAGTATATATGCTTAGTTACTCATGATTCAAGTTAATCTGAAAGATATAATTTGCCTTTTCAACATTTTACTTTTTTATATTTACCCGAGTAAGAATCAAGTGTTGTCCATCAATTACCACACATACAGTAAGCATCTCTTAACATAATTTTTATGCACGGGAATGGTTCGAAGATGAGACCTTTTCAGGTGAGTGATGCTTCTCAACTCAGTACTCAAAAAAATTATTGAAATGAGGTTTTAATAAAATTGTTCAAATTTCAAAGTGCTATTATTTAGATTATAAAAAATTAGATATGAACATGTCAAATAATGCTTACTAAGAATTCTTAATATTCTTTCTCTTCATGCTGAAATCTCAGATGACAATGTTCCAACTACCTTGTAAGAAAAAGGGATGAGCGATGTTTTTCCTTAGTTAGCAAGCGTTTGTCTGAGATTGCAAACCTTCCCATTCCAATCTACACTATATAATATAGCTTGGTTTCGAATCTATATTCGAAACAAAAGTAAAATGGGGATGCCTAGACTCGATTAGGCTTGAGTTCACTTTCTAATGATATTCTAGCTTCTTTGTAAACTCCGATCTCATCCTCTTTCAGAAGAATTTCGGCTAGCAATAACAAATATGTATATACGCATCCATTGAGCAATGTACTGGTGTTTCAATATGTCAACAAATATCTCTTAATCTAGACATAGTATATTCTAAATTTGGAACTGCAAATAAATGTTTCATCATCAAAAAATTGGGTCAAGACAACCAGATTGCCACTCAATAAATCTGCAGGGATCATCTCTTCTGCTGCATCCAGAATTTGCTGCCAAGTATTTGTGCTTTGTGGGATCACGAAACCGAATTTAAACTGAAAAGTCTCTGCGATTTGGTCATTGAAATAGACATACTGAACAAGCCTCAATTTTTGAATTTTCTCCTCAGAATAGAATTTTATCTCTCGAGAAACAACCTTCGAACTCAACAATTTCTTGGACATTTCTGCTTTAATCTCTTCTTCTGAGTCATGATAGTTGGAGCAGTTGTCTGATGACCAAAACACCTCTTTGGTTTCGTAGTCGCACATATTCATTGAAATAATTTTAAAGCCCTTTCGAATCTTCTCCACAATTTCGTCTCGAGACGCCTTGAATTTACTAGGATCCATCAGGATAAGCACAGGTTCTTCTTAATGTAATAGATTAGAGCTCAGTTAGTAATTATTAAAATCTGATTTATTTTAATCCAACTCAAATATATAATCTCAGTTGCAGATATTGTGCGTGTTAGAGGTTGAATCAGGAAAAAATTGGGTTCAACTATATGGTTGCTATTTACGAGAGGATTCTAAACACACCAAATATATTATTTGTCGTGCTCATCTCCCTTAGCATCTTAGAGCTAGATAGATATACTTCAGATAGGATATCCTTATGGAAAATATCATGCATCCCAGGCAATTGGGCTTGGTTATTCTCGATTTTAACAGACAATTAAAAATGAGCTCTATGAAATCAGTCTGATCTCTTCAACAAAAGGGAAGCTATTCCCTTTCGAATGGATTTCTCTCAAAACAGAAAGAAAAAATAATTGAGTCCTACGGATTTAAAAATGAGCAGCCATCTCGTTGGTAGCTGAGCAGATTAAATCCTTATTATCTGAATTTTTTCGATTCACATAGTCAAAAAAAATTTGCGGATTTTCTGTTAAAAACAGATCGCTATGACTACAAAATTCAAGTTAAATTTCGATTTAAACTTGTTTGAATTTCAATTAAGCTATGATCAACAGCATCGCCCCACTTGACAGCGAGAAAGTCATTGATAGACAGAAGCAAATGATCCAAGGTCTGGAGACTACTAATGAGAAACTCAGACGAAGAGTCCAATATTATGAGCATTTTCTTGAAAACACCGCTCAATTCGAAAAATCACAGAATGCGATGCAATTTAAAGAATTCATTTCTGCAGTAAGACTATTTTTCTGACCTTTCACCGAGCCTATTGCCTTTAGAATGTCAAAACGTTCGAGAGCCTTATCGAAGAACTCTATCAAGTGAAAGAAGGGAAAATTTTAGAATATATCAAGTAAAGCAACTTTCAAAGCTAGCTTCTGAGCTCAAACATTATGTAGTGGGTATGAGGCTCAATTAAAAGCAGAAGAAGCAAACGCGATTGCTGACAAAGAGAATATTGCTGCAGGAGCTGGAAAAGATGGGAAGCCCGCAGCAACTCGCTCAGCCACAGCAGAGCATCAGCTAAAAACCCTTCAAAAGCAAGTGGATTTCCTTACCAAAGAAGTATTTAGCAAAGCATCTATTGGTGGTTTAATAATGACCTAATCTCCAGGTTGAGGAATTAAATGAAAAGAATAAACGATATGCCAATTCATTAAACAAAAAAGATTTCTTCCAAGAATATGAAATGCTTCTCAAAGAGGTAATATACGATTCTTCTGTAGTGGGTTACTAAAATGTTTCATGGTTTTAGGTACAAGGATTACGAAAACAGAATGCTATTGTTAACGAAAAGCTTAGAGCAAAATTACAAGACCAACCTTAATTGATATTAAAAAGATACCTATATATGTAATATAGCTGCTGGCGCTGACAATTTCATTTGAATCCATGTGCATACTTAAATTAACCATTATAATCATGAGCACGAACCCTTTTTTTTTTGAAGCAAAATTTCAACCCGATATACTTTCAATTTAAGCCATTCAGATTTTAAACCTAATTAGGTTGTTCTTTTACAATTCAAGGAGGCCAAAGACTTGTATTTTTTCTCTCTCTCCTCAAGAACAACTTTCAATATTTTCTAAATACATCTGTTCTTAACAGTACACACAATGGCACCATTTATTGTCAAGAAAACAATCATTTTTCATGAACGTGGTGATTTAAGCACATGAATTGCAACATATTTTTCTAGAAGCGGAAATATTTATCAAACTAATTCACATAGAGAAGTTCTTTATAAGACTACCAGGCAGTTCTCTATTAAAATTTCACATCTTTATACGTTTCTCCTGGCACATATTCAAAGGCCCAAGGATTGCTGTGAAAATGGGCTTAGCATAATATCAATGGCAGAAGTATTTACTTTTCAAGGAACAAATCAACAGCTTGCTTCAAGTTGAGATTTGGGTAAATGTAGTCTCCACTGATTGGTTTTCTAAAAAAAATAGGATGGTAAGTATTTCTTTCGAAAAAAATTTGTAAATCTCAACCTTGTCAATGGATCAAACAATCCATTTTTCTGCAAATGTTCTGCCAATGCAGTTCTTTCATATGTTATTCCGGCTTGTGTCACTACTGGATCATCCAATAGTTTCTATCAAATTTTTATAAATGACTTTGCCAAAAAGCTCTTTACAGATGTGATCTTACAGCAAAGATGCTGTGGGATCTCGAACTTTGGTGGCTTAGTTGGATCACCTATGAGTTGTTTCACCTTACTGAATAAGCATTTTAATTCAATATCATTGTTACATCTTGCACTTTTTTTTCTCTTTCCTTTTCTCCTAATCTGGTGTCTTTTGCAACAAGAGCCTAAAATTTGCTTATTCTATTCCTGTATCAGCAAGTTCTTACCATCAAGTAGTTATAGACTTCGAGCTTCTTTGCTCTCATCATTTCGACCTGCTTTAGCCACATAACTTTCTTAACTCTTAAAATATTCTTTTCCAAGTCTCTCTCAAATATCTGAAGCCCTTGTCCGGAGCATAGTGAAAGTGCCCTCGTCATTCTCTTAATTGCCAACTGAAATTTCTCAACTCCCTCTTCCTGTTTTCCAAGTTCAGCAAGCGTCTGTCCCACTAATAGATGACCTTTAATATTTTTTTCATCCAACTCAACAGCCTGCACAGCATCTTCATATGCCTTGATGAGGAAGTCATACATTCTGGACAGTTAAATTCTCGAGGCTTCAAAAAATAGTAGCTGGTAAGCATTACAAACCACAGAACACAGCAATTCTATTTGGTTCTAACCGCTTGATCGATGGCAAGTCTTGCTGCAGTCTGTCAGCTTCGTTTACTCACGCAGCTCCTATATTTCTGATGCTCTCGAAACTATTATTACCTGTTTGATATTTCCCAAAAGCTTGTAGCAACGGGCTCTATTCGAGAAGAAAACCGATTCTGTTTCATTCATTTTCTATATATTCATTGTCATCTGACAAATCAAGCTGCAAGTAGTTTTACAATAGCAATAGTGTAGTTTTCGATTGCTTTTTCATAATTTCCTTCTTTGAAGAATTCATTTCCGATCCTTTTGTAATAATGCCCTGAATTCGGATTTTGCTCTGCCTGTTTTATCTCCGCGTCTTTGCTGCTCTGAGTGGGATTTGGCTTTTTATCAGGGAATATCTTTGATTTAGGTTGAGGCTGCGGTTGCGGCCTTTCTTGAGACTGAGTTTTAACAAATATCAAGGCTTGTCAACCTAGAACAACTACCTGTTGGGAGTAATTCTGTTGCGGACCACCTGTAAAAGAAATAATCGGTCACCTTAAGATAAAATTTTCAAATCTCACCAAAATTTCCACCAAAGAACTGGTTAAAAATGTCGTTCATGTTATTATTCGCATAAGGATTGCCTCCATAATTCCCGTACATTGTTCTATCTTAAGTTATTTAAATCCTGTTTCTTTGCACTCCTCTTGGTTTTTAACTCAATTTATTGATTCTTTAATAATTTAGGAACAACAAATACTTCAAATCCCATCAACATAAATTCAGTAAACCCGAGACAGAGGTAAAAACTGGCGAATACATTGAATGATGACGTATCTCGCTGTAAAGTTGTTGTTACAGGGGAGTCAGAGTTGGTGTATTATGTGTCACTATATTCATTCTAGTTGAATTCTGTTGAGAGAATGGGCAAAATACGCTTACATTATTTAACATCTGATAAATAAAACAGCATAACGTGCAAAAGAACAAATAAATACTATCGAGAAAGTCGAAATGAGCTTAATTCTCGAAAAGGAGCTCTACGAGTTGATGGTGAAAGTGGATCTTATTAAGTTAAGTCAGGTTTCTCAGCAGCTACCTTCAGGAAAAGTAGTCTTAGACGAAATGACATCAAATCAGTTTCTCAGCGGGAATCTTTTCGCTAGGTTCTTGCTAAAATTGGCCGAATTTTATCCAAAACAATTTGAAAAACCTTTCTCAGATCAAACTTCTCTCAATGCAATGAAAAATGCAACCACACCTTCATCAAAGCTGCACAATTGGAATATTATATGCGAAGCACTACAAAAGATAAACATAGAAATCGATCCAGATGTGAAAAATGTAATTATTGCTGGTGATCTGGATGCCGTGCATGGAATCCTTAAAGAAATTATGGAAATGATTCAAAATACTGATCAAGTAAAGCATTTCTGAAAATATCCTGCTATGCTTTTTAGTTTTTTTTTTGTTTTAGCGTGGTTTTGCCTGCAACTAATCCGTTTTATGAAATAGAAAGTGAAAACTGACAGAAGCAAAAAGAGTGCGGATGTATCAAAAAAGAGTGCAGATATATCCATGAATATTCTCAAGAAGAGCACTACGATGAACTCTAGCATGATAACACAGTCAGTTACCACTCATCAGCATCGTAAACCAACTACATTTCATCGGGATTGTTAACAACGTTTGGATAGACAAGGAAGGAACAAAGGGAATCGACCTTAATAAAGTGGATGTTGAGAAAGAGCTCTCTCAGTGTGAAAATTTATTAGAGTTTTTTCTCTGCAGTGTTGCCAAAAGCATGAGTTTCACTCCTCGACAGGTAGTTTACAGGCTCTAATCACCTAACATCGGCATAAATTACATTAGACAGTTCAAATGTTGTCCAATAATCATAAATACCTAGCCCATGTTGTGGCCAAGGGGATCAAAGACGTCTTTGAACCTGTCATTAAATGGTTCAAGACGCTCATAACCAATGTACATTATTTGGTTGCTCTCGTCGCGAAGGAAGAAAATCGCAAGCATACGATGGAATATGTTCATCATGCTGTGAAGGTTGGTCTAGTATCGAAAGATTTTGAAGTTGCACAAAACGCGTGCAAGTTTTTCCAGAAATTAGCTTATGAGTATTTCAGTCAAGATCTCCTCAGTTACGCTTGGGAATGGTTCGTATCCGAACAAGGCGGGTTGCAATATTGTTTGCTCTGTATTAAGAGGCATCCTGAAATCGCGGATCATGCGATTGGAGTCATCATTGAGTTTTCTAGATATAATTTGATGGAACTGTTTACTCATCATCTCAAGCGATTTCATCATGATACGAAGGAATTTCTCACAACAATCCGATCCTTACTCAAACCCTTAACGGAATCCCCACTTACCAAAGAGGAGGTAAATTTTATCAGAATCAATTAGTTTTACTAACTTTTCACCTGCCGTTGAATAGTTACTGACCTCCGGAATTATCGATGTTTGGCTGGATGAGGGACTTCATGCCCTCGATGAGGAAACTGATTCAAAACCAGATCTCAAAATACTAGCTTTAGGTAAGACACATTTTTCAACTTGCTAGTCCCGCTAATCAATGAATGATATTATTAGGGTTCCTTTGTGACCTATGGACCATCTTCCCGCCAAAAGTCGAAGAACAGGAAGCAAATGCGAACAAAATTATCGCTACACTCAAAAAAATGACACGAGACATGTCAAAAAACATCCCAACTTCCGCTCTTACTTTGCTCTTCCGTCTGTTGGCCCATTTCGCAGAAAAGAAGAACCCGTATGCCCCTGTGATCTATAAAACACTGACCTTTTGTTTGTTTGAAAACTACAATAATGTCTACTTCCGCAATATCATCACAATGAATTTCCGCCAGATTTTGAATTCAATTGACAGTATTCCCATTGGTGTGGTCATCGAACCACTCGTCAAGCAGCTCCATCTCAACGAAAACACCAACTACAACATCAATATTCCAGATATCGAATTTTTAGAATCACTTGCGTTTCACCCAAAGCTCGGTTTAAAAAATTCCATTCAGCTCCTTGACATCTTCGCAAAGATATATTTGAACAACATTATCTTCGCTCCTGTCGCAGGAAAAAGTTTTATTCGAATATTCTCCAATTTCGTGTCTGCTGAGCCAATTCAGGAGTACGCTGTAAAATTCGTGAAGATTTCACTCGCTATTTTCTTCACATCCGAAAAATCAAAACGTCCCAAAGAAAAGATCCTCCCCAGATATAATAATAAGCATGTCAATAGCAAAGCTGTCGTTTCTAACCAGGAGCTTGAGCAAGAGATTCTAAACGCTCAAAGGAGAGCATTGATAGTCGAAATCATAAAAAGCATCATAGGACTGGAGTGTGAGTGGGTCAATAAAAAAGCTAAAACACTTATTCTCTTCACCTATCGGCAGCTCAAATTGGTGACTAGATCAGAGAATAAAGGCATTCTCGCACTGATTTCTCTATTTGGACAGCCTAATGAGGTCATCGCACAATTCGAAGCAGACCTGGATCGGTATGAAAATTCTCCTTCTCCGCGAGGTGATGCGCAAGGCGAGGATCCCGAAGACATTAATTTCTTTAAAGAACTTGGCATTGTGAGAAAGAAAAAACAACTGAACAAGTCACAGGTTACTGAGCTCGCTTACTTAAAGAAAGCCAAACCTGATCCGAAAATCGTGAATAAAATACAGGAAATTCAAGAGAACTTTAGTGATAAAATCCTAAGAGAACAACAGAAAGAAGCCGTGGAAAAAGAAAAATTCCATATCTCACGTAAGAAGCTTGAAGTGGTGCTTGATAAGAGGAAAATTGAGTTGGGCGTGCCTTTTGCGAAGAAATCGAACGTTATCGAGCAAATAACTTTCGAAGAGGGCTCCAAAGAAGCGGCAAAGCTGTACGAGAAATCGAAAGGCTCTAACGCAATTCGGCTAGTAATTATTGAGCACGAGGAGGATAGGGATCAAGAAGGAATTCATGTTGTATTGCGGAAAAACACAAAGATTTTAAAGCATTTGTTTATCACTTATGCGAGCAGTTTATTTGGGGGCGAAGATTTATCAACATTTAGAGAGCTGGAGCAGAGAAAAAACACTATTTCTTTAGCAGAGCTTTGGAAAATGTTGAAAGATCATGATATGAAAGGGTATATAACTCAAGACGAAACACGAGAGCTTCTAAAGCTGGTTAATACTCAAATTTTGAAAAAATTAGAACTCAAAGGATTGGATTTTGATGGATTCCAGCAATTTTTTGTGCAAGTAGCTGTGCTTATTTTTTCGAGACCACCAAAAGACCTCTCGCATATGCCCATTTTCTGCAGCGTGCAGGAGCTCTTGAAGCACTTTAGGGAAGCAACTGCTAAAAGAGGAAAAGCCACCATACTGTATGACGATCCAGATTCCACAGAGGCTGTGGATAAAGAGCTTTCAAAATTTCTTAATAATGCGCTCCTTCATGATCCAAATTACCCTCTTCCTGAGGTAAGCAATTATTTGGCGAAGTTTTTCTGATCTCTTTCTTCTAATTCAGGCTTATAAAAAAGTATACGAAAAAGACCTGGACTTCAAGTTTGTGCTTCCAAAAACTTTCAACGTTCCAACTCCATATCGAGTTGCATACGAAATCATCGATGAATTGATTTCAAAGGCCATAAAGTAATGTTAAACGGATTTGTTTCACAAGTCTCACGGCATTATTTTACTATACAGAGTGAGGTTAGTTGAACCGCTTACAGTATTCACAACCTTGGCAAAAGCAAAACCAAAACTACTGTCAAACCCGAATAGCACCAGATTGAGGCAACAAGAGCCTTTTGTCCATAAATCACTTGATGAAATCATCTCTCTGAAACGGGATAAAACACCAAAACCCAAGCTTGATTCTGAAATTCATCGATCGCCTATGGTCAGGCTTGACCAGAAACACCTGTCACT